>Ga0185307_1001019_pt1 | contig 16373 bp, 13 predicted proteins | sample LHCtaG_FD_128010 | JGI IMG/M metagenome (GOLD analysis project Ga0185307, IMG submission 128010) | Hot spring microbial communities from Little Hot Creek, USA to study Microbial Dark Matter (Phase II) - LHC4sed_matched (SPADES... | ecosystem: Environmental > Aquatic > Thermal springs > Hot... | reverse complement strand
AATATTGTTCGACTGCGGGGAGGGGGCTCAGAGACAGTTGATGATCGCCGGCCTCAGCATGGAGAAGGTTTCAAGCATATTCGTAACCCATATGCATGGGGACCATGTGCTGGGGCTTCCCGGACTATTGATGACGATGACTCTTCAAAACAGGAGGAGCCCGCTCAGGGTCTTCGGCCCCAAAGGGGTTAAAAAATTCGTAGAATCATGCTTGCCAATGATATTCTACCAGCCTTCTTTCCCCTTGGAGATTCAAGAGTTTGAGGGAAACGGCTTGGTCGCAACTGGTAAGAAATACAAGGTTTATTCTCATCGTGTAAAACATTCTGTGGAATCCTACGCTTATTGTTTCAAGGAGGATGATAGGCCTGGGAAGTTTAACGTGGAGAAGGCTGAGGAACTTGGTGTTAAACCGGGGCCGTTGAGGAGAATGCTCATAGAGGGAGCGCCCGTTAAGCTTGAAGACGGCAGGGTTATTAGGCCTGAGGAAGTTGTGGGGCCTGCTAGGCCCGGTGTTAAGATAGTTTACACCGGGGACATGGGAGATACTCCTGGTTTCGAAGAGTTCTGCAGTAACGCGGATATTTTGATTCACGAGGCTACTTTCGACGAGAGCATGGGGAGCGAGGCCAGCGAGCTGCAGCACTCAACGTGCGTGGAGGCTGCTAAGCTCGCCGCTAAGGCGGGTGTTAAAAGGCTCTTGTTAACTCACATAAGCTCTAGGTACGGCGATGCTTCCATCCTGCTGGAGCAGGCTAGGAGATTCTTCGACAATGTTCAGGTTGCTGAAGACTTCATGTCTATAGATATCTTCTAGAGACTATTTCCCGTAGTTTCTGCAAAGTGTTCTTCCTAAGCTCCTCCAGACTGCTCTCGTTCAAAAGGTAGACGTCGCTTAGAGCGATTACTCCCCCGACCCCGACTGAGATCTCAACCATATCTCTCTCCTCGAGCTCCCTGAGTATTTTAGAATCGTCCGGCCTACTCCTGTTTGAAAGCCTCTTGTATCTTAATCCTGTTGGCGATAATACTCCTACCTTAGTCACAGAGTATCCTCTTGACTTGAAGTATTCAACCTCCTTCAGAGACCTAACGCCGTCCACGATTACGGTATCGTTCTCCATCTTCTCTATTTTCTTCTCGACAAGCATTGCGACAGCGTTTTCGCCGAGCTCCCTCCTAAGTTCAATCATGAACCTGCTCATTTCAAATATGCTCTTACCTACGCCGCGTGCCTCCGCCTCCTCTCTCACAGCGTCCCCCATGGAAACGATTGGAAAACCCTCTTCGCTCATTATTTTAGCAACTGTTGTTTTCCCGGAGCCAGGCATCCCCGTTATCAGTATCAGGTGCTTCAACAAGTCTTGAAGACGGTGGTAAGGTATATAAACCATCTTCCCAGTCTACTCGAGAATGGTCAGGGTCTTCGTCTCCCTAGACGTTGAGAACGACGATGTGAGTCGTAGAGCGTCTGAAATACAGAGGAGGATGGTTGAGACAAAAGCCGATTTGAAACTTGTAGACGCTAAGATTCTCCACATAACCCTGTTTTTCATAGGCGAGATTCATGAGAGCATGGTTAGCAGAATATGCGAAACCCTCTCCAGGGTTGAGGGGCAGCCGGTGGAAATAGAGATCCGGGGGCTCGGAGCGTTTCCAACAGTATCCCAGCCGAGGGTCGTTTTCGCAAAGGTCGGCAAGGGGGCTGCGGAGGTTGTTGAAAGAGCTAAGAGGGTTTCAGAAGCCTTGTTCAGCATAGGGTTTAAAGCAAGCGAGGAGTTTTCTCCGCATATTACTCTTGCAAGAGTTAGGAGTCGCTTGAACATCGACAAGCTCGTACTCTTCATCAAGGATAACGGCGATATTCTGATTGGCGAGACTTTAACAAGCAGGCTTAGGCTTAAGAAGAGCACCCTAACCCCCAAGGGCCCTGTCTATGAGACCCTGTGGGAAAAAATTGATTAATAAGCATCGGTAAACATATTCTATGTCGGATAGCCTAAAGGAGGTTGTTCAAGAGGTTTTAAGAAGGATTAAACCGAGCCCCGAGGAAAGGGAGCACATGAACAATGTTCTCTCCAGGGTTGTTTCAACGCTCCAGGAGGAGTTTAAGAACATGGAGCCTGAGGCAGACGTTCTTGTTCAAGGCTCTGTAGCTAAGGACACTTGGTTGAGCGGGGAGACGGATGCCGATATCTTCGTAAGGTTTCCAGTAAAGTGGAAGAAGGACGAAATGGGCAAGACGCTGATAGAGTGTGTTAAGAGGGCTTTCGGCCCCGAGAAATGTAGGCTTAGGTTTGCCGAGCATCCTTACGTAACCGTCAGGATTGAAGGGGTTAATGTAGACGTGGTGCCGTGCTACAGGGTTGAGAAAGGGACTTATAGGAGCGCTACTGACAGGACTGTTTTCCACACCGAGTTCGTGAAGGAGAAGCTGAGTCCAGAGATGAAGGATGAAGCACGGCTCCTGAAGAAGTTCTTTAAAGGCATAGGGGTCTACGGTGCCGAGATAAAGACGAGGGGCTTCAGCGGCTTCCTGGTTGAGCTGCTCGTCTACTCGCTAGGAGGCTTCGAAAAGACCTTGGAGAGGCTCGCTTCACTCAAGCCCCCATTAATACTGGACCCGGGAGAGCTGTACAAGGGCAGGGAAGAAGAGCTGCACAGGAAGGCTAGGGATAGTCTGATATGCGTGATAGACCCTGTCGACGAGCTTAGGAACGTGGCTGCGGCTGTGAGCGGGGAGAGCCTCAGCATAGCGCAGTATGCTGCGCACTTGATGCTTAAGAAACCATCTGTCAACTTCTTCTACCCGACTTACCGGTCTTCTAAAGAAGAGCTTAGAGAGACTGTGAGGAGCAGGGGTCTGAACATGTTTTCGATAACGATACCGGCTTGGACGAATATTCCAGACATCCTGTGGGGACAGGCATACAGGCTGCTCTCAAGGCTCAGCATGCTCCTGGAGGATAATGAGTTCAGGGTATTAATGGATAGGGTTTGGAGCGACGAGGAGAAGAACGTCGTATTGCTCTTCATACTCGAAGAGTATGAGAAAAAGGCAGCCATCCTACACATGGGCCCACCGTACTTCAGCAGTAATGTTCCAATATTTGTCGAAACATATTTGGGCAACGAGAGGACGCTGGTTCAACCTTTTCCGAGGAACGGGAGGTGGTGGACCATACTAAGGCCTAAAGCTAGGGATGTGAGCGAGGTCGTCTCGAAAGCATTTTCTTCAAGCGAGTTCCTCAAGGGTTTTCCAGAAAATATTGTGAAAGCGCTTTCTGAAAGCAAGATGATGTTTGGAGAAGACGTTGTTGAAGCCGTGAATAACCAGGGTTATCTCTCTTTCCTAGAAAGATGCTTGCATCCTTTCTCCACGATGCTTAGAGGAGGCTAGCGAATAGCTTCGCAGAATCAAGCATCTTCTTATTGTTGAATAAGACGTATACTTCCTCCGTGTTCCTTAAGCCTCCTATAAGTCTCTTGAGCTTTTTCAAATCCTCAAGAGTGTATTCGTAGCTGTAGTTGTACCTTTTTCCAAGACCGTGGAGCCTGAAATAATATATTCCAGTAGTAAGAGGCTGATCCCAAAACGGGTCTACCACATGGATTAACTCAAGCTTCTCCAAAAGGCTTCTCGTAACGCTCTTCTCCTCCAGCCATTCTCCACGAGGCTCCCAGGCGAGGATCAGCCCTCCCCTATCTATCTCTTTGAAAAACTTCTTCATGTTATCGATGTTCTTCGGAGAAGGGTTGAAGCTAGGAGGAGTTTGAAAAACTATTATCCTCGCGCCCAGGCTCCTAGCAATCTCCAGAGTCCTGTCCCATGCTTCAAAAACCTTTATAGAAGGGTTGAAGTTACCATAGTCTTTAAGCTCGCTCCTGCTCAAACCGCTCCTCTTCCAAGTCGGGCTTTCAGGCGGGTGCGTAATGCCCTGCCAAGCCTTCAAGGTGAATTCGAAGCCTTCAGGGGCTTGGCTCCTCCATTTCTCAGCGGTCTTGACCATGGGGAGCTTGTAGAAAGTCGACTGAAGTTCTACGAGGCCGAATTCTGAAAAATACCTGCTCATTGAAAGGGGGAACCCGCAGCATCCGTACTTGATCTTCAAACCTATTAATAAAATGGTTGAATCAGGCTTAAAAACAATATGGAAAAGGCTTTATACTCCTCGTTTCGGAGCACGTGTGTGAGCTAGCATGCTTAAAGTAATAGTGTCAGGATTCTTCGGCGACGAGGGAAAACCTTTCAAAGGTCCCTAGAGGGAAAAGTCGCCGCGTTCCTGGCACTTAGGGAGCGTCCGAAGATAGCTGTGAGAGTCGGCTCTGTAAACGCTGGCCACACCGTAGTTTACAGGGGCAATACGTACAGGCTTAGAATTGTGCCGAGCGCATTCTTGGTTCCTGAGACAAGGCTGCTCATAGGCGCCGGGGCTAACATAGACCCCAAGGTGTTTATGAGCGAGGTTGAAACGCTCGGCGTCGAGGAGAGAATATTCATCGACGAGAAGGCTTCCGTGATCGAGCAGAAGCATATCGATGCCGACAGGGGTAGCGACTTTTTCAGGGAGTTCATAGGAACCACAGGCACAGGTGTTTCCCCTGCTCTCGTAGACAGGGTTGCTAGGAAGGCGAAGCTAGTCAGGGACCTGCCCGAGTTAAGAAAGTACGTTACGGATGTGTCTGAAGAAGTTAACTCCGCGCTGGACAGGGGTGAGACGATTCACCTAGAGGGCACGCAAGGCTTCTATCTGAGCCTCTACCACGGTACTTATCCTTACGTAACCGGGAGGGACACTACTGCCGCAGCAGTCTGCAGCGAAGTTGGAGTAGGTCCGAAAAGGGTTGACGAAGTCATACTTGTTCTAAAAAGCTTTGTGACGAGAGTCGGCAAGGGTCCTCTTGAGAACGAGCTTTCTCCGGAGGAGGCTGAGAAAAAAGGCTTTGTGGAGAGGGGTACTGTAACCGGCAGGCTTAGGAGGGCTGCGCCATTCAACTTCCAGATGGCTAAGCGTGCAGCCAGGGTCAACGGGGCTACTCAGATAGCAGTAACCAAGGTGGACGTGCTTTTTCCAGAATGCTTCCAAGTCAGGAGAAAAGAGTCTCTATCCCAGAGATGCATAGAGTTTCTAAAGAAGGTTCAGGACGAGACTGGGGTGCCGGTCGCTATAGTGGGCACGGGTCCTGAGGCTGAGGACACCGTATACGTGGGCCCCGAGGGATTATGATGTTGAGGATTTCTACTGCTGCTGGCTCTGCATAACGCTTTGAAGCCTAACGACAAGCGGGCTATCCGGGTTCTGCTGCTTATTGCTGTTGATGGCTCTTAAAAGCTCTATGAAACTGCTTCTCTGCGATACCGTTGCCTCGTGGGAAACTCTCTGCTTCAGGTTTTTCAACCTGGCTAGCAGCGATTCTGTCTCCTTTATCTCTAAAAGCGTTATGTCTAGATTAGATTCTATCATGGTTTCCGCAGCCTTATAGCCTATTTCATCGACTTCCCCCGTGGAGAGCTGAACCCTGTTTATAGACCTTATTCTGGTTAGCATGTCAAGCCTGTTCTTAAGCTCCTCCTGAACCTTACTCAGCTCTGAAACCAGTTCAACAACCCTGTTGTTTAGCTCAACCATGTCTTTCGTATACACGTTCTTAAGCTCATCGTATACGTTAGTAGGTATCTGATGATCCTGCCTAAGCTTTTCAAGAGCCTCTATTCTCCTCTTAGTTATCTCAATCCCCCTTATCAAGCTCTCAGCCTTTATCTTCCAGAAGTTTTTCAAAACCACGTATTCTTTCCCAGCCTCAACAGCCTCCCCGTCAACCTTTAGGAAGCTACCGCTGGGCATCATTATGAAGAAGCTGGAGGGCATCCCCCTTGAATCGATTTCAAAGCCAACGAGGGTTCCAACTTCTCTCTCATAAATGTCTTTAACTGGCAGACCCAATATCTTGCTGCAATCCATTACCTGGATTTCTACTGGAACGGGCTATTTAATCTAATCGTAAAAAGTGTTGATAATTCGCCACAATATTTTTGACCCTTTTTAAATCTTAATAATTATAAATTTTTAATCGTTGAATTCGGCGAGGCTTGTTTGAACCTTTTCCCCCATCTTTCTCTTCTCCCACTCCTCTTTGTGTATTATTCCTCCTGCTTCTTTCTTTATGCTTAACGCAAGCTTCTGCCCTATTCCCGGTATTCTTGAAAGCTCGCTCACGCTGGCGGAAGCAATATCGGAAAGCCTTTTGAAACCATGGTTAAAGAGGCGTCTAGCTCTTACTCTGCCGACCCCCTCGAGCGAAGACACTAGCTCAATTAGCTCCGGCTTAACGCCGTACTCTATTCTGGCCTCAAGCTCCTCAAGCTTCTTTAAAGCATCATGGTCTTTGAGAAGTCTAGCTATCTCCTTAGCTGAGTATGCTAACCACTGTGCCGTCTCCTTGCAGGCGTAAAGGTCTCCGGGTTCTACGCCCAGCTTAAGATAGATATCGTCCTCGCTATACTCGTTTATCCACATCCAGAGCACTGTCATCGTCTTATAGGTCTCCATCGGGCTAATGTCCTCAATGTCGAGATATAGCTCCGGCTCATGTTTTCCGACGAAATCGATTACGAAGCTTTCAGTCGAGCCTGTTACGCTGAACTTAGGCTTCATGTCTGGGGATGCGCATATCAGGTTTAGGCCGCTTACCTCGGTGAAGGACTGCGGCTTGTTCTTCAGACCGTTTAGAAACAATACTCCGGTCGACGGTGAAATATATAGTTCGGATATTCTTCTCCCTAGGGGCGTTGCCTCGAGGAAACTGTTCCTCCTGATTATGAGCCCATCGTCCATAAGTATTTTCAAAACTCTCTTAACCCTGCTTGAAACCCCCTTCCCTTTCTGAACGTGGTAGAGCGTGTTTCTAAATACTTCGAGAATGCTTTCAATGTCAACCGCTATCCCGCTGGCGATTGAAGCGAGTACGGCTGTTGAAAAATATGTTCCTAGACCAAGCTTAGACTCTATTGGTTCAGCAATAGACTCGATATACCTGGCCATCAAGTAGTCTATGTCCCTCTCGCTCCTAGCGTATATGACTGCTTCCCCAAACCTGTCGTACCTGGGTCTGCCAGCTCTCCCAGCCATCTGCTTATACTCCATGATGGGTATCATACTACTGGTGTGTGTTTCGGGGTCGAATCTACTAACCGAGGTTACGCAGACAACTCTTGCGGGAAGGTTTACCCCTGCTGCTAGGGTCGGGGTTGCCGTTATTACTTTTAAAACCCTCTCTCTAAACGCCTCTTCAATAATCCTGCGCTGGAAGCTCGTTAACCCTGCGTGGTGGAAGGCAACGCCTTTTTCAATAACGCTCGCAAGATCTTCTCCAATTATCGTCGACTCGCTGTTCTCCCTTATTTCCCCCGCAAGCTCCTTCAGTCTCCTCCTTTCAGACTCGGAGAGGTATAAGTAGGATACTGAGGAGAGCTTTCTTGCTAAGTATACTGTCTTCCTCCTAGTTTCGACGAAGAAAAGAGCTTGGCCGCCGTCCTTAAGCGAGTATGCGAGCAGCGAATGCAAGGGTTCTTCAAAATCATCCTTCAGCTCAACGGTCTCCCCGTCTTTGAAGAATATTCTGGAGCCGTGGAGAACCCCTTCCCTAAGGCTGACGGGCCTCCATTCGGAAACTATGCATTTCGCGCCAAGCCATTTCGCAACCTCGTCGGCGTTGGAGACTGTGGCGCTTAAAGCTATCAACTGGGCCCTAGGCAGGATTGCCTTGGTGAAGGATACTAGCGTCTCTATGCCGGGGCCGCGGTCTTCAGAATCCACGTAGTGTATCTCGTCGAAGATAACAAGATTGACTTCGCTTATCCACTTCGGCCTGTGCCTAATTATCGAGTCGAACTTCTCGTAGGTTGCGACTATTACGTCGTAATCGGCAAGCTCCTCAGCCTTAGAATCATAGTCACCGGTTGCTAGGGCTATCCTAATCCTCCTCCCTTTAAAACCCTCGATCTCCCTCAGGATGCTAAAATCAACGTATTTCTCCCAAGCTATTGCCCTAAGCGGGACTAGGTAAACGGTTTTACCTCCTTCCTTCTTAAGCTTGTATATCGCCGCCAGTTGCGCAACTAGGGTTTTACCGGAGGCTGTGGGCACTGCTAAGAGCAGGTTTTCCCCTTGGAATAACCCTGCCTTAACTGCCTGCCCCTGAGGCGGGTAGAGCGTTTTAAAACCTGCCTTCTCAAGCTCCCTCTTAGCATCTTCTCCTATTGGCAGTTCTTCTAAATCCATTTCAACGCCTTATTCTTCTAACAGTCTCCTCGTCGGGGAACATTATTACTCCCTGTTCCCTCATCTGCTCTATGAGCTTATAGAACTCGTCTGGTTCAATCTTCTTCTCCTCGCATCTCTTCCTCAACTCGCTCAACAAGGCTTTGCCGGTTTCAGCCTCCAGGTTCTCTATTTCCTTCAATATTATCCGCATCTTCTCCCATTTACTCCTGGACCTTCCCGTCATCAAGATGTCGACGTCAATCTTCCCGGTTGAAACATCTAGGCCAGCCGTACGCAGGCTGTAGTCCATTAGTCTTATAGCTGCCTCCGCGTCCTCGACAGTAACCTCGTCCCTTAGCATCACCCTGGCCCTGGCTACGCTCAGCCTTATCAGAGACTCTAGATGCCTCGGCGTTATGGGTATTGGAGCATTCGCCTCTTGGCTGCTGCCCCTAAGCTGGAGGAAGAAGCTCTTGATCCTTTCAGTTGCTTCAGGCGTGAGCCTAGGCACTATTCTCTTACAATAAGCTAAGTACTTCCTTAGGATATCCGGGGGGATGATTTCATCACCATAGTTATAGGCCTCCATGTGCAACTGTAAGATATGGTCTGAGAGCTTGGCGTCAGCCTCCTTATCAGGCCTATCCTTTATTATGAAGTATAGGTCGAACCTAGAAAGCAGAGTCGGGGGCAGGTCAACGTTCTCGCTGAAATTAAGGCTGTCGTCATACCTGCCGTAAACAGGGTTTGCCGCAGCCAGTATGGCTGTCCTAGCGTTTAGCGTTGCCACTATTCCTCCCTTCGCCACGCTCACAGTGTTATGTAATACAACGCCGTGACTTATGAAATTGTGCGTTGGTTCAACAGTAACATCGTAAACCCATTTAGTCCTGTATTTGCCCTTATTCGGAACCAATCTTACTTCCTTTATTCTTAGGAACCTAATGTTCTGTTTAAGAATTCTATCAAGCTTAATGATGTTCTGTTTGGCTTCTGCTAGATTCAAAGCTACTGCGTCTTTTGCTTTTTGAACAAGTTTCAGTCTCATTTCTTCACTATACCCTCCTCTTTCATGATAATCTATCATGCTGCGGTTTACAAGAATTGCACCTGCAAGCTGTTTTTGAGACCAATTGGTTATCGACCTTAGTTCGCGAATTGAAGAAGCAAACATTAGGTTTTCTTCTATTTCCTTAACACGTTTCTTAAGCTTATTAAGAAAGCGACTGGTGACATCGACCGTTATACCATATCCTCCCTTTGCATGCTCGTAAAAGTATCCCTCGTTTCTTAATCCCAGCATTCTGTTTGTTTCATTGATAAGGTAGGCAAAGCCTGTCGGAATGACATCGTGATGACGATTAACCTTCTGACTCTTGTCTACCATCCTAGATATAGTGCTAATCCTGCTGTCACTTGGATCGATTACCTGGTCCTTGAAACGCAAGAGAGATTCGCCAGCGATATAAACCTTGAAACTGTCGTTACTTGCATCTCTTATTATTCGAGAAGCTATTCCAAGTCTAAGAAGAAGATCTTGGTAGTCTTCCGCTAAGCCTCTTGAAGCAGTCCTGTAGCAAATAGCCTCAGTCTCAACACTCCCGTCTCCAAGGAATGCTGCCCTTAGAAATTCTCTGATGGAATCGAGTGGAGCTGAAAAAATCTTGGATGGTACACGTTTCCATCTAGCCTTCTGAACGATTTCTGGAAAATTAAGCTTGAACCACTTAAACAACTTGGAGGATACATATCGCAGGGAGGGTACGCCGTACGAGTTATTACTACATATAGGGATTATCCCAAAAACGGAGCTCATAAGGGTCTTTACTTCATCCAGGATTAGTGGATTCTTGTTTGCGAAAACAATTTCATAACTTGAACCCTGATAAAAGCAACCTTCAGTTATCAGGTAACCCAATATCTTGGCGACTTCAGGGGTAAGCTGAGTTGGAAGAGTTACCTCCTTTTCCCGAGGGTCCTCCGGGGATAACGCAAGCGATGGAGGTGAAATATACTCGTCTTCAACGACTCTAGGAGCTGGAACGAAGTCCCCTTCTTTCACGTCTATAGCATTAACAACCGTTAGGCCTTTCTCTCTGAAAACATAGACAGGATGCTCGGGTGTAACCAGGATTCGTCTTCCATTAGAATAAGTTATGCTTACGAAGAAATCTGGTGCAACATGCCTACTCACTCTATCTATGCGGAGCCTTTTTACGAGGCCTGATTCTAAATCCATCGAATAGATTTCCTCTTTAATCCGTAGAGGGAGAATTTCACAGTTTATGCCCTGAACCTTTTCAGATTCAAATCTTCTAAATAAATCGTCAACATATTCACCTATCTTAACTTTCTTTCCATTTGCTAGCAATATCTCGGTTGATGGATGATAAGATTGTTGCTCCATCGCCTCGTGTATAGCAACCCTGTCCTCCGCCTTCATCTTCTCAAACTCGTCTATTGCAGCAATCCCCTTGTCGGCGAGGACAACCGCGCCAGCCTCTAGCGTGAAGCTTCCGGTCTTGTCTCTGACAACCGCTGCCGTTAAGCCTGCTGCCGTAACCCCTCTTCCGGAAGTGTAAAGCCCCCTCGGGGCTATTCTTTGAACATATTTAAGAAGCTGGCTCTTAGCCGTGCCGGGGTCGCCTATTAGAAGCAGGTTTATGTCCCCCCTGACGGTCACGCCATCAGGATAGGTTCTCCTCACTCCTCCAACCATCTGCAGGAGGATTGCTTCCTTAATCTCCTCAAGACCGTATATTGATGGTGCTATAGACTTTATCAGCTTCTGGTATATCCACGGGTCCTTGCTCATTTCAATAATCTTCTTCTCCTCTTCAGGTGTTAACGTTACTTCTCCAAGCTCCTGCATCAAGGCCTCTATATAGTTCACCTCAATGCTAAGCGAGAAAGTCGTATACTGGAGGTTCTTCATAGGATGTCTGTCTGGAGTGGCGACTACTACCCCCGTTATCTGAACCCTGTCCCCGGGCCTGACTCGATCAGTCAAGTCTCCAGTAAGCCTAAGGTTTATGCTGTGGGGCATCACCCCCGCCGGCAGGTCCTCAGGCTTCTCCTGAACCCTTATCTCTTGGTAATCCATGAATTCAGAGCGGTCCTGCAGTAATTCGAAATTCGAGAGCTTGCTTGTTCCACAGACGTTGCAACGCGGCGGTTTTAAAACAAGGCCTGTCTGAGGCTCCTCATATATGCCGCCGCAAGTCTTGCATTGGAAGACCCCCTTCACAAGTATGCTTTTTATTTCAGAAGCCCTTACTACAACCCCTTCGAAACATACTAGCTTCCCGAGTAGGCTTGACTTTATGTCTCTAATCGATATCTTTTTTCCAAGACCCCTTATCCTTACAGCAACCCTTTGTATTTTTGAAGCATAGTCTTTGTCTAGGCTGCTCAGGATAGACATGGCAATGTTTCCCAAATCCTCCAAGACGGAAGGGTTTTCAACAATCTCCTCAACCATCTCCCGGCTGTAGGAAAGCATGTCTTGGAAGTCTATAACGATGGATGATGCTCCGAGAGATGAGAGGGCCGCTATCTGTTCGTAATACTTCCTCTCATTATTCTCGTCTCTAAAATTCCGTAGGAAATCTAGGAACAGGCTTTGAACCGGGGTCTTAGCTTTGACTCTGCTATCCTCCATCCGAATACATCAACTCCCTCTGCCACATGTTTAAAGTTTCCTTCAGAAGGTTGTACAGGAGTAGCTCCTCCGGCTGGAGTCTCTCCAGAATACTTGTGGGAGCCTCCTTCAAAAACACTAGTTTAATTAGTTTTCTAAGCCTTATATCTATTATTTCCTGCAGGTCGTTCTGGATCCCAATGTTCTTCGCCCCCTTGTTCTCCATCAGTTTCACAGCCTTAAGGTAGAAGAAATCCGGGAGTTTAATGAGCCCTTCTTCAGAAGATTCAAGCCATCTCATGGAAGTGACGTCTTTCGCAGTTAAATGCTCCTCGCTCACTTTAGCCCATCCAGAATTAGCCAGCTGGTTCGCCACCCCTCTGTAAACCCTTATCGCCTTCCCCTTCTCCATAACCACCTCGCCCAGCCCAGGTAGCCGGATGCTTTTCGAATCAACCTGTGGGATTACCAGGGTCTCCTCAAGCTCGTATCTCAATCTTATTCTTTTCAACTCTCTCTTAAGAATCCAGTTGAGCAGTTCTTTAGTTATACTATCCAATTCCCAATTAGCCTGTTAAGCGAAACATTTAACTTTAAACAACCACCATTTCCGTAGCGATGAGCATATCAGACCTTCTATGGGTCGAGAAGTATAGGCCGAAAACGCTTGATGAGATAATAGACCGGGAGGAGATCGTAACTAGGCTTAAAGCATTCGTAAAGTCTGGGAACGTTCCAAACATGCTTTTCGTCGGCCCCCCGGGTACTGGGAAGACTACTGCTGCGCTAGCCCTCGTAAACGACCTTTACCAAGGCTCTACCACAGGCAGGTTCATGGAGCTCAACGCTTCAGACGAGAGAGGTATAAACACCATAAGGGAGATAGTGAAGGACTTCGCTAGGAGTAGACCGTCTACTGAAATCCCCTTCAAGATACTCATACTGGATGAGAGTGATAACATGACTCAGGATGCTCAACAGGCCCTCAGGAGAATAATGGAGAGATATGCTTCAGTCACTAGATTCATACTTCTTGCGAATTATCAATGGGGGATAATCGAGCCCATTCAATCTCGATGCGCAGTATTCAGGTTCCCCCCTCTTAGTCCGACGCACATAAGAGAGGGCGTTATAAGAGTATTGGAAAAGGAAGGAGTATCTTGGACTGAGGAGGCTATAGACGAGATAGTTAAGGCCGCTAGGGGTGATATGAGGAAGGCGATAAACATAGCGCAGTCCGCCGCCGGGGGTTTGAAGAAAATCACGGGGGAGAGCGTGAAACAGGTAGTGGGGGTCCTCCATCCCAGAGAGGTCGAGGAGATGATAAGCGAAGCATTAAAGGGTAATTTCACCTCAGCTAGGAAAAGGCTTGCAAAACTCTTGTATGACGACGGCTTGTCGGCAAACGATATACTGAGAGAGATGAATTCTGAACTCATGTCTATTGAGATGGATGAGAGAAAGAGGCTCCAGGTTGTTAATGCTCTCGGGGAGGCTAATTTTAGAGTGGCAATGGGTGCTGATGCCGAGATCCAGATAAGTACTGTTCTGGCCGCATTGGCTGCAGATGTTCAGAAATGAGCATGTCTCAACTCAGTTGGGTTGAGAAGTATAAGCCTAAGACACTAGAGGAGATAGTTGGAAATGATGCTGCCAAGAAAGACTTTATCGATTGGCTTGAGAAATGGGATGAGCGTGGAAAAGCAGCACTGCTCCATGGCCCACCGGGTGTGGGAAAGACTATACTTGTAGAAGTAGTTGCTTCAACGTTTAACTACAGGCTTATAGAGACTAATGCGAGCGAGACTAGAAAAATAGATTTCTTAGAGAACGTCATTAAACCAGCGGCTTTCAACAGAAGTCTTTTCAGCAGCAAGGTGCTGATTTTCTTCGATGAGATCGACGGTCTCTCAGCCGAGGAATCCAATGCAATTAACTTTCTGCTGGAGCTGATAGAATCGTCAAGAGTGCCAATTGTGATGGCTGCTAACGATCCGTGGGCGCCCCATCTCTACAGGATAAGGGATAAGGTTTACATGATTCCGTTGCACCGGATAAGGTCTCAGAGCATAGTTAAGAGACTTAGGGACATTTGTAGAGCAGAGGGTATTAGATGCAGGCAGGAAGTGCTATTGATGATTGCAGAGCATTCGGAGGGAGATATGAGAGCTGCCATAGAGGACTTGGAGCTTCTTTACTCTGCACAAGAAGATGTTAGCATCGAGGATGCGGAGAAAATCTTGTCTTATAGGAACGTTGAGAAAAACATATTCGAAATACTGAGAGAAGCGACTTATGCATCAACTCTGGAGAGAGCCTCCTTAGCATTATCTTCCTCCGAAGAAAAACCTGAGGACCTGCTTGAATGGGTTTTCGAAAACATCCTCCATCTCTCACCGAAACAATGGTTGTTCCCAGCATTAAGATATGTGGCTGAGGCAGACATGCTTCTCAAACAAATATCTAAAAACTCTGTCTGGAGGCTCATGCCGAATTTTTATCACAAATTGTCCAGCGCTTTCTTTGCAATGTCTCAGAAGAACAAGGTCAGCTTTGTCTTCCCGAGCAGGATTAGGGAGAGGTTTAAGAGGATTCAACATCTGAAAAGCCTCAGAGAGTTAGAATCCTTCTTCTTAAAAGAGCTGCACATAGGTAGGTCTGTTTTCAGGAGGGAAATCGTCCCCCTTTTAAGGTTCCTTTCGGAAGACGATGCCTTCAGAAGCAGAGTCCTCAACAGGCTGAGCGATGCTCGTTTGAGAGAGCTTTACAACTCGATTATCCTTAGAGAAGAGGTCCGGAGGAGGCCCGCTTAAAAGGCTAAGCAATACTCTAATACTGTAATTATCTCTGTTCAAAAAATAAATCTTCATTCTTCCAAAGGATTTCCTTCTTATAAATCCTTTAGCGATCATTTCTTCTAGGCTTTTTCTCACTATCTTATGGTTTAAACCAGTCTGCCTTATTATCTGGGAAATACTCATCTCTCCATTCTTAAACAGTTTCCAAAATATTCTGGAAGTGCTTACTGAATTTGATAATTCTTCAAACAGTCTTATGAGGCTGTCTCTCCATTCAGACAACTTGTCCTCACTATGCCTGCTCTTCCTCTTCCAAGATTAACCACTCGAAAATCTAGGAGCGTTTTCTTTTCTAAAATTCTGATCCTCTTCCACAATTGCGTATACTTAAGTGGTTTTATTCCACTATCTATGCATGTTCTACTGTACTCCTCGAAAAGCTTTCTTAAACGTATACCTTGAGGATATTGTGAAAGCACTTTAAGAATAACTTTAGCGTGAAGATCGTTAATTCTGTTAATATTGCAAATGAAAGGGTTTTCAGATATTTTTCTTAAGGCTTCTAACACGTGTTTTTTACAAATAGGTCTGCCACCTGAGATGCTTGAAGCCAGCTTGAGAATTGACAATGCGAGGCTTGCATCGCCTCCAGATGCCACGCTTATCACATTTAAAGCTTCATCATCCAAGGGACTGCTTTCGATTCCACTAAGAAAACTATCAAGTATCATCCGAATTTCACTAGGACCATAAGAGCTGAAATAAACGAAGTATGAGGGTGGAGACACGTTTAAAACATCAAATGGAATAGTTTTCGAACCGAAAATAACTAGCAGGAAAAATCCTCCGTTAGGAAATCCTTCGCTAATCTTTGAGAGATCTCGGGCAAATCCTTTATCCGCAATGCTTTCAGCATTATCTATTACTATTAAAAACTTGTTCTTACTATCTTCCAAGGTATGTAAAATCTCTACAGCCGAGTATCCGTTTAGGTTCCAAGCTTTCTGTAATACTGCAAAAAGACCGCGGCGATTGTCAGATTCGGTATCTAAATAAATCGTTCTAAGATTTTTCCACGTAGACGTTGCATCCAGCATAATCTTTTTAGCAAGCGTCGTCTTACCACTACCCGTCTCACCGGATGCAATTACTAGCATGGATACGGGGATAATGCTTTCCATGAACATTTCTAAGAGTACCCATATTCTGTTATACTCATCCTTCCTCAACAATAGCTTTTCTAAGTTTACAGTGTTTTCCAGCATGTCTCTGAAAAGGGGGGTTAACGCTTATTTTAAATTCCGGTTGTAAAACGTTGAGGGGGAGAGTTGGGTGAATGAGTAATGTTTTTAAGCACCGCTTAAAGGTGAAAGAGCGATGCCGGAGTTTCAATGCTTAGCTTGCAGCAGAGTTCTTAGCGAGAAGGATTTGTTAGAGTTTAGAGGAGGCGTTAGATGTCCTTACTGCGGGTTCAGAGTCTTAAAAAAATCTCGCTCGAAAAATGTAGTCAAACAAATCGTCGCAGAGTAAGATTTATATAAATAGTCTTCCTTTGGTCTGGAGGAAACGGTGAGGGCGCCCTCTATAAGGTTTGATTCTAGTCTCTGAGGGCATTCCCCCCACCCTCACCGTTTCCATCTTAATGTGTCGATGCTCAACGCGTAATCAATC
>Ga0185307_1001016_pt1 | contig 16426 bp, 10 predicted proteins | sample LHCtaG_FD_128010 | JGI IMG/M metagenome (GOLD analysis project Ga0185307, IMG submission 128010) | Hot spring microbial communities from Little Hot Creek, USA to study Microbial Dark Matter (Phase II) - LHC4sed_matched (SPADES... | ecosystem: Environmental > Aquatic > Thermal springs > Hot... | reverse complement strand
CGTCCCTTCCCGCGATGAAGACCTCCACATCGTTGTCCTCGTATATGGGCGAGTCGCGCTCGGTGAACTTCGCGGTGACGAGCGGCTCCTCCACCCAGAAGCCGATGTACAGGTTGTCGTCGTCCCAGAGGATCGCCGCGTACGTGTCGAAGAGCGCGCGGTCCCCGCTAACCAAGTCGACAAACCGAGACGTGCGCGGAGCGAGCTGCCAAGACTGTTCGATTAGCCGGCCGTCAACCACTATGGTGTCTACGATCCGGTAGGCCGTGTACCACGGTATATCCCTCTCGCGGCAAGGGAAAGGCCACTGATCGCCCACAGAGCCTCTGCGTCCGAAACTTAATATTCCTTCGCCCTCCCTGTTTTTCCCAAGGAAAACTCCGGATCCTTAGTTTAGCCGGGATGAAGCGTTAACGTATTTGGGTACCCTTTCTCCGTTGGATCGTGGACCAAGCTAAGGTATGCGCTAGAGCTTGGGAAAAGCTCGCGCAGGTCATTGCTCGGAGGCTGGAAGGGACTCTCTCTAGCTTCAGGTACCGTGGCAGCGCGGCGGGGGCCGTATCCTTCCCGCTAGGCGGCATCGGCACGGGTTGCATCGGCCTCTCCGCGAACGGCCGGCTGATCGACTGGGAGATCTTCAACCGGCCGAACAAGGGAGGGCTCAACGGCTTCACGCACTTCGCGGTGAAGGCTGAAGCAGGGGGCAAAGTTCTAGACGCGCGCGTGCTGGTGGGCGACCAGCCGCCGCCCTACATGGGGGATTGGCGGGGTTACGGGTTCGGTTTGCAGAGGGAGTACATGGCGGGGCTTCCCCACTTCAGGGAGACGGAGTTCGAGGGCACGTACCCGATCGCCACGATTAGGTTCTTCGACGAGTCATTCCCAGGTAGATTACGGCTAACGGCGTTCAACCCGTTCATCCCGCTCGACGACACGAACTCGAGCCTGCCCGCCGCCTTCTTCGAGATCGAAGTGGAGAACACGAGCAAGGAAACTATAGAGTACACGGTCTGCTTGAGCGCTCAGAACCCCTCAACACCGGGTAAGGGGGTCAACGAGTACCGCGAGGTCGAGAAGTTCAAGCTCATCCTGCTGTCGCCTACGGGCGTGGCGGAGGACGCGATGGAGTACGGGCAACTCGCCATAGCGACCGACGCGAGCGAGGTCAGCTACCAAGAGTACTGGTACAGGGGCTCGTGGTTCGATAGCCTCCAGGTCTTCTGGAGGGACTTCACGGCGCCAGGAAGGCTTAGGAACAGATGCTACCCGAAGCCGCAGGCGATGATTAGGGACCACGCCTCGCTCGCCGCTCACGCGAGAGTAGAGCCGGGGTCTTCGGCGAAGTTCAGGTTTCTGATAGCGTGGTTCTACCCCAATTGCCGCAACTACTGGAACCCTGAGTCTGAGCGCCCGAGAGTTTGGAGGAACTACTATGCCACAGTGTTCTCAAGCGCTATCGACGTTGCGCGGTACTGCTTCGAGAAGTGGGACGAGCTGTTCGAGCTGACGAAAGACTTCCGAGACTGCCTTTTCGCCACCACAGCTCCACCCCACGTGCTGGACGCTGTCTCCTCCAACCTGTCTATCCTCAAGTCTCCTACGGTTCTCAGGCTCGAAGATGGGTCGCTGTACGGTTTCGAAGGCTGCGCTATCGACTCTGGATGCTGCGAAGGCAGCTGTGCCCACGTGTGGAGGTACGCGATCGCGCCTCTCTACCTCTTCCCCAGCTTGGACAGGTCGATGTGGGACCTGCACCTCCGGTACAACCTGCGCGCCGACGGGAAGCTGAGCTTCAGGCTCATGCTGCCATTAGGCAGGGAGTGGCCTTTCCCTCACGCGGCGGTGGACGGCCAGTACGGCTGCCTACTCAGGGTGTACGCTATCTGGAAGCTCACGGGGGACATGGAGTGGTTAAGGCGAGTTTGGCCGAAGCTGAAGCTGATGCTCGAGTACGCGTGGTCCGAAGCGAACCATGATGCCTGGGACCGCGACCGGGACGGAGTCGTGGAGGGTAGGCAGCACAACACGTTCGACGTGGAGCTGTTCGGCCCCAACTCCTGGCTCACCGGCATATACCTGGCCGCTCTCAAAGCAGCGGCTGAGATGGCCGAGCGACTTGGCGACACAGTGGCCGAGGAGTACAGGCGGTTGTTCGAGAGGGGGAAGCGCTGGGTTGAGGAGAACCTGTTCAACGGCGAGTTCTTCGTGCAATGCGTAAACCTCGAGGATAAGAGTACCCTTGAAAGGTTCTCCAAAGACGATCCCAGCGTAGTGGAAGCGTACTGGAGCGACGAGCACGGGGAGGTGAAGTACCAGCTCGGCGAAGCATGCTTCATAGCTCAGGTTGAGGGGCAATTCTACGCGAACCTCTTCGGCCTGGGAGAGGTGTTGGATAGGGGTAAGGTGGAAGCAGCCCTCAGCTCCGTATATGGGTACAACTTCCTACGGATGCGAGACCACTTCAACCCGTGTAGGGTTTACGCGCTAAACGACGAGCGCGGTGTCGTGAACTGCACGTGGCCGAGGAGCGGGAGGCCGACAGTGCCGATCCCCTACGCTGAAGAGGTATGGAGCGGGCTCGAGTACACGGTGGCAGCTCACATGATTCAGGAGGGGATGGTGGAGCAGGCATTCGAGATCGTGAAAGCCGTTCGTGAGAGGTACGACGGCGTGAAGAGGAACCCGTGGAACGAGATCGAGTGCGGGAGCAACTACGCCAGGTCGATGTCGTCGTACGCGCTTCTAGTCGCGCTCAGCGGATTCCAATGGGACGCGGTGGCTGAGCGGCTAAGCTTGAAACCCGTTCACTGGGTAGATGGCGAACATATCGCGTTTTGGTGCTCCAGCTCGGCTTGGGGGTTGATCTACGTTTCCCGAAGCGAGCTTCTGCTCGCTGTGAGACGCGGTTTCTTTAGGTTGAGGAGACTGCGCGTTCCCTTTGCGAAGTTCGTAAAACGGGTAACAGTGAACGGCGAGCCTGTCCGCTACGAAACAAGCGAGAGCGAGATCGTCTTTACGGAACCGGTGAGCGTGGGAGAGCGAGGGATCCTGAGCGTAGAGTTCGCGTAGCGGCGAGGGAGCGAGGTGTAACCACCTGGTTTTCCTTGCGGAAAACCTGTGCGCGCGCTGGACTTATAATGGCGGGAAGAGCGGCCCATTTCGTGAGTGGGCTCGAGCTCAAGCCGGGTTTCGCTTGCATAAAGGTCTTCACCGTGGGAGATGAGCACGTAGCAAAGCACATCGGAAGTGGCGACGTCGAGGTTCTTTCAACACCTTCGATGATCGCATTTATGGAGCGCGTCGCTATGGAGTGCATCCAACCCTTCCTTCCGGAGGGCTACACGACTGTTGGTACAGCGGTCGACGTGAAGCATCTCAACCCCGCTTCGAAAGGGGCCGAGATCGAAGTTATAGCGAAGCTCGTCGAGGTTGAAGGGCGTAGGCTAAAGTTCGAGATTGAAGCCCGGTGGGGTTCCGTGGTAGTCGGCAAAGGAGCGCACGAAAGGTATATCGTCGAGCGATCGAAATTCATCGAGAAGGTTTTGGAGCTAGCCCGTAAAATCGGGGGGTACGCTGCGCTCTAAAGCAACATTTAAATTGTTACAATCACAATTGTTACAATCATGGCTGTAAAATTTATCGATAGGAGAGAAGAACTAGAGCTGCTCGAAAAGCTGTGCTCCGAGAGCAGAGCCCACTTAGTGGTAGTCTATGGGAGGCGCAGGGTCGGGAAGACAAGGCTTCTGCTTGAGTTCCTTCATAGCAGGAAAGGGTTGTACTTTTACGTACCGAGGGGCGGGCCCGAGACTGTATTGGAGGAGTTATCGCGAAGCGTCGAAAAGGAGTTCTTCAAGGGGTTCCGGTTCACGAGCTTCCACGCGTTCCTCGAGTACCTGACTAGCAAGCTGGAGCAAGGGTTCGTCGTCGCCATCGACGAGTTCCAGAGGCTCGTGGAGGTGGAGGGCGCCCTCTCGCTGCTGCAGAAGTTCTGGGACGAAAGGTTCTCGCGCACTAGGTCGATGCTTATCCTGGCGGGTTCTGCCATCGGCGCAGTGGTTCGGGTCGCCTTGCGCGGAGACGCGCCCCTCTACGGTCGGAGGACCGCGGTCCTGAAACTCGAGCCACTAGGTTTCGCAGGGCTCCTCGAATGGTTCGAAAAGCTCGACCCTGTGGACGTCGTGAAGCTTTACGGGATCTTCGGCGGAACTCCAGCCTACCTGGAGCTCGTCGATGAGCGCAAGAGACCGGAGGACAACGCGGTCGAGCTGGTGCTTAGCAAGCGGGGACCCCTACACGAGGAACCAGTGTACCTCCTCATGGAGGAGCTGAGGGCACCGGCGAGGTACATGGACATCCTCGGAGCGATCGCCCAAGGGAGGACCACGCTGAGTGAGATCGCGAGCGCGGCTAGTTTGAGGAGAGAGAACGCGACGACCTACCTCTCCTATCTTGAGCTACTGGGCTTGATCGATAGGGAGAAACCTCTGCTGGGCGGGGGGAGGGCTCGATACACCCTTAAAGACCCGTTCTTCGCTTTCTGGTTCAGGTTCGTGTGGCCCAACTTGGGCGCGCTCGAGGCAGGGCTTGAGCGCGAGATTTGGGCTTCCCAAGCGGAGGGCTTTAGCGCTTACCTCGGTTGGGTCTTCGAGCGGGTAGCCCGCGAGTTTATCGCCCAGACAGCTAAAACGGGCGAGCTACCCCTGAGACCCTCAGCGCTCGGCAGCTGGTGGGGTGGTGGCGAAGAAATCGACATCGTAGCCCTCTCGCCAAAGGAGGGAGCGGTCCTGTTAGCCGAAGTGAAGTGGAGCGCCCTGAGCGCCCGCGAGGCTAAGAGCACGCTGGCGCGGCTCGCCGAGAAGGCGGCTAGCTTTGCGGTCGGGGAGAAAATTTACGGTTTGATCGCGCGCAGCGTGGAGGGAAAGGAGGAACTGAGAAAAATGGGCTACGTTGTTTACGACCTAGGCGATATCTGCGCCCTGATGCAGCGGTAGGCTACCTCTCCCACGCGTCCAGCGGCGGCTTATGACCGGGAGGCAGCGGTGACTTGTACGCGCGCCCTGCCAACCTCTTCCGGTGCTCCTCCTTCGCCCTCTCGAGGAGCTCCGGCTTAGTCAAGAGGTCGATAACCGAGGAGGCTAGCACCTTCGACGCGAAGATAAGGGCCTTGTGGCTTATCCCAGCAGCGGACTGCGCAACCGCCTGCCACGAGTGCCCGGGCGTCCCTAGGATCCACGCGGCTGTGCTGAACTCAAGGGTTGGGGCTTGCCAGCTCACGTCGGCCACGTCGGTCGAGCCGTGCATGACCTCGCCCTCACCCCACGGGTCGGGGACTTCGTCGTCTATCAGCTTGTCCACCAACCTCTCCCACCCGGGCCTGCCCGATTTCTTCAACTGGTTGATCTTCGCTTCAGGTGGGATGGTCTTCGCGATCTCTCTCGCGAACTTGAGGTCCTCCTCGCTGTACTGGGGCACCCCCACCTCTCGCATGTTCTTTACCACCAGCTCGGCTAAGACCCTGTTGGGGACCAGGTTGTAGATACCCTCAAGGAACTCCACCTCGAGGCGTGTCTGCGTCATGAGAGCTGCACCCTTCGCGATGTCCACCACCCAGTTGTAGATCCGCTCCACTTCCTCTCGCTCCGGAGCCCTCACGTAGTACCAGGCTCTAGCGTATTCAGGCACCACGTTCGGCTGCCCACCTCCCCTCTCGATCACGTAGTGGATGCGCGCATCCTGCGGTACGTGCTCGCGCATGAACTCGACTCCGATGTTCATCAGCTGAACCGCGTCGAGCGCGCTCCTCCCTTCCTCGGGAGAAGCACCCGCGTGGGCGGCTTTCCCGTAGAAGTGGAACCTGGCGGAGTTTATGGCCAAGCTGCTTTTGAGCGTTGCGGCGTTCATCGTGCCGGGGTGGTGGCTCAGCACCGCGTCTACCCCCTCGAACACTCCATCCCGCACCATGAAAACCTTGCCGCTGAAGTTCTCCTCCGCCGGGCAACCGAAGAACTTCACCGTGCCCTTCAGCCCAGCTTGCTCCATCGCCACCTTGACCGCTATCGCCGCTGCCATTCCCGATGTTCCGTGGATGTTGTGACCGCAACCATGCCCCGGCGCCCCCGGCACGAGAGGCTCCCTCCACGGCACAACCTTCTGCGAGAGGCCGGGCAGCGCGTCGTACTCACCCATGATGCCAATAACCGGCTTACCGCTACCCCACGTCGCCACAAAAGCGGTTGGCATCCCGGCAACGCCCCGTTCCACCCTGAAGCCGTGCTTTTCCAGCTCGTCAGCCAGGAGCTTCGAAGACCTGAACTCCCTCAGCCCCAACTCAGCAAATTCCCAAATAGTGTCCGAGATCTGGATGATCCTCTCTTTATTTTCTTCAATCCACTCGATCGCGTACTCTTTCGTCACAAAGCTCCAAAGCGGAGGGGTTAAATGAACTTTCGCAGTGCCGACCGCTCAAGAGCACGCGCTGGGGTTGAGCGATGCGCTCTCGCTGTAGTTGTGCGGCGTTGCGGGGTATCGGAAGCTTATCCGTTCGACGCGGATTTCGACAGGCTACAGGGCATCAGGAAGGTTGCCGAGTAGTGGCGGTTGAAGCGCGATAACGATATAGCCGCCGGCTCCCCGACCCTGCGGTTGGGGCTTGCCAGCGCTGGTCAAAGAGGTGATCCTCGAGAACTTCATGTCTTACAAGTACGCGAGAGTCCCGTTGGCGCCCGGAATCAACGTGATAACGGGCCCGAACGGCTCGGGGAAGAGCAGCATCCTCCTCGGAATGGCCGTGGCGCTGGGGCAAACGTACACGGAGAGAGGAAGGAGGCTCAGCGACTTGATCCGCAGAGGCGAGGAGGCGGCTAGGGCCACCGTGGTTGTCGACAACAGGCCGGTTGATGGGAAGCGGCCGCTGCCCTGGTTCAGGAGCGACGAGGTGTTTTTCACGAGGTACCTGCGGCTAGACGGCCAGTACTGGCACGAGGTAAACGGGAGGGTTGTCTCGAAAGCTGAGGTGCGGAGGTACCTGTCGCGCATCGGCCTTGACCCCGACAACGCTCTCATAATCATGCACCAGAACATGGTGGAGGAGTTCGCGTTCCTCACGCCCCAAGAGCGTCTCAGGCTGCTGGAAGATGCCGTAGGGTTCGCTGGCTACAGGGAGCGGGTCGCCTCGGCTAAGAAGATGCTCGAAGAGGGGGTTAAAGGCGCGGAAGAAGCGAAAGCAGCACTTGCGAAGGCAGAGGAGGCGTTGAAGTACTGGAGCGAGGTTTACGAAAGGTACAAGAGGAGGAAGGCGCTGGAGGAGCTCGTTGCCCATTTGAAGGCGGAGCTCGCTTGGGCGCGCGTCCGCGACGCTCTCGCCGAGCTGAAGGAAGCCGAGGAGCAGGCCGCAAAAGTCGAAGAAGAGCTACGCGTGATCGAGAAGGAACTGGGAGAGATGGAGATCAGGGAACGCTCCCTCAGGATGGCGATCGGGGGGATTGAGGAAGAGCTCCTCTCTGGAGCTCTTAGCGTTGGAGAAGGTTTGAAGAGGCTGAGGGAGGTATGGGAAGAGCTCTTGGACGTCGCAGCTAGCTCACGGGTTAAAGCCTTCGAGCGTAGGCTCCTCATCGCCGAGCTAGAGGAGCTGAGGGTAAGGCAGCGCAGGTTATCTGAAAAAGTGAAAGCGCTCAGGACGAAAGCCGAGGAGGAGGGGCCGGAGGTGAGCACGCTGAAAAGCGTGGAGGAGGTAGAGGCTGAGCTGCACGCGGCTGAGCTCGAGCTGGCAGGTATCGGCGAAGTGCCGCCTGAGGTCGAGAGCGCGTACGCGAAGCTCGAGGAGTCGTACAGGGAGCTCGCGAGGAGAGCTGAGGAGCTGGAGGAAAACAGGAGGAGGTTGATGGAGGAGCTGGAGAAAAGGGTGGCGCTCTGGAGGGAAAAAGTGTCGGCGGTAGTAGCCGACGTTGATAGGGAGTTCTCGTCGATGCTCGCGAGGCTCGGAGCCAGCGGCGGTGTGAGGCTTGTCGAGGAAGGGGATGTGGAGCGCGCTGGCCTCGAGATATTCGTGGGCTTCGGCGGGTCCAGCCCAGCACCCTTCAACCCCTACGCGCTCAGCGGCGGCGAGCGGACGGCGGCGATCATGTGCTTCTTTCTCGCCCTCCAGAACCACGTGAGGTCGCCCCTTAGGGCTGTCGACGAGTTCGACGTGCACATGGATCCGAGGAACAGGGACTCGATCCTCAGCATGGTGTTTGAGCTCGCCTCTCGGAACAGTGGGGTCCAGTACGTGGTGATCACTCCAGGCCCCTTGACCAAGCTGCCTGAAGGCTCGAACGTTCTCGTCGTGCAGAAGGTGAGGGGGAGATCGCTGGTCTCGCTTGCGCGGGGTGCGGCCAAGTGAGCGCCGAAGGGAGGTTGAGAGAACTGCTCGAAGAGCTCCTGGAGACACTCAGAGCTTCACCCGACCCCTTTAGGGTGAGGGTTAGGGAGCTGCTCGAAAAGCTGGCCAAGCTTCTACCCCAGCTCGCGCCTAGCGATCTGCCTCTCGACGCTGAGATCGTCTACAGGCTAGCCGAGGTGGTCAAGAGGCAGGAAGAGTGGTTAGCCAACGAGGCGTCGACGCTCGCGCTCGGCAGGCTTGTAGCCGCGCTCAAAGTGCAGGTGCTAAGCGAGAGGGAGCTGGCCCTCCAGCTGCTCAGCGCGTGGAGACCGGCGATCGCGCTAGAGCAGGTGACTTTCACCGATATGCTCAGGGCGGTCGAGTACATGGGCGGCAGGAGGCCGAGGGCCGTGTTCGAAGGGGGCGACGAGGCCGTAGGCGTAGTAGGGTTGGACGAAGCGGTTGCGCTGGGTGTGGTATCGCAGGTGAAGCTGGAGGAGATCATCAAGAAAGTGAAGAAGAGGGCTCTCGAGCTTCTCGAGAAGTCGGGGGTTGCGAGGTACTTCGACGCTGTGCGCGGCTCCGACCCCTACGAGACCTACCTCAACGCGTACGCTCTCTCTCTGCTATCGAGCGCGGGCGAATTCGACGTAGCGTACGACCCGCTAAGCGACGAGTACTACGTCGTTAAAGGGGGGAGCGGCGGCGAACCGTCATCGGTAGCCATCCCCTTAGCGAAGGTGGTGGAAGGTGCCGGCTAGGGTTCCCAGCGCCAAGATCAGGAAGGCCGCCCGCCTCCTCCTCTTCAGGAGCGGTACGAGGCCGGGCGTGAAGGGTTGGGAGCTGGCGAAAGCGGTAGGCGACGACTACCTAGAGGTGGTGAAAGCTCTCAACTCGATGCTAGATCCGCTGGGGTTAGAGACCGTAGCTGTCGACGAGCAAGGCCGCCGCTTGAAGATGGAGGGAGACCTTAGAAAAGCGCTTTTCCTCGTTATCCTCAAAGAGCCGCCGACGATCGAGGAGGCGAAGACCTCCGGGTGGAGGATCGACGACTTGGCCGTACTGGCGGCTTCCCTGCTCTACCTCCTCGCCAGGGGTGGCTCCGCACCTCGCAGCGAGCTGGTGGGCGTTTTGAAGGCGAAGTTCAGGGGCCCGCGCCTTAGCTACGCGCTCGAGAGACTGATCCGCCTCGGCTACCTCGAGGAGGAAGGTGAGCAAGTGAAGGTAGGCTGGAGATCAAGGGTCGAGATCGACTTGGACAAGCTCGTCGGAATAAGCGGCTTGGGCGCAGCGGCCCCCAGCGGTGGGCCAAGCTAACCGGAGGCAGCCGGCCGAGCGAGCTTAGCCTTCAGCTTTTCCTTCCTCTCCAGCCACAGAAGCTTGAAAAGAGCCTCTTTCCCGCCCGAGTGCTTCGTGAGTATGCTGGCCGCCTCTTTGAAGCTGAAGCCCGCGGCTCTGGCGAGCACAGCCAGGTCACGGTACCTTTCGAATAGCTGAGCGCTTAGCTTCAGCCTTCTACAACCTTTACCCGCCTTCTCGCACCTCTCAGCCAGAGCGACCATCTCTTCCTCCGGCAAGGTGTCGAAAGCCAACCTGTCGGAGCCGCAACTCGGGCACGAAAGCTCGGGCTCTACCTCGGCGACCGGTAGCTCGAACACGGTCCCACACTCTGTGCAGAGGAAGGACGCAGTCGCTTGAAGAACCCTCACCTTGAAAAGCGCGTAGGAGAGCATCTCTCTTTTCTCCGGTAAAGCCGGCTCCAACCCCTCCCTGAGGCTTCGCTCAGATTCAAGCGTGAGCGGCGTTGGCCCCTTCACCCCTACCACCCCGATCTCACCCTTCCTGATCTTGGAGAAGACCTCGAGGGCTCTATCCGCATCCATGTCCTTGAGCAGCACCTCCTTGACCGCTTCCTCGTAGGCCGGTGTCCCCTTTAACGCGGCTGCTAGCCGGTCGAGGTCGCCCCTCGTGAGCCGGGCGCCAGGGGCCACGATGCCCATCCTCCTAGCAACCTGCTGCAGCCTCCACCTGAAGCCCCTGCTTTCCTCAACAGCCGACCTCAGGTACTTCAGGAAGGTTTCGCCGTCTGTCTCCTTTAAAACGGCTTGGACCTCTTCTGCCGTCACCCCCTCGCACCTCAACACGACGCGGTAGGGTTTCTCGGAGGAAAAAGCTGGGAGACCGAGCCTTCTGGCCAGCCTGTGGGCGAGGTACCTGCCTAGCGCCCTGTTCACGCGGTTGCCGAAGTGCGCGTGGATAACGACAACCCCGCTCCCCGCCTCCTCGACAACCACCAGCTTGTCGCTCGGCACGGGCCCGCCTTGTTCAGCCATCCCGTAGACCGGCTCGAGGGCTTTCTCGAAAAGCCTCGGGCTCGCCCCGTACTCCCTTGCGAGGCGCTCGGCCAGCTCGCGCAGCGGAACACCGCTCGAAGCCGCCTCGTCCGCCAAACCTCTCAGCCTCCCGACCTCTTGCGCCACCTCGAACGGCACGGGTATCTCCTCACCCACCCAGCTAGGCACAGCGCTCTCGAAATCGTCGACTGGCTCCACGTACACTCTGTCCTCGCCAAGCGCAACAACCTCCCAAGGTCTCCCCGCCATGATGAAGCGGGCTCCAACTTCGCAGTACTCTGCCACAAAGTAGTCGTCGAGAACGCCGATCGGCTCGCCGCTGCTCCTGTCCACCACCGTGTACTGTTCGACCTCGGGTATCGTCGAAAGTGCTCCGAAGTAGTAGTCAAAGCTGCGCCTGCCGGCAGGCTTCAAGCGGTTGCCAACCAGCCGGAGAAGCCCGATCTCGCGCATGAAATCGAAAACCCGATCGAACTCCTCCCTAGTCAGGTCCTTGTAGGGTTCAGCTCCCGTCACTAGAGCGTAGGCTTCGCTGAGCTCCGGCGCCTCCGAGAGGGCGAGGCCGACGAGCTCGTGGGCTAGGACGTCGTACGGCTTCGGAGGGATCTCGGACGGTTCGACTAAACCTCGCTCCAGCCTGCTCTTCAGCACCACGCTCTCCAACGCGTCATCGCTCCCTCCGACGACAATAACCCCCTCGCTCACCCTGTCTAAGCTGTGACCCGCCCTGCCGACGCGCTGGAGCATCCTTCGCACTTCGCGGGGTGAGTTGTACTGGACGACTAGATCCACGTGGCCGATGTCGATGCCCAGCTCCATCGAGGACGTGCAGACGACCCCCTTCACTTCCCCCCTCCTCAGCTTCTCCTCGATGCGGACCCTTTCCGCCCTCGACAAGCTCCCGTGGTGCACGTATATCGGAATCCTCTCGTCCCACAGCTTGAACCTGCTAGCCAGCATCTCCGCAGTCGGCCTCGTGTTCGAGAAGATGAGCGTCGATCGCCTTGACTCGACCAGCTCCCTGATGAACCTGAGGCGCGCGGCAACTTCGAGCGGGGCGAGCACGCGCTCAGCCAGCTCCTCGTCGCCAATAGCCGCGTCAGGCCACTCCACGGTAACCTTCACCTGCTTGTGCGCTGGCACGTAAACGACCCTGCAGCTCCCCCCAGCGCCGACGAGGAGACGGGCCACTTCCTCCGGGTTCCCGACGGTGGCCGAGAGACCGACTATCTGGATTTTTCCGGCTATTTTCTTCAACCTCTCTATCAGAAGACCCAGCTGAACCCCTCTCTTGCTGTCTGCCACCTCGTGGACCTCGTCGACAACGACCCACCTCACCTGCGCAACGTGACTCCTCAGCTTCTTCCCCACGAGGAGGAGCTGCAGTGTCTCAGGTGTCGTGATCAACACGTCCGGCGGCTCAAGCGCTTGAACCCTCCGCTCCGAAGCCGGAGTGTCCCCGTGCCTAACAGCGACCCTAAAGCCCAACTTCAGTGCCCACCACTCGACCCTAGAGAGGATGTCCCGGTTCAAAGTCCTGAGCGGCGTCACGTACAGGAGGCGGATACCAGGCTCCGGCGACTCCAGCATACGCGAGAAGATGGGGAGGAGCGCGGCCTCCGTCTTGCCGCTACCGGTGGGAGCGACGATCAGAGTGTTCTCCCCAGCGAGTACGTACGGTATCGCTTCCTTCTGGGGAGGAGTTGGCTCGCCAAAACCCCTCTCCCTCCACAGTTTCCTGACTGCAGGGTGCAGCAGCTCTAAGACGCTCGACATCCTCAACAACCCAGCGCGGAGCCCCTATTTACTCTAGCGTATGGAGTGGGGTACAGGCTGAGATGCGATGGTCATTCTTAACTTGTTTTTGGGCTTGGTGCAGCACGTTTAGTATATAAGGTAGCTTCTACTCGCTTTCCCGTGCCGCTAGCTCTCAAGGCTTTCGAGATCGCAGAGACGCAGAGCTTCGAGGAGGTGGCCGCGAAGCTGAAGGGGTACGGGGTGCTGGAGAGGGAAGAGGTGGATGGGAGAGAGGTGGAGGTGGGCTTTAGGGTCGCGCAGCTGCAGCTGGCTGAAGGTGAGCTGAGGGGTGTGTTCGAGGAGAGCTTCGTCGCCTCCGTTAAGTACAGGGATGAGCTGCTGAGGGTTCCGGTCTCAGTCTCAACCGAGTTCAGGTTCGCCGATGTGGCCGGTGGCCTGTACCTGATCGTTGCCGCGAAGAAAGCTAGGGCGAACAGGGTTGCGGCGAGGCTTTCCGCCGCGCTCGCTGCGGGTAGGAAGAAAGGTGTGATCGTAGAGGCGAGGATCCCTGAAGAGGAGTTCAGAAGGCTGTACGAGGGTAGGCCAGAGGCGGTGAAGGTCGTCGTCTTCACCGACGTGAAGTTACCGGACGTGGGAAAGCTCACGCTCTACGGGAGCCAGCTGGCTAACTCGGGCTTGTACAACGAGTACCTCAAGCTTGGCAGCGTGTGGTACGCTGTGTTCGAAGCTGAGGAGGGTTTCGTCGTGGGAGTTACGCGCAACTGCATCGTCACGTTCTTCTCAAAGGTGGAACCCGAAGACGCGTTCAAGTTCATGAAGGAGAAGATTCTCCCTCTGGCGGTGGGAGGGCGCACACACTAACCAGAAAGCTGAAGAAAAAGATAGAGAGTACGCCCACACAACTCGGTACGCAAACGCTTGCGCGCGCAGGACCCTAGCTTGCATCCTGCGCGCCATTGAAGGTTTTTAAAGAGCGGGTTTCGCGGGGCTCCATGGGCGGTCTCTTCGTAAAAATAGTGGCGTCTCTCGGCCCCAGCAGCACCGACGAGGAGCTCGTGCTCCGCATGGCGGAAGCGGGAGCCGACGGGTTCAGGACAAACTTCGCTCACGGAGACCCCGAGGTCTGGGCGCGCAGGATACGGGCCGTGAGGGCTGCTGAAAAGAAGCTCGACAGACCCCTAGCGATGATCGGCGACCTAAAAGGGCCGTCGGTACGGGTCGGCCCGATGCCCGAACCCCTCCAATTGAGAGCGGGTGACAGAGTGCTTGTGGCTCAAGCGCTCGGTGGCAACGCACTCCCCACGGTGCCTGTGCCCTACCCTAGTCTCTTCGAAGCTGCGGAGCCTGGAGACGAGATCCTGATCGACGACGGGCGGATCCGCTTGCTAGTGAAGGATAGGAAGGGCGAAGCACTGGAGTGCATCTCGCAGGATAACGGCAGCGTTGAAGCTGGGAAGAACGTGGCGATCCGAGGGAAGGACCTGGACGCGCCGCTCATCGACGAGAGGGACGAAATGGCGCTGAAATTCGCAGCTAGCGAAGGTTTCGATTTCATCGGTTTAAGCTACGTTAGAAACGCGAGCGACGTCGAGGAGGTGAAGGAGAGGTTGAAGCGGCTCGGTTCTGACGCGTGGGTTATAGCGAAGGTGGAGACTCTTAGCTCCCTCCGCAACCTCGACTCGATAATAGAGGCGAGCGACGTCGTGCTGGTGGCGCGGGGCGATTTAGGCATCAGATTGAGCCTCGAGGAAGTGCCTTACTACCAAAAGATAATCGTCGAGAAGTGCTTGGAGGCGGGGAAACCGGTGATCGTGGCGACACAGTTCCTAGCCTCTATGGTGGAAAGCACTACGCCCACAAGGGCGGAGGTTGTGGACGTAAACTTAGCTGTATCCCAAGGTGTCGACGCCATAATGCTGACCAACGAAACCTCGGTGGGCAAGAACCCGCTTGAAGCTGTAAAGTGGTTAAAAAGGATAATCGACTACACAGAGGAAAAAATGCTCGCGAACGGCTTGGAGCGCGCAATGACAAAAGCCAGGAGCGCGGCGCGCGACGCGGACTCCTGCTTCGCCAGGGGGGTTCTCGAGCTAGCGGAGAGCATGGGAGCCAAGCTGGTGCTCTACAGTGCGAAGGGTAGGATGGCGGCTAAGGTCGCAGCTCTCAGACCCTCGGAAACCGTCTTCGTTGGAACCCCAAGCTGGCGGGTAGCTCGAAAGCTCGCGCTTCTGTGGAGCCTTCACCCATTCAAGGTGGAAGCGGAAGACTACGATGCTGGACTGAAGGAGGCTCTAGAGCGGTGCGTGGGAAAGGGTTGGGTGCGCGAGGGAGATACGGTTGTCCTCGGTTACGGCTTGCGGCCGCCAGAGCAGAGGATCATCATCAAAAAGCTAGCAACTGCGTAGTTCTAATAGTTTCTTTCAAAAGTAGTATTTCGCACAGCGGAATGTTCATTCCTACATTTCTGCTCCGCCCTTCCGGGGCTTTCCTTAAACCCTCCAATCCCACACCTTAACACGGCGATGAGTACGACCGTGATACTTGTGGAATCCGGGGAGGAAGAGCTGAAGAAGGCGGTGGAGGAGGCGCAGCGCATGGCGGATGGTCGCTCCAAGCGCAGAGCGAAACTCGTGATGGGGATCCTGCTCACGGTTGCCGCACTGTTAGTGGCGGCAGCTTTCGTTTTAGCCGCCCCCCTGCTTGTAACGGCTACGGTTAACTACACATACGCTCCCGAAGCCAAGGTCGCGACTGTCCGGATCCTGATAAACGGGAATCCGGGCGAGACGTACGGTGTGGAGGTTAGGGGACCCGCGAACGAGATGATAGCTATCAAGGAAGTAGAGACGAACGAGAGCGGTACGGCCTTGCTCGAGCTGGAGCTGCCGGAAACCTACCCTGCCGGCGACTACACGGTCTACGTCTCGGGCGGTGGCGAGACGTTCAACACTACTTTCACTATAACGTGGAATATTACCGAATCAGCTCCAACACCCTCCAACATGACCGCTATACCGGGTGCTAAAAGCGCAGCCACAAATCTAATCCGAGTGGCCACTAAGCTCGGCGCCATGGTTCACTGCCGCAACGAGGTGCTGCTCGCGGCGAACGTCACGCAAACCGAGCTGAACGCGACGTTCCAAGCTGTGCTGGATTTGACGAAGGCTGGCGACAAATACTTGGCGCAGGCCAACGCGTCGCTGGTCGCCGGCAACTACACTGCTGCGATGCGCTATGCCCAGCTCGCGATCCAGAGCTACGGGAAAGCTCTCGAGCTGCAAGAGGACATTAAAGAGCAACTAGGCGTGTCCTTTGCCGCCTGCAGGGTCGTGATCGCACCGCCAAAGGAGAAGGAGATCCCCGTCCCAGCTAGGAACATCACGTGCAAGTGGACGCCTGAATTCTACCCACTGATGACTGCTTTCAACGTGACTGAGAGCAGGATAAGGGAGCTGAGAGCACTCCTAGCGAAGCTGGAAGAGCGCGGTTACAACGTAACAGGGCTCGCGTTGATGCTCGACGAAGCTGAGAAGCTCGTAGAGAAGGGCCGCGAGCTAGCTCAAAACTGCAGCATAAGCGAGGCCGCTCACAAGCTGGCTGAAGCGAAGAAGTACATCGGAGCAGTGGACGCAGCGATCGCTAAGTTCGGAGGGATGAGATTCGTTAAAGAAATCAGGAAGGCTGAAATAGAAATCAATGAGACCGAGGTAGAAGAAGCATTAAAGAAAGGTAAACTATCCGAAAAACTCGCTGAGAAAATCAACGAAACTTTAAGAAAAATAATGACAACGGAAGGATTGAGCGAAAAAGATTTAAGAAACATCGAGAAAAGGATAGAAAACATAGAAAAATTATTAGAAAAATTAAAGAAAGAAAAACAAGTCCAAAAGATAATCGAAGAAATTAACAAAAAAGTCGAAGTATTAAGAAAGAATATTGAAAAAGAAATAACAAG
>Ga0185307_1001015_pt1 | contig 16444 bp, 18 predicted proteins | sample LHCtaG_FD_128010 | JGI IMG/M metagenome (GOLD analysis project Ga0185307, IMG submission 128010) | Hot spring microbial communities from Little Hot Creek, USA to study Microbial Dark Matter (Phase II) - LHC4sed_matched (SPADES... | ecosystem: Environmental > Aquatic > Thermal springs > Hot... | reverse complement strand
CTAAGCCTGGGGTCGGGGGTTCAAATCCCCTCGGGCCCGCTTAACAATTTAGTCGTCCATCCAACCATTAATTTCATGTTGATGTCATTGTTTATTTTAGTACAATTATTATCAGAATTGGGTTTTATGCATACATAAGTGGTGGGGTCGGTGGGATTTGAACCCACGTCCGCGCGGGCCCAAGCCGCGCAGCGTAGACCAGACTGGCCCACGACCCCATGTTTAGGTTCGTTTTCACTTTTTTATTAATTTTAAAAAATGTTTTTTAGGCTGAAGGAAGTAAATGTTGGAGATGCTGGATGTACGGAGACGTGATCGATTTCGAAACCCTTTATTCTGCTCTTGGTTCGAATGAACGATTAAGCATTTTGAATGAATTAAATAAAAGTGGACCTCTTTCTTATACTCAGTTAAAAAATAATTGTGGGTTCGTGAAGAAGAGAGAGTCCGGAAGATTCGCGTATCATTTGCGATTACTAACTTCTGTCAATCTTATTTCATTAAATAAGAATACTAAGAAATATAGTTTGACACCCTTCGGTAGAACCGTTTTAGCGGCTACGAATGAGTTAAAGGAGGCGGCTTTACAGTTTTCTGGAAAAATATATGTTAGAACTTCTAAACATAAAATTGAAGAGTTTGATAGTAATAAAATTTATCAATCACTGATTAGGGAGGCGAATGTTCCCCGAGATTTGGCTTCAAAGATTACAGCCGAGGCTGAGGCAAGGATAAGTAAATTGGAGAATGTCCATTTGACAGCACCATTGATAAGGGAATTCGTTAATTCTATCCTTGTTGAGAAAGGGTTAGATGAGTATCGGAATAGGCTTACAAGGTTAGGGTTGCCAGTGAAGGATGTTACAGACAAGATTACACAGATAGGGCTTTCTGAGGGAAATATTACCTCCTTAAGGGAAGCAGCGGCTGACGCGGTGTTCACAGATTATCTTTTACTGACCCAAGTTAGTTCAGAAATTTTAGACATGCACCTTTCGGGAGAAATTAGTCTGTTGAATACGGGGTGCTGGGGTATTATGCCAGACAGCATATTCTTTGACGCGTTAGCCTTGAATTCCTTTGACATAAAGTTTGGTTTAAAAGACCCATTTCTTCCAAGAGAGTATGGAAAAGAAAATATCAGTTTTACTAAGGCTGTTCTATCCATAAATAAAATGCTTGAAAGCGTCTCAAGTGAAGTGTCTATAGAAAATTTTATTGAGTTTATAGAGCTGATGGAGAAGGTAGAGGATGGAGTAAGCTCTAAGAGAGTCTATGAATTTCTCGTTAACTCAATATTGGGAATAAATCCTTTAGCTAACAACTTTTTAAGCCTTCAAATAAATGTTAATAAGGAAAACAAAATAGAGATGCTGAAAATTGTTTGTGAAGCGTATTTAAAATATATTCAGGGGACATTAAAGTCTAGAATAAAACTAATCTTTAACATATTTGAAAAGGAGAAATTCATCCAGATATTGCCATATGCTCTTAATATAATCAAAGGTGGAGGAAATGTAATGATCACAACAAAACCGACGGAAACAATATCATACCTAGGTATAAGGAAAAGTTTTCCTTCCACTGATATAATTCCAGCAGGAAATATAATCTTGCATTCGTTAGCTATAAATCTTCCAAGGCTAGCATATGCAGGTGCTGAAGAAACATTTCTGAAAAGCCTTTTAAAAATAAAGCTCCAGAAGGTGCTCAATGCCATGGAGACACGTAGGAATAATTTAATTGATCTAATGGAAAAAGAGATATTATACTTATATGAATATAATAATGAACTATTTTCTAGAAACTTCCTTTCGATAGTAAATTTAGTAGGATTAGATGAGCTTACAAGATTTGTTGCTTCACAAGATGAAGAAGAACAGAACAGGGTTTGGATAAAGTTCATGGAGTTTTCGAAAAAAGTGTTAGAAGAATGTGAAAAAGGAACTGGTTTAAGGGTTTTACCAGCCGTCTACGTCGACGATTCTTCTAAAAGATTCTATGAGATGGATAGAGAAAACATCCCAAAAGAGTTTATGGAGAAAATTAGTACTGGAAGATATTCTCAAATACCCGTATTTGATGCCGGAGACATAGATAACGAGAACATAATTAGAAGATTACAGTCAAGAATAGAGGCTACAGGCGGAGGATATCATGCGATCTTAGATGTTAGCACCCAAGATGAAGACAGCTTATTAGAAGAGACGATAACGAAGGCAATTTCAAGGTTAAGTGTGATAAAAATAAGGAAGAAAATGATTTCCTGTGCAACTTGTGGAACAAAAAGTATGCTTCAGCCAAGATGCCCAAAATGTGAGTCGGCTAAGGTTCTTGTCCTGCAAACAGACAACTAGTTAAATTTATTGCTTATCAATAACCTCAAGTTTTCCAAAACGACCCACATTTAGACGAATTTCGCCTTTATAACTATTCACATAACCGTTTTCAATCCTAACAATGTCTCCAACTTCAACCATATCTATTTGGTCATCCCATAAAGTCAATTTTATCTTTCCAGTTTCATCTTCTAAAGTTAGGTCTGCAACCTTCGCCTTTTGACCCGTTCTTAATGTAACTTCCCTTGCTTCAGGTTTTTCAACTATTTTCCCAGCCACTTGAACCCTTCTCATATTATCTCTTAATTGCGAGATTTGCAAGTTATTCGCACATAAACTTATAAACAAACACTTAAAAGCTTTACTTATTAAGAGTGTAATTCCAATATGGGAGCAGATGAAAAGATTGAAGAAAAGAAGATTGAGTATTATGGTACAGTGGAAGGAGAGAAAATTATTGTAAAAGTTGAAAATAAAGTTCAGGAATTATATCAGAGTGGGTTTGGGAAAATCGATGGAGAAAATCTGCTTTTAGACTTTTACGAGGGACTATATTTAAATGAGCTTAAGAAAATAGGGGTTTTGTATAGGGGTAAGATTTTAGGTTTTAATGAACTCATGGAAGTATGCTATAGAAAAGATCGAAATGTTCTTACCAATTATCTGGTTTATAGGGATTTAAGGAACAGAGGCTTTATAGTTAAGAAGGGCGAGGAATTTGGAGCTGACTTTTACGTTTATGAAAAGGGTGATCATTGGATAAAACGTGCAAAATATGCTGTGTTTGTATTAAATGAAGGATGTGAAGTAGATTTTGAAAAAATTTTTGAAGAAATTAAAGAGGTAAAAAATTGTGTAGAGGAAGCAATTATAGCTGTTCTAGATAGAAGGGGAGAAGTAATATACTATAGAGCTTCAGAGGCGACCTTTAATGAAAAAAGATAGAGTCAGACATTATGTTAGGATAGTTAGACCAAAAAATAGTATTATGATAGGCATAGCTGTTATCATTGGAATAATCTTGACTGACCCAAAACAAATTTTTTCAATAAAAACCGTTTACGGCTTTCTAACTGGATTCTTTATTTCATGCTACTCCATGATCGTAAACGACATTTATGATATCGAGGTAGACAAAATTAATAAAATGGATAGGCCTCTGGCAAAGGGTGAAATAACTGTTAAAGGTGCATGGATATATAGTATGTTCCTACTTTTTATTGGCCTTGCACTAGCATACTTTACTTCATTTTTGAACTTTATAATAGCAATTTTGTTCGCTTTCATTTCATGGCTTTATAATTTTAGCTTGAAAAAACATGGAATAATTGGTAATATGACTGTAGCAGTTTCAACAATTGTACCATATTTGTATGGCAATATCATACTTTCCTTCAACAATACGTTTGGTAATTTATCAAGTCCAATACTTTTAAGTCCCACTGTTTGCTGGTTTTCCCTAGTATCCTTTTTCGCTGTTACAGGGAGGGAGGTGATAAAGACAATATCCGACATTGAAGGTGATAAAATAAGAGGGGTAAGGTCTATCGCAATATGCTGGGGCAAAGATAGGGCAGCTAAAATAGGTTCCATATTCTTTATCTTTGCAGTAATATGTACGTTGGGGCCCTATGTTTTTAGGGAGATGGGTATGATTTATCTTTTGGCAGTATTGTTTCCTGACCTGCTATTTATCTACTTATCATACTCTATTCTGAAGGATAGTTCAGGTGAAAATGCTTTGCGTGTTAAAAAGATGGCTTTAAATGGTATGCTTATTGGATTTTTTTCATTTGCAATAGAAAAAGTGTTGGTGGTGTGGGTATGAGTTTACCTTGGACAGAAAAATATAGAAATATTGAATACAATATGATAATTGGTAACGAAACTGCAAGGAGAGAATTTTTTGAATGGTTAAGGAACTGGAAAAGAGGAGATAAGGCGGTACTACTGCTGGGGCCGCCTGGAATCGGGAAGAATACATCAGTATATGCTGCTGCAAGGAAACTAGGATACTATGTTATAGAATTAAATGCAAGTGATATAAGAACTAAAGATGCACTTAGCAAAAAACTAGGAACAAGTCTTTATGCTGCAAATTTATTTGATGAGAAAAGAATGGTTTTATTTGATGAAATAGACGGCCTATATGGTAGAGAAGATTATGGAGGAATGGAATATATTATTGAACTACTTGATAAACCACCTGTACCAATAGTTCTTACAGCAAACGATGAATCAAATGAGAACGTTTTAAAACTTTCTAAGAAAGCGATATTGATCAAATTTCAAAAGGTTCCATTAAGATTAATTGAAATATACCTTAAACATGTATGCGAGAAAGAAGGTAAACATGTGGATAAAAAGGTTCTTCAGAAGGTTGTTGAAAAGAGCAATGGTGATGTACGTAACGCCCTAAACATGCTTCAGACTGTTGTAGACGCCTCATACCTTCTAGACGAATTAGATTTTATGAAGGATGAAAGCGTGTCAAAAATGGAGGCTATAATTACGTTAGTATCTGGTGAAGACAAGGGAATTGCGTTAAAAAAATTTTCTCAAATGGATGCAGACATAGAAGAAAAGCTAAAAATAATGTTTTACTCTATTCTTGCTTCAAACCTCGACAAAATTACTAGGACCAAGGCACTAAAAGCAATATCTGATATTGACATTTTAAGAAGCAGAATACAGAAGACACAAGAATGGAGAATGGCAAGATGGTATGACATGTATTTTGTTGAAAAAATCTTTAACCCAGACATTAGGAGAGGGTTCAGATATTCAGAAGAAGAGCCCCTGTGGGAATTAAAGTTAAAGTATTGGACTGAATTAAGGATATTTAAGGAAATAAGGGAGAGAGTTAATCAAAGATATCATGTTTCTGTTGGAGAATTTTCCCTCTACTATATACCATGTATAATCTCATTAGCTAAAAGGGATTTCAATATAATATCAGAATATCTAAAATATGTAGGCTTTGGAGACAATTTCCTTTCATATATAGAGAAAAGGGTGAAGGAATAAAATGGAGATTGTTGAGGGAAAATGGTTCAGACTACCCAGACTTAACACAGACGATTTTAAAACATTAATGTCTTTAGGGGTCAAATATGACAGAAGTAGAGGAATGCTCGTCAGCTACGAAACTAATAAAAAGCTTTTAATAGAATTCCTTGATGCTGTTCTAAAAGATCAAATAGTTCTTTATAAAGAATGTGCAATTTGCGGAAAAAACATTGACTGCAGAAATTGCGAGTATAGGTTAAAATGCGATTACTATAATGCTTCAGAAAAATGTATTTGCAAAGAATGTATGGCAAAGGATGAAAGCTATGCACTTTATGTGATGCAGTAAACACTAGCTTATACAGTATGGTTTTCTTAAAATAACAGATTTAAGAAAAGCATTCCTTAAGCCATCATAATCTTTGCTTTTTAGATAGGGTTTTGCGTCAACTTCATTTCCTGAAACCATCAAGCATGGCTTAAATGCACCGTTATAGGTGACTCTCAGACGATTACAATTTGCACAAAATTCTGTATTTTCGATTGGATGAACTACTTCAACCTTTGTTGAATCCAACTCAAATATCTTCCTCTTATGCATATCATCCCTATAGTATACGTTCTTTGCCCTCTTTGAAAGCATTTTTTCTAGTTCATCAATCGACTCATGATATTCATTGTAAAGCTTTGCTGCAATCCGCACAGGTTCAAGTTCAATTATCTGAAGTATTGCACCAACCTTTGCTGAATATGATATCATATCATCTACTTCATTCTCATTTATTCCTTTCAATAGAACCATGTTTATTTTTACAGGATTTAAGCCTATATCACATGCTTCTTTTATACCCTCTAGCACTGGTTCAATATTCCCGCCACCCGTTATGTTACTGTATTTTAGACCGTCCAAGGTTGGAAGACTTACGTTAACTCTCTTTAATCCTGCAGTTTTCAACTTAGAAGCATAATTTTTTAGAAAATGGCCATTCGTGACCATTGAAACCTCCTTTAATCCTGGAGTTGAGGATATGGAACTTACAATTTCTACAATATCATTTCTACACAAAGGTTCGCCACCAGTAAGCTTTACCGTCTTAACACCATAGGATGAGGCAAGATCTACTATTGCCTTTATCTCGTCTAACGTCAATTCATCTTGACCTTTACTAAATCCTTCACTGTGACAATAAAAGCATTTTAGATTACATTTTGACGTAACTGATATTCTTATATTATAAATTGGTCTGTTGTATAGGTCAAGAAGCATTATTTATTCCCTCGCATGCTTAACTATATGTGGAAGTTCGTCACATATTATTTCCATTGCTGTTTCAACAGCGTCAGGAGAGCCTGGAAGACAAAAGACAACCCTTCTAGATATAACGCCTGCGGTCGCCCTCGAAATTATGGCAGCACCTTTAGCTTTTTGAAAACTTTTCAGTCTAAATATTTCGCCAAAACCTGGCATAGATTTAGTAAATAATGGAGAAAGAGCTTCAACTGTCACATCAGAGGATGTTATTCCAGTGCCACCAGTCAAAATTACAACATCACAGTTTTCTTCATAAATGGACCTAAGAGTTTCCTTTCTAATCATTTCGATATCGTCTGGAACAATCTTCCTCGACTTTATCTGATAACCTCTTCCAATTAACATTTGAACAATTTTGAGACCTGAAAGGTCGTCTATTTTGCGGCCTCTTGACGCATCTTCAAATCTAGATGAGCTTACTGTTATCACCGAACACGATATTTCAGTCGGTGCAGAGAGTTTATGGGATTCGTAACTTTTCATTCATACTTCACCTTTTCTACAACTCTGACATCTTGGATTCTTGTAAAAGGATAGTTTCCTGATGAATCTTTTTCATATTTTTTAACCAAGTCCCATATGTTTAAAAGAGCATTTAGAACCCCTGAAAGAGCATCCATTTCTACGCCTGTTTTCGATGAAGCTTTAACTTTAACACGCACTTTTATATATGTGTCACCAATTTCAAATTCTGGCTTAACGCTTTCTATTGGTATAGGGTGACAAAATGGTATAAGTTCAGGAGTCTTTTTAACCGCATTGAGGGCACATACGGATGAAATTTGTAGAACATCACCTTTTTCAACCTTATTCTCTTTTATCAGCTTTATTGTTTCCGGCCTCAAGATTATTACACCCTCAGCTAAAGCTTCCCTTACGACAATAGGTTTTTTAGAAATATCAACCATACCCAATTTTGGCACACTCATTTAAAGGTTAATATTAACAGTATAAAAGGGATTCCTTACATGATATGCTATTAGCTGCCTAAGTGGAGCTAAGAAATTTATAGAGCATAAAAAGAGTAAACTTCTATTTCATACCAAAAATTTTTAATCAAAAAATTTATAATATGGTAAAAAATCAAAGTTATTGGCTTAACCGCCTACCTAGACAATTTATAATAGTCTAGGTGATCGGTATGAAGCCCAAAATATTGTTAATAAATGCGTCACCTAGAGCTAATGGCTGGTCCCAAAAGTTACTGTTAGCTGCCAATCATGGTGTTATAGATGCGAAAGGAGAGTCGGAAATAGTGTACCTTTATGAATACAATATTAAGCCTTGCATGGGATGCGTATCTAATAATACGAAAGAATGTAAATTTCCATGTCTGATTGAAGACGATGACTTCAATAAACTTGGGGAAAAAATTCTTAGTGCACAGGGCTTCATCATAGCCACACCATTATACTGGTACATGGTAAGTGGACAATTAAAGAACTTAATTGACAGGCTAACAAGCATGGAAAATATGATAGTTCATATTAAAAAAAGTTTATTGGATGGAAAAGTTGCTGGATTCTTAGCAGTAGGAAATGATTCAGGGTCTATAATGGCCATTTCATACTTAATGATTGCATTTAATAGCATGGGAGTACATATTCCACCTTGGGCGCTTTCATACCACCATAGCAAAAAGGACGTATTAGATAATAGGGAGGCAATTTTAAGTGCATATAATGTAGGATATAACGTTGTGAAAGTTGCCCGACGACTTTCTGAGATATCAAAATGGTATAAGGTTAATGTTAACATAGAGAGGATAGTGAATAATATTGAAAGAGCTTGTGAAAAAAGGAAAGAGCTTGTTACCAGTGCAAAAGTAGCTTCAAACAGGAAACTGATGTACTAATACTTCAATCCAATCATAATATTGAATTTAATGCTTCAAGCTCAAATTTAGTGTTAGAGCATCCATTTCTAATTAAGGGTATACCCTGCCCTGGTATATCGAACTTTTCCAAAACTGAGGCAGCAAGCTTTAATTCTTGACTACATGCAACACCGACGACACCATCGTATTTTCTTTCCTTAAGTATTTTCGGCAAGCAAGATCCGCCTGGGACAACATAGACATCATATCCCCTTTCTCTTGCAATTTTAGTTGATTGATTAACGAGACAATCTTCAGAACAGGCTTGGCAAATATATGTAGGCACGTTTGGGTCAAATATAGCTTTGCATCGACTGTCCATATATTTTCTTGCACAATGTGGCAAAATTAGTGCACGCTTATTTGTTGATTCAAATAACGGCTTATATTGAATATTTTTTACATAAACTGTTAGCAGGTCTTCTACAAGAGAAATTGCTTCAGATAGATCAACACCTATAATTTCATTTAACCTAAATTTTTTTACTAAATTTTTTGCCTTTAAACCAATCTTTCCATAAGTATTTGCCTTATATGCGACAATCAATAATTCTTTAAAAAAATTTTTTGATATTGATGTCAAGTCAAAATTGAACTTATATGGCATGAACATATTAACCAAATTAATGTATATAAGAATATAGTCCCATGCTTTTTTTAAACTTGTAACTCTACGAGGGTTTAGAAAAATTAGTGCGCCCCATGCACTAGCGCAGTTGGTGAGCTAGAGGTACTGTCTTCGAATGAAGAACGCGAAACGCAGTGTGTGATGTATAGCTTGTGCTTAAAAAAGCGATTTAAAAACACCAAAGTGGACATGTGGGTTATGGATTCAAACGTGCCGCCAAATGGCGAAAGCTTTATGTGGAAGTACTATTTTTCCATACGGGAATGTCTTTGCATAAGAAAGTATTACAACTTCTCGAATGTCCAGTTTGTCGAACCCCAATGGTTTTTGACGGAGAAGCTACAGATAATCGCTTGTTTAATGGATACTTAAAGTGCATGGGGGGACATTTTTATCAAGTTAAGGAGGAGATAGGGTTAGTTAAAGATGCAAAGCTTTCGGCAAAAGAATTTGAATGGAAAGTTGATGTTACTGATGAAAGAAAATATGACGAGATACAGAGGAAATATGCTTCATATTTAAGTGACGAATTAAAAACTGCATTAAACAATCTTACAGATAAGCTTGTTCAAAGCGTACTCGACTCATGCAGAGAAGTTGATTACATGGTTCTAGACATCGCTAGTGGAATGGGAAGACTTATTCTGCAGTTAGCAAGTAAAAGTTTAGAAAACATCATAGTTATCGGAACAGACGTTAGCGAGAAACCATTACGTGGTGCAATGAATAAAGCTAAAAAGGGAACTGTTTACCAAAAACTTTCGCTTATCGTGACAGATGCAAAACACTTGGCGTTTAAAAAAGAGGCACTTTCGACAGTATCTTCATACTTTGGGTTCGACAACATCCCTGAAACAATTTTAGCACTTAACGAAATTTTTCGCGTTCTCAAACCAAACGGAAAGGCGATTTTTTCATCGATTTGGCTTAGAGAAGACTCCAAGAGCATTAAATTGGCTGAAAAGTATAGAGTAGGCCAAATAGCAAGCGAGAATCGGCTAAAAAGGTCCTTGGAAAAAATCGGGTTCAAACTTGATTGGATTAAAGAAATATATTCCGGAGTTTGGCCTTACAATCCAATGGACTTGCTGCCCGTTCAAGGCGACGAATTTTCCTATGTTATTGTGCAGATAAGTAAACCGAATAGTGCTTAGCCTACATTTTTAGAAATATGTACGCGCATTCACTTATGCAAAATCTTTTTACACTACTTAATCAAAAGGAGTGCAAAAATGGCGAATATTAGAAAAGCAGATGATAATGATGTTAAGGCGCTTAGCATGGAGCTTCTTTCACTTTTTAGAGGATAAGAAAAGCGGGATATACGTCGATAATGTTGCTAATTTTTGCATACTTGGTAAAAAAGAGGGAAGAGAATCTACAATACATGATCCAGAAAATCAATTTTATGCATAATTCCAATAATAAGCTGCTATTGAAATATACTTAAATGCTATTTTTAGCGTTCTAAAATCTTATGCGAAATTATTAGAATTAGATTATATTGCTCCAGAAGCATAATAGCATATCCGATTAACAAAACTATCGTTCATTCCCTTTAGATAGAATATGTTGGTGCACCATACCCTAGGAATAGGATGCGGCGTCCGGGATTCGAACCCGGGATATCCAGCTTGGGGGGCTGGCATCTTAGACCACTAGATCAACGCCGCAAATTTCTGCTTATCCTTAATTTATTCAGGTAACTTAAATATAATTTTTTCTTTTTCAAATATCATTTCGTATGTGTCGTTAACATTCATAGGTATTCCGAGCTGATCAAATTCTTTTTCCGTTAAAAACAGTATTACTTTGGGGTAATTTACTTCTTTTGGAATGGGAGGGATAAGGCCCATAGATTGTATTTGCGAAATAATTGATTGCGCCATACGTGTAGCCTCATCACTGTATTGGTGTGAAATGAATGGTTGGCTTTTTACTTCTACTAATTCAATTTGCTTTCCAGGTTCGCCAGTATCTGGTGCAGTATAACTCGTTATTCTAAACACCTTAACTAACACCATTTGCTATCGCCACATCTATGGTATAGGAAGGAAATAAAAATTAATTTTATACCATCTGGTAGCCTTTTGCCGTTGAAGATACTAGTAAGACCCCTTTGTGCAGAAAGTTTGGGTGTAAGGTCTACTGCAACATATGTTGAAACACCTGATCTAAAAATTCTTATTGATGCTGGAGTGGCATTAGCGCCAAGGTTCGGCCGCTTACCACACCCTTTAGAATATGAGGCCTTAGAGAGAGCGAGGAAAGCAATAAAAGAGCATGCTGAACGTTCTGAGGCTATAATAGTCTCACATTATCACTTCGACCATTTTTCACCATTTTTTGAGGAAACCGATACTTTATGGACATGGAGTAGTCAAAGTGTGGCAAGAGAAATTTATTCTGATAAGATAGTATATTTTAAAGATTTTGATAAAGATATTAATTTTAGCCAAAAAATAAGGGGACAACTATTTAATAAGGCTGTTAAGAATATTGCTAAAAAGGTTATTAAAGCAGATGACCAGTGTTTCTATTATGGTGGGACAACACTAAAGTTTAGTAGACCATTATTTCATGGAGAGGAAAATAGTAAACTTGGATATGTTTTGGCCACGATTATAAGAAGCCCTGGATTGACCTTTTTGCATGCATCTGATGTTCAAGGAGCAATTTCAGAACAAGCTCTAAACATTATTTTAGATGAAAGCCCCGATATACTAGTTATTGGCGGACCACCAACATATCTTAATAGTTTTGAAGAAAGAAACTATGCAATTGCAAAAAATAGTCTCTCTAAACTTGTTGAAAAAACAAAGTTAATGATATTGGACCATCACATTTTAAGAGACGATAGAGCAGTAGCTTTCGTTGAAGAGTTAAGGAGTAAAGCGAGGGTATTCAATAATCAAGTAAAGACCTTTGCAGAATTTCAGGGAAAAAGTAACCAATTACTTGAGGCAAAACGAATGGAATTATATCGTGAATTTGAGCCTAGTGAAGAATTCATGCGATGGGCTAATTTGCCTGATGTTCTTCGGAGGAAGAAGTTTCCGCCTCTTTGAAAAGCATATTTTTTATTTGTTCTTGAGTTAATATTCCAGAATCTATCAAATTTGCTATAGAATTTGCTGAAGCAGTGCCAGTCAATTTGCCTATTTTGCCGCTAATTTGTCTCCATTTCAATTTTGTGTTACCACTTTTAGACACATATATTATTCCCAGTACATCCTTCGCGTTTACAAAAGTTATATCATACATTTTTGTAAGAGTTACCTTATCAACTGCTTCTATATATATTGCACCTGGGCCCGTTTCCTTTTCTGGAAAAATATCAGGATTTTTTAAATAACTTTTTGGCATAAAAGAGCGGCATGTACTGTTTATTAGAAAAGTTCTCATTTTATTCAAATGCACTGTCAAGTTTATTTCTACCATGCGATCCCCTGGTAATATTTTAACAATAAGGTCTATAAATTAGTTTTTAAATATATTTTGTTGGGCGATGAAGAAAGAAGGCTTCGAAAATATTATGTGATAGATCTTGAGTTCAGAGCCCTTCTTTAGTTTCGTCCACCTCTCTCTATAACTTATATAATAAAACTAAAGTTATGGTTAAATAATCGTTTAAATTATCTTTATGCAAAGATGATAGAAGAATATCGGATATTCAAGGATGAAAGTAAACTTTCTCCAGAGTATATTCCTAAGAGAATACCACATAGGGAAAATGAACTAGATAAGTTAAAAAGCTTTTTTAGAATGGTTTTACAGGATCCTAAGAGAAACAGTCAGCAAGTTTTTATAATAGGGCCCGTTGGAAGCGGAAAGACTCTTATATCTAAAAAATTTATTCAATATATAGAAAGTCAGTACATCTTAAATGATGTAAGATTAAAAACTTACTATACTAACTGTAGGGTTAATAGGATCTTTGGAAGTATATTGAATAGTATCCTTTCTTCTACAGGCCACTCTTTCCCAAACAGAGGCTTTTCCTTAGATGAAATTGTACAATATTTTATATCAAAACTGAGTGAAGAGAAAACACATGTGATAGTAATATTTGATGAGTTTGATGCACTTGTCACACATGAGGGTATAGAACCACTTTACATTATAACGAGGATAAGGGAGATGGCAGTTGATAGACAAATATTATCTTCAATTATTATAAGCAAGTCTTTTTCATACTTGGATAAAGCAGACTCAAGTATACTAAGTTCTATCCAAAAAAATATAATTAAGCTTGAGTCATATAATGAATCGCAGCTTAAGGATATTCTATATGATCGTGTACTGATAGCTTTCGAAGAGGATACAGTCGAAAACGAAACCTTAGACTTGATTTCTAAACTTGCATCAAAGTATGGAGATGCAAGATACGCTATAGAGCTTCTTCAACTTTCAGGGAGGATTGCAGAGTTTAGAGGAGAAAAGAAGGTTAGACCAGAACATGTTAGGGAAGCAAGATTACAGTTACCGCCTCAGATGAGAAAAGAGGAATTGAATTATTTGGATGAGCATGAAAAAATTATTCTTCTTTCTTTAGCGAAGCTTTTGAAAGAGCAATTAGAGGATCGTATTACGTTAAAGATTTTAGAGGAAGAATATAAGATGATGTGTAAAAAATATGGTAAAGAGGCTTTAAAGCATACACAGTTCTGGCTAAGAGTGAAAAATTTGGCTCAAAGAGAATTTATAGACTCAAAGGTTTCACAAGCTGATCCTAGAGGGAGGACAACGGTAATTAGTTTATTGAACATCCCGGCTGAACAACTTTATGATGAAATAAAAGAGAGACTAGAATATGGATAAAGATTTTACATTTTTTGACAGTAAAGGAAAATTTAAGATTTTAAGAATTTTATTAAAAGAAAATGAAATAAATATTTCAGCATTGCTTAAAAGAACAAAAATTTCGTACAAATTTGTTGAAAGGTACTTGACTGAACTTGAAAAGGAGGGTTTAATTAGGCAAAAGAGGTTTGGTAAAATAAGAATTATAAGTCTAGAAGACAATAAAGTTACACGTATACTTAGAGATTTTTTCACTGAATTAGAGGATGTTGAAGAAGAAAATTATATCAAAGGATATGCTTGACCTACTCTTTGTCGATGAATTCCTCAGGTGATGGTGGAGACTCACTTAATCCCTTCCTCTTTCTAATTGAGGCAATTAATTGTGGCAGAAGATTTGATGGAACAGGACTCCATTCTTTAAAGTGTGTATTCCACATGGCTTTGCCAGCAGTAGCACCACGCATAGCCTCACTCAGATCAAATGTCTCTGCGGCAGGTATAACACCCTCTATGATTGTTAGGACACCTTTTTGTTCCACATTAAGCATTTTTCCTCTTCTAGCAGAAATTACACCAGCTATTGCGCCAATCAAGTCACTGTTCGCTTTAACTTCTATACCTAGAACAGGTTCTAGCAATGTTGGATTAGCTAGAAGCATAGCACCTAATATTGCCCGTCTAGAGGCTGGTAAAAGTTGGGCATAAGTTCTATGAGCAGGATCCTCATGGAATTCGGCGTGGTGTAGAACTACCTTAACCCCCCTACATGGTTCCTGTGCTAAAGGACCATTTTCCATTACATCAAAGAAGCCGACTCTTATCGAATCGATAGATTCCTGCATAAATTGGACACCCTTTGTCGCATCGACAAATAGGTTACCTCTTGGATCAATTGCGACAACGTTTCTCGCTTCATCTGCATCCCATCCATGATCTCTTAATATTTTTGCAATCGTTTTCCTGTCAAGTTGGTCGTTAATAGTATTATTTCTTATTAATTCAACAACTTCAGCAGATAATGGTTCCACTCGCATGAAAATACGGTTATGCTTGTTTGGAGATTTTGCCATAACAGGCCCAGCCGAAGCCCTTATAGTTTCACGATAGTTAATCAATGGAGGTGTAGTTATTATTTCTAAACCAGTCTGTGTGATCAGCGTTGTTGCTATTTCTAAATGTAGTACACCCATACCTGACATTAACATTTCCCCAGTCTCTTCATTGATCTTGATAACAAGATTAGGATCCTCTATTGACAGTTTTCTTAATGTTTCAATAAGTTTAGGCAAGTCTCTTGGATACTTTGGTTCTACAGCGATAGTTACAACAGGTTCAGATACATATCTTATCTGTTCAAACGGTGTTATATCCTTTATTGAAGATACTGTTTCACCGGCTCTCGCAGCATCTAGCCCTAGGAGAGCAGGTATATTGCCTGCTGTAAGAACTCCAACAATTTCTCTAAATGGGCCCATGAACATGCTTACCGATTGTACACGAGCCTGCGTTTTTGCATTATGCAGATAAAGTATGTCACCATCATGCACAGTTCCGGAAAAGAGGCGGCCTACAGCAACGACACCAGCTTGTGGGTCAACGACCACGTTTGTTACCATCATTACAACAGGTCCTTTTTCATCACAGTTCAAGAGAGCCTGACCTACCTCTGAATTCAAGTCACCTTTCCATATCTTTGGAATACGATACCTTTGCGCAACATGTGGAGGAGGATGATGTCTTATTACCATTGAAAGTATAGCATCATGTAATGGAAAGTTTTCGGCAAGAATCTTAATGTTACCTGCCTCATATGCCTTGTATATGTCACTAAATCGGACACCCTTCTTTTGAGCTATCATAAAGTTGAAGCCCCAACGGTCTTTTGCTGAACCAAATGCAACACTGCTATCTTGTATACTAACTTTCCATTTTGACTTAAATTCTGGTTCAGCATATATGTCTATTAAATTATTAAATTCATTAACTATATTGGCAAGCCAAGCCTGCATCTTTTCTGGACTAAGCTTTAATTCTTTAATCAGCCTATCAATCTTGTTAATATATAAGACTGGTCTAACTCTTTCCTCTAATGCTTGACGTGTCACCGTTTCGGTTTGCGTCATTATACCTTCAACAGCATCACATACAACTACAACACCATCGATCGCACGTAAACTTCTTGTCACTCTACCAGTAAAATCAATGTGGCCAGGTGTATCTATTAGATTTATTACATATGGAACATTTTCATATTCATAGTACAATGTAACGTTAGCCGCTTTAATAGTCATTTGCCTCTGCTGCTCTAGATCCATATAGTCTAGGGCTAAAGCTTGGCCTGCAAGAGCAGGGCTAAGCATACCACATGCAGCAAGAAGACTATCGCTCATAGTAGTTTTTCCATGATCTACATGAGCAACAACGCCCAGATTATTCGGGTTTAGAGATTTCCTCTAAACCTTTCGAATCTGGTC
>Ga0185307_1001014_pt1 | contig 16447 bp, 13 predicted proteins | sample LHCtaG_FD_128010 | JGI IMG/M metagenome (GOLD analysis project Ga0185307, IMG submission 128010) | Hot spring microbial communities from Little Hot Creek, USA to study Microbial Dark Matter (Phase II) - LHC4sed_matched (SPADES... | ecosystem: Environmental > Aquatic > Thermal springs > Hot... | reverse complement strand
AGCTCCTTACTGTAGGAGTACTCCTTCAGGTACGGTAGTAGCCTGAAGTTGCTGTTCTTGAACTCCAGAGCTAGCTGGTCTACCGGGTAGTCGACCACGTACTCGAAGATCCTCTCCAGCCTGCCGTAGCAGATGTGGACTATTCTCTTGACGTCCAGTCCGTGGAGCATCCTACGTAGTGCTTCACCTACTAGCTCAGCATCCTCCCTGGAGGGCCTCGTGGATAGAGCTGGTTCGTCTACCTGAACGTACCTAGCGCCAGCTTCAACAAGCTTCTCGACCTCCCTCCTAAGGGCTGAGGCTACCTCTAGGACTAGCTCAGCTCTGTCTACGCGCCTAGCTACGAAGCTCCACTCGACAATGGTGTAAGGCCCAGTGACTATGACCTTAACAGGTCTCCCCTGGCTTATGCTAGTAGCGTACAGCCAGTCCTCCAGGGTTACCGGGGAGACCCACTCAACCCTTCCCACTATGACCGGCCTCCTGAAGTATACGTTATCAAAGACCCTAACCCAGTCACTGAGGGTAAAGCCTCTGAGGTTCTCAGAGAAGAAGACGACCATGTCCTCCCTAGACTGCTCCCCATCGCTAACTATATCGACCCCCACCTCCAAGTAGTCCCCTACTACCCCCCGTATCGCTGAGTTAACTAGCTCCCTGAACTTACTCCGGTCCACCCTACCACTCCTCCTCATCCTAAGAGCCTCCTCAGCTTCTGGGAGCTTCGGGTAGCTACCTATAACGGTAGTCGGGAACTTCTTGGGGACCTCGTATCCTCCCACTACGCACCACCTCCTCTAACGAGCTCAGCTCCGAGCTTCTGAGCTAGTAGCTCAGCTAAAAGCCCTAGGAGGCGGGTCTTCTCGATGCTGTACTGGTAGGGCACTAGGTCTAACCACGTACTGGTAGTAACCCCGACCTCACCGTCGTAGCCTGCTAGGACCTCCCTAGCTAGCTCTGATAGCCTGCCGAGGTCGTCCGGTAGTATACTGCGGGAATCTACCAGCCCTAGTACGGGGGCGTGGCCGCCGAAGCCCTTAGACTTCAGTAGCTCCACAGCTCTAGCTGGGCTAGTAGCTAAGTCCACCGCTATGTAATCTACCTTAGCGTCTAGGACGGCTTCGTAGACCCTGCTACTGGGGGTCCCGAAGTACACAGCTAGAGAAGTCCTAGCACCAGCAGCCCTAGCTATCCTACTGCAGAGCTCTGCTGAGAGCCTAGCTACATCTACACTAACATCCGGGTCGGAGAGAATGGGTTCGTCTACCTGGACTAGCTCAGCACCAGCCTCAACAGCCTTCCTAGCCTCCTCAGCTAGTAGGTCGGCTACCCTACCCGCCAGCTCCTCAAAGGACCTCCCCGTCTTGTTCTCAGCCATAGCTGTAAAGGTCGCAGGCCCGGGGATCAGTACCTTAAGCTTCGACGGCTCTGCCAGGGGTAGGAACCTCTTAACGCGTGGTGCTAGTACTAGGTGCGAAGCCTCGGGCTCGCTGACGAATACCGGGACCCTGTAGAAGAAGTTGTTATCGAAGTACCTAAGCAGGCCTCCCGGGGTCACCCCCCTCCAGGCTTCTACGAACGGTCTGAATATATCGTGCCAGTCTAGCATCCCGTCGCAAACGTAGAGAGCTCCTGAGGCTACCTGCACCCCTATTACAGTCGCCGAAGCCCTGGTAACGGCCTCCTCAACCTCCCAGCGGCTAGCAGCCCCCTGCTCGAAGTCCCTGAGGACCCTCCTTAGGTACCTACACCTAGGGTAGCCTCCCAGTGGTGAGGACCATACCCGCACCTCAGCTTTCACCAAACCACTTCTACTAGGTAACATCAAATAAAGTAACATCAAATAAAGTCCTATAATCCTATTATAATCACGTTTATTACCGCGTAATCGGGTGGATCCCCGGTGTAACTGGTGGGCCTAATCCAAGAGGCCAGGAGCGGGGGCGTTATCGAAGAGCTACTCGAGGTAGCCAAAGCCGAGGGGGTAGACTACGAAGCCCTCCGGAGGAGGGTTGCCGGTGGGAGGGTTATAGTGGTAAGGAACCTCCGGAGGAGGGGGGTTAGGGTAGTAGGTGTTGGTGAGGGGCTCAAGACCAAGGTCAACGTTAACGTAGGGACCAGCGGTACCGTCGCAGACCCGAACCTCGAGGTGGAGAAGGTTAGGGTAGCTAAAGCCTACGGCGCGGACACGGTTATGGACCTGAGCACCGGCGGGGACCTCGACGAGATTAGGAGGACCCTCCTGAGGGAGTCGGAAGGGCTTCCCCTCGGGACCGTCCCCACTTACCAGGCTTGGATAGAGGGGGTTAGGAAGTTCGGTGGTACCGGGATCCCGTCTGACTGGTTCGTATCCGTAGTTGAGAGGCACCTTAAGGACGGCGTGGACTTCATGACGATCCACGCGGGGATCACCCTAGAGCTAGCCAGGAAGGCTGTCCACAGCTCAAGGATAGCCCCGATAGTAAGCCGGGGCGGTAGTATGCTAGCCGTATGGATGATGGATAATAACTCGGAGAACCCGTACCTAAAGCACTGGGACTACCTACTAGAGCTATTCAGGGAGTACGACACCGTAATAAGCTTAGGGGACGCCCTAAGACCTGGAGCTACCGCCGATGCTCATGACGAGCTGCAGATAGGGGAGCTGATCAACAACTCCAGGCTAGCTAGGGAGGCTGTGTCTAGGGGGGTTCAGGTAATGATCGAGGGGCCGGGCCACATGACCCTTGATAGGGTCGTAGCTGACGTTAAGCTCATGAAGTCCCTCAGCGGGGGTGTTCCCTACTACGTGCTGGGACCTTTAGTTACGGACGTAGCTGTAGGCTACGACCACATAGCGTCAGCTATAGGTGCTGCGCTGGCAGCGGCCTCCGGGGCAGATCTCATATGCTACCTGACCCCCGCTGAGCACCTAGGTCTTCCCAACGTTGAGCAGGTTAAGGAGGGTCTGATGGCTGCTAAGATAGCCGCCCACGCCGGGGACCTGGTGAAGCTCGGGAGGAGGGTAGCTCATGAGGACGTTGAGATGAGCCTAAGGAGGGCTACCCTAGACTGGGAGTACCAGATCAGCAGGTCCTACGACCCGGAGAGAGCTGCCAGGATAAGGGGCCAGTTCACAGGTAACCTGAGGTCCTGCACTATGTGCGGCCAGTACTGCGTCTTCCTGCTACTCGAGAAGTACCTAAGCGGTAGGCGGGTCGATAGGGAGGAGCTCCTCAGTAGGTACGGCGGTGGGCACCTCCTAGAGGTCTAGTTGGGGTATGGGGTGCCCTAGCTGAGCTGCCCCTACCAGGCGTGGCTGTGGAGCACCTGGGTTAAGGCACCGCCTCTGAGGGGGGCTGACCTCCTCATAGCTTCGGCGTGCCTCCCGATAGTAAACCCAGAGCTCTTCGAGAAGCTGAGTAAGGGCCGCGTAGTGCTACTAGCGTGCCCCGAACGGGAGAGCCCTACGCACTACGGTAAGATAGCTAGCATGGTGAGGTCCTCGAGGCCTAGGAGCCTTACTGTTGTAACCATAGACGGAAGCCCCCACTGCTTCACTCTACACGCGAGCGTTAACGAAGCAGAGTACATACTCGGGGAGAGGCTACCGAGGGAGCACTACGTAGTTGTAAACGGGAGCGAGCTTGTTAGGATATCGCCGGACGCCGTACGGGTGGCTAGGTACCTAAGCGTAGTCCAGAAGGTCGTAGACAGGAACCCCGAGGTCCTGAAGGACCTGGAGGGCCTGAGCCTGGAGTACAGGAAGTCCCGCAACCTGGAGGGCTGAGGCGCGAGCCGTAGCTAGGTCCTCTGCCGCAACCTAGCCAGGGAGGAGCCGTCGCAGCTGTAGCCCGGCGTACCCAGCTCCGGGAACCCCTCTCTGCAGGTCTGGAAGGCTAGCCCGAAGTGCTCAGCTACCTCCTTAACTGTCTTCATGTAGTTGAGCCTCAGGTCCCGCCTAAGGTACTTGTACCCCCCGACCCTCTCACCGCTTCGGTACAGCTCTACTACTCTCTCCCCTACCTCCGGGAAGCTTCTGGCGATCCTTGCTAGGCTGTCGTATCTAGCCTTGTACGTAGAGCTGGTTACCTGGAGGGCCCCAGCCTCCGCGACTGCCCTGACTAACCTCTCTACGCTGCTGAGATCGTCGTTTATGTAGGGCACCACCGGGTCCACCCGCACGGCTACAGGTACCCCGGCTCTGCTAAGTGCTCTAACAGCCCTCAACCTCTCGTCCGGAGGTGGCGCTCCGGGTTCGAGTACTGAGGCTACCCTCCTATCTAGGGTTGTTACGGTGATCGCTACGGCTACCCTACCCAGGTACCTAGTCAGTATGTCGAGGTCTCTAACGACTAAGGTACTCTTAGTCGTTATTAGGAGTGTGTAGCCTCTGGATAGGATCTCCCTGATAACGGACCTAGTCAGCCCTAGGGAATCCTCCGGAGGTGTGTACGGGTCGCTACTCGTACTCATCTCTATTACCGCACCCTGGGGAACCTTCCTTAAGTCCCTGATGAGCCTGTAGAGGAGGTCCTCCTTAGGCCTCGGCCTACCGTGGTCCCGTATGTAGCTGGTTGCATAGCAGTAGAGACACCTATGACCGCAACCAGTGTAGGGGTGAACTACGTACTTAGCCGGACAGGTACAGAGAGGTGAGCGCCAAGGATCGAACGGAGTTACAACACCCACTCCTTAAGCGCCCCCAAAGCTACCCCTACGTGCAGTTTTAAGTAAATAAGAAGAAGAGTGAAGGAAAAAGCTCCCCTTAGCTTTACCCGCTCCCTACTTCTCGATGATGGTCTTAGAGTAGACCACTAGCTTAACTACCTTGCCCTGCTCTAGGTCTACTAGCGCTACCGCTACGCCCTCTCCATTCTTTACCAGCGTTACCAGAGCTTGGGAGGCCTTAAGGGTCACCGTACCGTCCGCAGCTATGTAGGCCTTAATGACAGGCCTCACTGAAGTTACGTTATAGCCCTCGCTAAGTAGCTTAGCTACATCCTCATCGCTGCTGAGAATCTCCAGCACCCTACTCCTGTACTCCTCGCTTATCTCTACCCGGGGGCCTATGAGGTCCTTAAACTCCTTCGCTACCTCCTTATGTAGCCACTTAGCTACAGGTAGCGTAGCGTTAGACCACGGCGGTGGTGCCTGCGACCTCCAGGGAGGCCACCCCTTACCCCAGCCAGCTCCCTTCCCAAGCGCGTAGCTCTGAGCATAGGCTATAGCCGTACCTGCTATCACCGCTGCTACTACGCCCGTTACTACAGCTACTGCTAGCGCCTTCCTGCTTACCGTGCTCTCACCGGTATTTTATCGTCTTAAGTAGTTATACGTACTGCACTGAAACTGCGGAGAAACCGAGGTGAGACCGAGATCGCTCAGCATATCCTCGGGGTTAGCTGCGGGTTCGGCTCTAGTATCGTGTAGCCGCCGACCTCTGACTTAACTACTACCCGACCTCTTAGGAAGGGGGTTCGAGGCTCTACAACCTCACCTACTACTGCAGCATCTACGTAGCCTAGCTTACGCATGTACTCCACTACCTCATCCTTAGCCTCCTTAGATACCGCCAGCACAGCTACCCCTTCGGACGCCGAGTTTAGGGGGTCTACACCGAGTAGCTCTAGGAAGCTCCTAGTAGCCTCCCTAACCGGGACGGCCTCCCTATCGATTACTATCGCTAGCCTAACCCCCTTAGCCCACTCACTAAGTACGCTAGCTAGACCGCCGCGAGTTGGGTCTCGAGCTGCCTTTAAGTGCGTCCCGTACCTCTCTAGGAGGGGTATCATTAGGTCGTTAAGGGGCTTAACATCGCTTGAAAGACCCCTAACCCTCTCAAGGAGCCCTAGCTGTGCTGCCGCTATTACAGCCCCGTGGTCCCCGACCGGCCCTGAGACTACGATAGCATCACCGGGGGATATACTCCTATCTACGAGGGGTGTCCTAGTGAAGCCCACCCCTGCAGCAGTTACAACCACGGTATCTAGAGAGCCCTTCGGCATGACCTTGAAGTCCCCACCTACGATGAAGACCCCTACACTAGCTGCTGTCTCCGCGAAGGACCTAATCACCTCCTCAACTAGAGACTCCTCAACACCCTCCTCAACTACAATAGCATCAACTAGAGCTAGAGGCCTAGCACCCATCATTAGGAGGTCGTTGATAGTCCCGGAAGCCGCTAGCTTACCTATATCACCACCAGGGAACCTTAGGGGCTTCACCGTGTAGGAGTCTATCGTAAGTGCTAGGTACTCCCCCTCACCTACCTTTATCAGCGCACCGTCGTCTAGGAAGTCGAGGCCAAAGCCCTCAGGAGGATTACGAAGCTCTGGTGGTACCCTAGAAACGATGTACTTTATTATGAACTCTAGCATCTCACTACCTCCAGCTCCGTGCTCCAGCCTAACTACCACCGAAACCCCCACTACCTAGAGCCTAGGAGAACCTATAAGCTAAGCCGATAGCCGAGGAGAACCTACTCCACCTGGCGGAACCCCCTCAGCAAGGCTCTCCCCTCGCTCCTAGATTAAAAGGATATTAGCCTAGGAGGGGGTCCTATGTACGGTGCGTGTATGGGTGGGGATGACGTAGTTAGCATCTTGAAGAGGATTTGGGGGGTTAGGGAGGAGCTTAGGGAGTTTAAGGAGGTTGGACCGGATAGCCCGCACGGTATATACTTCTACGATAAGTTTCGAGACCTCTGGGTACTGTTCTCAACAAGGGATGCAGACCCCTTCGTACCTAGGGTAGATGGCTACTACGTAATGTACTTTGATAACGCCCGCTGCTCTGCCTGTAGGAAGTACGACCTACACTGGTTCCCCTACGTTAGGAGGGTTTCCCGAGAGCTTAAGGATCACTACTTCCTCATAGTACTCTGCAACTGGTTCGCTAGGGACTGTAACTCCTCCTCAGCTAGCATTACCTTTACCTACTACGCGGTACACGCATCCCCTACTACCGTACTACTCTATGTTAAGGACAGTAAGGAGAGGTACAAGGAGAGCTACGACGGCTACCTAAAGACTGAGGAGCTTGAGAAGGTTGTCGGAGGGTTTAGGTCTAGGGCTGATGCCTTCGAGAGGGGCGTTAAAGTCCCCAAACCTATTGAGGAGGGGTCAGACATTATTAAGCTATTAAGGCAGATCCTGCTAGGGGAGAGGCAGAATGTTTGACCCCTACGAGGTTCGGAAGGACTTCCCCATACTATCTAGGCTCATAAGAGGTAGGAGGCTTATCTACCTAGATAATGCTGCTACTACGCAGAAGCCTAAGCAAGTTGTTGCTGCGATAGCTAGGTACTACCTCTGGCACAACGCTAACGTGCATAGAGGTCTTCACACCCTCTCCCAGGAGGCTAGCCAGATGTACGAGGAGGCCCACGAAGCTGTAGCTAAGTTCATAAACGCTAGGAGCTGGGAGGAGGTTATCTTCACCTACAACGTTACTGAAGCTTTAAACCTAGTTGCCTACACTTGGGGGCTTAAGAACGTAGGCGAGGGAGATAGGGTAGTCCTAACAGTAATGGAGCATCACTCCAATATGCTCCCCTGGAGGAACGTAGCTAGGCTTAAGAAGGCTAGGGTGGTTTACGCAGATATAACGGATGGCGGTGAGCTGACCTACGAGGAGTTTGAGAGACTTATCGACGAGAGGACTAAGGTGGTTGCGGTAACCCTGATGAGCAACGTACTCGGCACTATAACAGCTGACGTAGTTAGGAGGGTGGTTAAGCTCGCACATGAGGTTGGAGCTGTAGTAGTCGCTGACGGAGCTCAGTACGTACCCCACGCACCTACCGATGTAAGGGACCTAGGGGTAGACTTCCTAGGGTTCAGCGGGCACAAGATGCTGGGACCTATGGGTATCGGGGTCCTTTGGGGTAGGAGGGAGATACTCAAGGAGCTTGAGCCGTTTAAGTCCGGCGGTGATACCATAAAGGACGTAACTCTCAGCGATGTTGTGTGGCACGACCTACCCTGGAGGTTCGAGGCTGGAACCCCTAACGTAGCTGGTGCTATAGGGCTTAAGGCCGCTGTAGAGTACCTCAGTAGGCTTGGGATGGACGCCGTTAGGGAGCACGAGAAGAGGTTGGTGGAGTACACGCTGAAGAGGTTTAACGAGGAGCTAGGCGACGATGTCGAGGTCTACGGACCTAAGGACCCCGAGGTTAGAGGGGGTGTTATAGCTTTCAACGTTAAGGGGCTGAGCCACCACACCGTAGGTATGGCCTTAGATATGTTCGGGATAGCTGTTAGAACCGGTATGCACTGCGCCCACCCACTACACTACAGACTAGGCCTTAAGGGGACTGTAAGGGCTAGCTACTACGTCTACAACGTTAAGGAGGAGATAGATGAGCTGGTTAGCTCCTTAAAGACTATAATTCTGCTAAAGGATAAGCTTACGGTAGAGGAGGTAGATGAAAGGGTATGTACAGGAACCTAACCAGGAGCTAGGTGAAGAATCTAAGAGGAGGCAGTTGGTTAGGAAGCTGGTAGAGGAGTTCCTAAAGGCTATAGGTGAGGACCTGAGTAGGGAGGGCCTTAGGGAGACCCCGGATAGAGTAGCTAGGATGTGGTTAGAGGAGCTAGCCTCCGGTTACTTCATAAACCCAGCAACCTACGTTAAGACCTTCGAGGTTGAGGAGTACGAGGGGCGTGAGGGGTTCGTAGCTGTAACAAACATCCCAACTAGGTCTATATGCGAGCACCACCTGCTACCGTTCTTCGGCTACACTCACGTAGTCTACATACCCTCAGGTAAGGTAATGGGGTTCAGCAAGTTTGCGAGGGTAATAAAGGTGCTTTCATCTAGGCTTCAGATACAGGAGAGGTTAACTGAGCAGGTAGCTGACTTCCTGAACGAGGTACTGAACCCGAAGGGCCTCCTAGTGGTCGTGGAAGCTCTACACACCTGCGCTCTTATAAGGGGGGTCGAGGAGTCGATGACCATGACTACGGTAGCTCTCAGAGGAGCCTTTAGAGAGCAGAGAGAGCTGGTTAACCTAGCCCTTCAGATAGTCAGCTCAAGTAAGATACCACTACCTAAGTTTGAGGGATTCTAGCTGAGCATTCAAGCTCTACCTCATTACACATAAGCGTAGCTTGACCTCCAACCCCCTTAGCTCCCTCGAATTCCTCAGCTCGTTACAACTGAAAGCCTCGTCCTTTAGTGCGGGGAGGAGGTCAGATACCTTTTCACGGCAGCGGCCGGAGTTTAAGGTAATCTAAATCCTTACATAATGGTAAAACTCATCGCGGTAGTCCAAATGCTATAGCTGAGAAACACCGATAAATCCAAAACTGTATATGCCGTGGATTTATTGACCACCTATAGAATAAGGTGATGCTGTGAAGTACTTTGAAAGCTTATTACTCTAACCATCCCGTTTAGCCGGGTGATGCGGTGCGTGGGATAGACTTCTTCTTCAACCCAAGGGTCGTAGCGGTAGTGGGGGCATCGAGGAGGCCGGGTAAGGTCGGCTACGAGCTCCTCAGAAACATGAAGGAGTCCTTTAAGGGTAGGCTATACGCTGTGAACCCCGAGGCTAGGGAGATCCTGGGGGTACCCTGCTACCCCAGACTATCCGAGGTCCCGGACGATATCGATGTAGCGGTGGTAGTCGTCCCAGCCGAAAGAGTTGTCGAAGTCGCCGAGGAGGCTGGTAGGAAGGGTGTTAGGGGGCTGATAGTGATCTCCGGAGGCTTTAAGGAGGTAGGTCCTGAGGGGGCTGAGAGGGAGGGGAGGCTCGTCGAGGTAATTAGGAAGTACGGGATGAGGCTTATAGGACCTAACTGCGTCGGGGTCTACGTACCGAAGACCGGTATGAACACCCTCTTCCTCTCTAAGGAGAGGCAGGGCTACCCCGACCACGGGTTCATAGCCTTCGCCTCCCAGTCTGGGGCCTTCGGCTCCGCAGTCTTAGACTGGGCAGCTATGAGGGGAATAGGGATCAGTAAGTTCATCAGCTACGGGAATAAAGCTGACGTAGATGAGGTAGACGTACTCGAGTACCTAAAGAACGACGAGGATACGAGGGTGATAACACTCTACATAGAGGGTATTGAGCGGGGTAGGGAGTTCTTCAACGCTCTAAGGGAGGTCACCAGGTATAAGCCCGTCGTAGTGCTCAAGGCCGGTAGGACCGAGGCTGGAGCTAGGGCTGCGTCCTCCCATACGGGCTCACTAGCTGGCTCCGACGCCGTCTACGACGCGGCGTTCAAGCAGTGCGGGGTTATTAGAGCGTATAGTATGGAGGAGCTATTCGACTTCGCTACAGCTCTCGGTATGCAACCTCCCGCTGCTGGAGATAGGGTAGCGGTCCTAACGGTTGGAGGGGGGTCCGGGGTTATGGCTACCGATGCCCTAGTAGACCTAGGGCTTAAGGTACCCAGGCTCAGTGATGATACGGTATCTAAGCTTAGGAAGGTGCTACTGCCGTTCGCCTCCCCCTATAACCCAGTAGATGTAACGGGCTCAGCTGTAGATGAGCATCTCGTTGAGGCTATAGACATACTCCTCAGGTCCGGCGAGGTAGATTCAGTTCTGTGGCTACCGTACTACATGGTACCGGGCATTACCCCGGAGCTGAATAGGAAGTTCTTAAGTAGGGTTAGGAAGGTCTTCCAGGAGCTGAATAGGGTCGTACCTATAGTAGGGGTAGCTACCGGAGGCTCCTACACAGCTACCTACGCTAGGGAGGCGGAGTCCATGGGTATACCCATGTACATATCCCCGGAGAGGGCTGCTAAGGCTCTCAAGGCCTTGGTGGACTACGGTAGGTGGCTTAAGAGGGTCGGTACTTTCGACTACTACATCGAGAGTACTTTAAGGTCGGCTAGGTAGCCCCCGTAACTACCTTAACCAGCCTTCTAGGTCTATCCACATCTACACCTCTACGGACAGCTAGCCAGTAAGCAAGCAACTGCAGTGGGACTGCTAGTACCACCGGCATGAGGTGCCTACCGACCTTAGGAGCTCTTACGACCTTTACCGGTAGGTCTACTCCCTCTAAGCTGTGGGACACTAGTACTACCGGGCTACCGTAACTTGCTGACTCCGCAACTAGGTTAAGCATATCGGTAGCTGCAGACCTCTCTAGAGGCTCTATGAAGAGGGTGAAGACGTTCTTATCTAGAATGGATATCGGTCCATGCCTTAGCTCACCCCCCTCAACCCCCTCTGCGTGAAGGTACGAGGACTCCTTGATCTTCAGGGCCCCCTCTAGAGCTAGCGGGTATGTTATACCCCTTGAAACTACATAACCGCTAGTACAGCTACTAATGTGCTCAGCTGCCTCCCTAGCTTGAGAGCTTACGTAGTCCAAGCTACTTAGAAGAGTTCTACTTAGCTCCTCCAGCTCCTCCCATAGACCTCTAAGTTCTACTCGATCTACCCTACCTACAGAGACCCCTACGTACTTAGCTAGAGTGTAGAGTATTACCAGCGTTGATGTAAAGGTCTTAGTAGCTGGTACAGCTAGCTCCGGCCCAGCAGCTATTGGTAGGTATATGTTAGAGAACCTTGTTAGCCTTGAGTTTATGTTGTTTGTTAAGCCGATTACGGTAGCCCCCCTAAGCCTAGCTTCATACACGGACTTCAGGACCTCCGAGGTCTCACCGGACTGGCTTATGGCCACTACGACGTCCCCAACTCCGACGTTATCTACGTAGTATAGAGGGAACTCCGAGGAGCTGACCACTAAGGGGGTTACCCCAGCTAGCTCAGCTAGGTGGTAGGAGAAGACCATACCTGCGTAGAGGCTTGTACCGTTAGCTATTACTATGGTACGTCTACTCTGTAGGATCATCTTAGAAGCTATCTCTAGGTACTTTAGCTGTACAGCTGAAGCCGTCCTAAGTATTGAGTAGGGTACCTCGTATATCTCCCTAAGCATGTGGTGGGGGTAGCCACCCTTTGGGACTACGTCCACGCTTACCCTAAGGGGCTGTAAGTCCTTGATTACAGTCCTCCCCTCTAGGTCTACGAAGAGTACCTTACCCTCAGGTGTAACTACTGCTACCTCACCACCGAGAACCTCATAGTAGCTACCTACTACACCGTAGAGGCTTGCTACTGTAGGTACTACAGCTACCAGAGACCCCCCAAGCCCTATGTAGATGGGCTGGTGCGATGTGTACGCAACTACCGTACCATCTACGAAGAGAGCTACCAGTGAGATGAAGCCCCTAAGCTTTGGGATAACCTCGAGGAAGCTCCTGATGGGGCTTCCATACTTCTCTAAGGGCTCCTCAACAACGTGCGCTACTACCTCGAAGTCAGACTTAGACTCCACCCTATGGCCTCTCCCAAGGGTCTCCATTAGTAGCTCCTCGTAGTTCCTTAAAGCACCATCACCTACTACTGCAAGCCTCCTCCTACAGTCCGTGTGTGGGTGTGCGTTCCTAGGGTCGGCCTTACCGTGGGTAGAGTACCTCGTATGACCTAGTACCCTAGGTATCCTTAGGTTACTGAGCCCGTACTTAGCGTAGAGCTCACCTACAGGTACGGAATCCTTAACTACCTTAAGCTCGCCTCCCTCAACCCAAGCTACTCCACTGGTATCCCTACCTCTAAACTCCATCCTAGTCAGTACCTCTAGAAGAACTGGAGCTACGCTATCACCAGCTGTAGATACTAGGTACACGAACCCGCCCAAGAGCCTTCCCGGAACCTCTGCCTAGCCTGAGGTATTAAATACCTCCACTTAGACCTTTAAATCTCCCTAGCTAAGCTATCGGAGGTACTGAGGCGCATGCGGTACTCGGTAGTCGTAGGAGTTATTGGTAAGACTAACGTAGGTAAGTCTACGTTCTTCTCGGCAGCAACCCTCCTAGACGTTAAAATAGAGAATAGGCCCTTTGTAACTACCGAACCTAATGTGGGTATAGCGTACGTTAGGAAGAGATGCGTCCACGTCGACCTAGGGCTACCCACCTGCAACCCGAGGAACTCCACATGCGTTAACGGGTACAGGTTCATACCTATAAAGCTCTACGATGTACCGGGTCTCATTAAGGGTGCCCACAGAGGTAGGGGACTCGGGAATAAGTTCCTAGACGAGCTAAGGCAGGCCGACGTACTCCTTCACGTAGTGGACATGTCCGGTGGTACCGATGAGGAGGGTAACCCGGTGAGGCCGGGATACTACGACCCGCTCGAGGAGATCTACACAATTGAGGAGGAGGTTGATGAGTGGTTCTACAGCATCATAGCTAAGGACTGGGAGAAGCTTTCGAGGGGGCTTGACGTAGTCCCCTGGGATGAAGCTGTGAGTAGGATACATAGGAGGGTTGCAGGGCTATCTATTAGGCGTGAGCACGTTATAGAGGCTCTGAGAGCAGCTAAGCTTGAGGGTAGTAAGCCAGGGTCTTGGAGAGGGGAGGAGCTAAAGCTCTTCGCTAAGAAGCTTAGGGAGGTAGCTAAGCCTATAGTTATAATAGCTAACAAGATGGACATACCTGAGGCCGAAGACAACCTTAGGAGGGTTATGAGGAGCTTGGAGAGTAGGGTTGTAGTACCCACTAGCTCCCTCTACGAGCTAGCTCTTAGAAAGGCTTTAAAGTCCTCACTAATTAAGTACGTACCTGGAGACCCTGACTTCGAGGTTGTAGACCCCTCCAAGCTTACCGAGAAGCAGAAGCAGGTCCTCGATAGGATTAGGGAGTTCATGAGGAAGTACGTAGGTACCGGTGTTCAGAAAGCCCTTAACGCAGCTGTCTTCGACGTACTCGGGATGATCGTAGTTTACCCCGTTGAGAACCCCACTAAGCTGAGTGATAAGGATGGTAACGTACTTCCAGACGCGTACCTAGTTAAGAGCGGTACTACAGCTCTTGAGGTAGCTGAGCTAGTGCATACAGAGCTGGCTAAGGGCTTTATAGCAGCTCAGGTAGTAAATAGGAATAAGAGGGTGGGAGCGGACTATAGAGTTCAGGATGGTGATGTAATACGGATTATATCGGCCCTAGCTAGGGGTTAGCTCCCTCAGCTCACCCGTAGCTGGATGTTAGGGTAGCTCTGGTTTGTTTTATTAACTTTCTTCACCTAGATCCTCTCGGAGCTGAGCGTGAAGCTGAGGTTCTACCTACTGGACGTAAGCTACGAGATCCACTCTGGTATACCAGTTATACTCCTCTGGGCTATCGCTGAGGACGACAGGAGGGTTCTAGTGCTTGATAGAGGGTTTAGGCCCTACTTCTATGCCGTACTCTCTGAAGATGCGGGAGAGCAGGAGATTGTAAGTAGGACTAAGCTACTATCGAGAGGGGACTCCCCGATTATAGGTGTTGAGATTACTACGAGGAAGTACTACGGGAGACCTGTAAGAGTTGCTAAGATAACTACTGTAAAACCTGAGGCTGTAAGGGAGTATAGGGAGGCTGTTAAGAAGGTTAAGGGGGTTGTTGACGTACTTGAAGCCGATATAAGGTTCAGCATGAGGTACATCTTAGATAACGACGTAACCCCTTGCCAGTGGTATGAAGCCGAGGTAGAGCCTATAGAGGGGGTTACAGGCTACAGGGTTAGTTCTGTATACAGCTTAGTGAGTAAGCCTAGGCCTCTAGATAGGGCTATCCCACCTAAGCTAAGGATCCTAGCTCTAGATATAGAGGTCTACAACCCGCGTGGAGCTACAGACCCGTCGAGGGATCCTATCATAACAGTATCTCTAGCAAACTCCGAGGGCGAGGTTAAGATGCTGACAGCCTCCGACGGCCCGGTACCTCAGGATAGAGAGATACTAAAGGAGTTTGTAAACTACGTACTAGCCTACGACCCCGATGTAGTCGTGGGGTACAACTCCAATAGGTACGATATACCCTATCTAGTTGAGAGAGCTAACAAGCTAGGTGTAGTTCTAGACATAGGTAGGGTAAGGGGTGGGATACCGAGACCATCGGTACACGGCCACTACTCAATACCTGGTAGGCTTCACGTAGACCTATACAACTTCGCTGAGGAGATACCGGAGGTGAAGATAAAGTCTCTAGACGTAGTAGCTGAGTACCTAGGGGTTATGAAGAGAGTTGAGAGGGTCCTAATACCTGGGCACGAGATCTACAGGTACTGGGACGATAGATCTAGGAGGAAGATCCTACTCGACTATGCGCGAGACGACGTTGTCTCAACTCTAAGGCTATCTGAGAAGTTCCTACCCTTCGCTATGCAGCTATCCTCTCTAACAGGTCTACCACTAGACCAGGTGGGAGCTGCATCCGTTGGCTACAGACTTGAGTGGTACCTGATGAGGGCTGCAACTAAGATGGGTGAACTCATACCTAATAGGGTTGAGAGGGAGTACGAGCCGTACAAGGGAGCTATAGTCCTAGAGCCTAAGAAGGGGGTTCACGAGAGCGTAGCCGTCCTAGACTTCACCTCCATGTACCCTAACATAATGATCAAGTACAACATAGGTCCAGATACCTTTGTTGAGGAGGAGTGCTCCAACTGCTACGTAATCCCTGGGCTAGGCTACTCATTTAGGAAGGACCCACCGGGCTTCTACAAGAGCGTTCTGGAGACCCTCCTTAGGCTTAGGAAAGCTGTTAGGGAGGAAATGAAGAAGTATCCGGTGGACTCTCCGGAGTACAGAGTTCTCGATGAGAGGCAGAGAGCTCTTAAGATACTTGCTAACGCCTCCTATGGTTACATGGGGTGGGTGGGGGCGAGGTGGTACTTCAGGCAGGGAGCCGAGGCCGTTACAGCCCTAGGTAGGGAGACTATTAAGAGGGCTGTTGAACTAGCTGAGAGCTTAGGGCTTGAGGTAATCTACGGAGATACGGACTCCCTCTTCGTTTCTAATAAGCCGGAGATCCAGAAGTTCGTTGAGGAGGTTATGAGATTTCTGGAGCTGGAGATCAAGGTAGATAAGGTCTACAGGAGGGTCTTCTTCACGGAGGCTAAGAAAAGGTACGTAGGTTTAACAGAGGATGGTAGGGTCGATATAGTCGGCTTCGAAGCCGTTAGGGGGGACTGGTCCGAGATAGCTAAGGAGGTTCAGGAGAATGTAGCTAGAGTAGTACTTGAAACCGGGGGTATCAGTAAGGCTGTAGAGTACGTTAAATCAGTGGTCCAGGAGCTTAGGCGGCTTAAGGTATCCATAGAGAAGCTTGTTATATGGAAAACTCTTACTAAGTCCCTCGATGAGTACGAGGTAAGCGCCCCCCACGTAACGGCTGCTAAGAGGATGATTAGCGCGGGGTTCAAGGTAGAGAAAGGGGATAAGGTAGGCTACGTAGTAACCAAGGGGGCCGGTCCTATATCCTCCCGAGCAGTACCTTACTTCATGGCTAGGCCGGAGGATATCGACGTAGACTACTATGTAAAGCACCAGGTAATACCGGCAGCTCTCAGGATCTTAGAGTACTTCGGTGTAAGCGAGAAGCAGCTAGAGGTAGCCTCAAGAGCCGGTAAAACTCTCTTTGATTTTAGGAGTACCTAGGGACCGCTTAACACA
>Ga0185307_1001013_pt1 | contig 16447 bp, 29 predicted proteins | sample LHCtaG_FD_128010 | JGI IMG/M metagenome (GOLD analysis project Ga0185307, IMG submission 128010) | Hot spring microbial communities from Little Hot Creek, USA to study Microbial Dark Matter (Phase II) - LHC4sed_matched (SPADES... | ecosystem: Environmental > Aquatic > Thermal springs > Hot... | reverse complement strand
AGATGGGCTACGACCCCAGGACGGCATCCAGAGAGGTTAGGATGAGGGCTGCACAGGAGTGTATCGCTGAGGGCAAGCTACACGGTATAGCGAAGCTATTCAGGAGGTAACCCAAACCACAAGCTAAACCCTAAGCCCAAAGCAGTTTTTTAGTTCTCTTTCTACCTTCTCGTGGTGGTAGTATACCCGAGTTTAGGTTTGTAAGGTGGTTACCGGAGAGGAGGTTTGCCGTCTTCGAATACGTAGACACTAAAGAGCAGTTCATAGTTCCTCGGTCCAGGATACTTCCCCACCCGGTCTTCGAGTACACACACCGCGGGTTAGATCCAAATGCTTTAGTAGAGCTCGCCGCCGAGAGCAATAGCTTCTTTGGGATCAGTATCTTCAGGTGGTACATGCACAAGGTGTGGTCGAAGAGGAATCAGCTAGAAGTTGATGAGGAGGACTGGGAGAAAGCCTACTACTTTCCACCTAGAACGGACTTTTCATGTATTAGGGACTGTATCCTAAAGGGAGTGGAGCACGATATATGCGTAGCGGAGTGTAGCTCGTGGTAGCTCGTGGTGGTTCTATGCCAGCTCGCTATCCAGATATACGCGAGCTTGTCGAGATTGCTAGGAGGGGGGTTCTGCTGATTCACTTCTGCGGTTACCTCGTTGGTTGTGATATCATTGCTACAGTTGTTAAGCTCCCCAGTGGCGATGTAGAGGTAGAGGTTGAGCACGGTAACGAAGCTCTCCGCCAGAAGATCAGGGATATCTATCTCGGTGCAAGAAAGTACGCGAGAGAAGAGCTTAGAGACGTACACGGATATGTTGGAGGAGTACTCCTAGATGCAGATACGTATTTTCATGCATCGCTCAGAGAAGACCGTGTCTGCCCCGAAGGTTGCTTCATGGTCTTCTTTATCAAGTTCAAGAAACTAAAGTAACTTATTTTCTAACATAAAATAAACCACACTTACATCTACCGTATTTTTTGATTTCATCTACGTGGTACACACACGGACATCTGGTGTCTTTCGACTTTGCGAATCTACACGGGCAGTAGTAGTTGTTCTTAACGATGAGGTCTACAACCCCCCAGTTAACGTGTACTCTTCCAAACACAAAGGTTAAATAAAGCGAGTGAAAAAGTATCCTAACCTTAAACAGCCTTTTCGACAATGCTTTTCACTTTTAGTGCTAGTTCAACAGGGTCGAAGTCATCGAGTACCTTACCGTCCGGTAGGATCACTACCGGTGCTCCGGGTATTCCCAGCTCGTTTACTACGTATTCCACAGCCCAGTCCTCGGCTGGAACATCAACCTTCACAATCCTATCGCTACTACCTATACCGAGCTCCTCTAGCGAGGATTCAAATATTTCACACTCGGGGCATGGGTATGCGGATATGTACACCAGTAGGTTACTCTTTCTAGCATCCTCGATTACTCTCTTAAACTCCCTTATATCCGTAGGTCTAACCACCCTCATGGTAGTAGCTCCTCTAGTTTTCTATCAATATCCTCCAACATCTTTTCAAACGCCTCTATAGGTTTCAGTATTCTCTTAACGAGGGCTATTTCCCTCCCAACTCTCGGTTCCCTTTCCTTTGGGAGGGAGCTCCATATGAACTCCCTGATCTCTCTTACAATATCATCCACGGTCTTCGCTCTAGCACCGGTAACCTCGACATCCCTTAGAGCCGATACGTTACCCCCTGCAAAGCTTCTAAGACTACTTGCAAGCTTAATCAGCTGGTTCCTAAGCTCAACATCATTAGCTCTGCTAGCCGCTCTCTCAAGTACTCTAGCAGCCGCTTCCAGGCGGAACTTTACATCAGCTGGTAGCTCCAACCTTACACACCCTCTCGATGTTCTCGTTTAACCTCTTTAGCTCCTTTAGGAGCTCCTCTAGTAGTTTCTTGAGCTCCCCAAGCTCTTTCTTAGCATTCGGTACCTCATCCTTGAGCTCCTTGATAAGCTTGATGAACTCTACGAAGCTCACCCACTCCCACCTCCAAAGATGTAGTCATACAGTAGCTCAAACAGAGGTATCAACAACTGTGCATCCCTCAAGCTGTACTCACCATGGATCCTCACTAGATCGTATAGCCAGGCATCATACAGCGATAGCTTCTTTGTTAGTATAGCCCAGAATACGTCCTTTGTTAGCTCAACCTCTGTCGTTACCCTTTCGATACCGAGGACGGGTTTCACCTGGCAACCCACTACGACAAAGCCTACCTCTCCAGGTACGTCAATGATTCTAAGCTTTAGAGACCTATCCTCCTTAACCCCTAGTTGTTCCTTCATCTTACACACGTCAAAGTACTTGTTTCCTAGCTCGACCGCTAGCCTAATAACCTCCCTAATCTCCTCATCCTCTATACCAATACCTTCTTGAACTTGACCAAACTTCTTACGTATATCATTACTCACCTAAGATCACCTCCTTTATCAGCTTTTCAACCTCTTCTATCGGTTTACGTGGGTTTAGCTGTAACTCTGGGTCGTACTTTATGGTGTATATCTTACTATGTTTTATGTTGATCTCGTAGTTGAACAGGTCAAACATGTTTACAATAACAGCAACAACCTTATCCTTTAAGAACCTGATCATCTTCCTTACGTCATACTGAGATGCTGGGTGGGGTGTTGTAACGATCAGTATTTTATCAACAATGTCCGCTACTACGAGGTTCTCATCCCCTAGCGATGGTGGTGTGTCAATTATGAAGACGTCCGGGCTATCCCATAGTACGGACTTGAACATCTGAAATACCATGCCTCTCTTAGTCTCACCACTCCATAGGCATGGATCATCATCTTTTCTCATTAGTAGAGCTAGAGACATTACTTGCACACCATCATGGTTAATCGGCTTAATACCATCAGCAGTAACTTCAGGCTTACTATTCACGTTTAGCAATATTGGTAGATTAGGACCGTGGAAGTCTATGTCTACTAACCCTACTCTCTTTCCAAACCTTGATAGAGTGTACGCGATGTTTATCGCTAGAGTAGTCTTGCCTACACCACCCTTGTTACTCATGATGGCAACCTTCATTTTTCGACAACCTTCAGCTTAATCTCTTCCCCAGACTCTTTCTCTTCCCCAGCTTTTTCCTCGACCTTTACTCCCGTAACCCTTCTAAGGGCTTCTAGCACTTTCTTCTTTTCCTCCTCTGTTACAGTAGGTACCTCCTTACGTAACTCCCTCTTTATGGACTGCTCCATGTACTCCCTCACTTGTTGCCTAAGATCTCTTGTCGCCTCTCTAAGATCCTTAGCAACCTCCCTGATCTCACCAATAACAACATCCCTTATTCCTTTCCTTTCCTCAAGTTCCCTTATCTTCTCCTTAAACTCCCACTCCTTCTTTAAGTCCTCAAGTATTTTCTTCGTTTGTTCCTCGTAGTACCTTTTAACTGACTCGATCGTTTGCCTGAGGTCCTCTATCCTATCCTTGTAGAACCTCTCCATCCACTCGGCATCCCTCTTGTACAGCTCCTCCTTGGTCTTCAGTACCTCCTCCACCCTCTTCCTCTCCATCTCCAGTAGTAGTTGCTGTAGTTGTTGCTGTTGCTGTTGCTGTAGCTGTTGTATCGTTTCAAGCATCCTTGAGATAGTTTTACCCGTTTCCTGCTGTAGGTTGTATATTGTCTTCAGCAATTCCTCACGGCTCTTCGACTGCTCCTGCATTACTTGAACAACCAGCCTAGCAGAGTCATCGCTACGGAACCACGCAGGTTCCTCAACAACCTCTACAGGTTTACCAGTCTCATCGGTCTTTATCCTCCTGATAACAGGGAACGAAGGCTTTTCCTCCTTTTTCTCCCTAATCTCCTCAAGTAGTCTCTCAAGCCTCATCTCAAGCCTCATCAGGTCTCTATCGTAACCTGGTATTGGGTAGTATTGATATGGGTAGTATTGCCTCTGGTACGGTACTTGAGGTATCGCTGGGGGCTGTAGAGGTACGAAATCGGTACCAAAGAACGCCTTAACGATCTGCTCTGCTAGGTGTCTCCGTATTCCAGCACCAATGAGGGTGTCGTAGAGTTGTTGAGGGTTCTGTAGCGTACTTGGGTTAGTCTCTACTAGCCTCGTAATCCACCTCAGCTTCTTTCCCTTAACCCCGGCTTCCTCTAGGAGTTGTTTGAGCTTTTCCGTAGGTTCCTCGAATGGACTTGGTACGTATACGTTCCCCTCTTCATCAACCTCTATCCCCTCTGCTAACGCTACGCCAGCCTTGTTCTCTTTCTCTACCTTTACGCATATCTCCATGTCAATCAGCTTCTGCACCTGCCTAATGATGGTTGTCTCATCCTTTCCGAGCCTCTCACTTAGTTCCTGGTACGTCTTAGGACCCTCCTCGCTGAGAATCTTAACGATCTCACGAAGAGCTCGTGGAAGCTCTATCTTCCGTTTCTCCTCGACTTCGGTTTCGGACAAGCTATATCACCTGTATAACTGTACCGCGCAAAGTATATATAGCTTTCTACAATACAGTAGTGAGCGGTGAGATAGTATGAACCTCCAGGAATATTATAAATCACGTAAGGAGATGGTAGACAAAGCCGTTAAGGAGTTCTTGGAGAGGGAAGAGTTACTCGATGTAAGCCCTACGCCATTGGGAGGTAAGAGACTAAGGGGAGTACTAGCGATATTAGTCTGTGAGGCTCTAGGTGGTAAGCCAGAGGACGCTCTCGACGGGGCAATAGCAGTTGAGCTAGCACATGCTGCAAGCCTCGATGCTGATGATATAGTTGACCTAGATGTCATAAGGAGGGGTAAGCCTAGTACGTGGGTTCTCAAGGGTATCGTTAAGACGGTTGTCGGTACTCATGCACTGGTGTCTGTAGCACTAAACATCGTAAGGCGTTACGGGGTTGAAGCTGTTGAGATATTCGTAGATACGTATACAAGGATGGTTAGAGGGGAGATAAGGGATGTTATTAGAGGGGGGTTCTACGAGGCTATCGTAGGTGCTAAAACAGCATCGCTGTGGTCAGCGGCGGGAGGGCTTGGTGCTCTGGTAGCAAAGAGGAAAGAGTACCTCGGTCTCGCAAAGAACTACGGATACGCTGTGGGGATGTCGTTTCAGATAGCCGATGACATCGTAGATGTGTCGAAGCTTATCGAGCAAGGCAAGGTCCTGGAGGTCCTCAGGAACCCCTCCGCCATGGCGTTTATAGCGTATGTTGGTGTAGAGTCAATGCTAAAGCTACCGCCATTCGAGGTCATCAGGAGGGGTCTCGGGTACCTAGAGGAGCAGATGAAGATTATGGCTATGGAGAAGCTCAACCAGTGGGTTAAGACCGCGGAGTCGTACGCATCCCAGTTCCCAGAATCACCTTTCAAGCAACTACTAGTAGAGTACCCAACCTTTGCGGTTGACATGATGTTTGAGGAGGCGGGGTGGAAGAAATGAGCAAGGGAGTAACGTTCACGAAAGGAATCATACCGCAGTTACTAGTGCTAGTATTCTTCTGGCTAACACCTGTTTACATCAACCTAATGCTAAGACCACCCTCAGTGGTTGACGCTATCAAGGCAGTACTACTGGCGATAGGCATAGCGGGGGTGATGGTGTTCCAGCACCAACTACACAGAGTTCTTGGAGCTTCAAGCCTTAAGGAGCCTGGTAGTGTGAAGATTTCTCTAGTAGGTCTGATAGTAGCTTTTACAGCTGGTGTTATACTAACGTTCATTTCAACACCGCTACTATGGGTTTGGGCATTAGTAGGGCTCGTACTCACGGTCCTATATACAATCACTAGGAGGTGGATCTACAGTAACGAGTTCATCGTGGGCTTTACGTACACCACCATACTACTCGGTACCTGCACAGTCCTTAACGGAGCTCTACTACCACCTCTAGGGATACTGGTATTCTTCGTAGGTCTCGGACAGCTGATCGGCTTGATTGACTATGTGTACAGGGTGATCACAGGAGACTACGGTTGCCCGATACCCCAGGAGACCTTAGTGAAGCTAGTGGTGTGGTTGTTTGTAGCGATAATGCTTACCGGTGCAGGGGTAGCCTTGTAACCCCTGTAACAGAAAACTATTTTATTTTTAGATTTCTTTTTCTTTGGGGGTAACCGTGCTTGAGTACATTAAGAGAGCGAGTGTAGCGAATGCTGTATCAGCTATTGTACTTGTTGTTGGAGTTGTATATGCGGTACTAACAAGGAACGATGAGCTCTTGAAAGCACTAGTATTTATAGCAGCAGGATACCTTTTCGGGGTAACTAGGGGTGGGGGTGGTGGAGGAGGGGAGCATCGAGGTTAAGCTAGCGAAGATGGAGCAAAGGCTAAACGATATTGCCCACAGGGTAGAGAGGTTGGAGAGTGCAATGTATAACGATGGAGTTATAGCGAGGTTGAAAGCACTTGAGGAAAGGGTTAAGCAGATGTCCTTGGTACAGAAGCTAGTCCTCACGTTTACGATAGGTACGTTCCTAGGGATAATCGTAACTATAACAGCTCTCATAAGGTGATGGTATATGGGTGTGCTCGTAACAGTTAAGGACCTACCTCCCCCGCTAAAGTACGCCCACCCTCTCTGTGTATGGAAAAAGGTGTTATTGGAGGGGCTCAGTAGGGAGGAAGCCGCCAAGCAATGTCTATTAGAGGGTAAGGTGCAGGGGATTCCGAAGCTCTTCGGTACGATCGTAAGGGTTGACGGCTATGCTCTAGCCTCCGAGGTCGAGAGGCTTAGGAGGCTTGGGGTTGTACCCCGCGAGGAAGCCATCAAGAGGCTCAAAGAGCTATACGAGAAAGCCCTCTCGCCTACTGCAAAGGAGAGGATAGGGGATGAGCTGTGGTATCTCGAGGCGTTCCCAGAGACAACAATCACGGTTGAGAAGCTCAGAGAGCTTGAGGAGCTGGCGAGGCAACCACCTAGGAGGAGGACCACCAAGGAGTACTCGCCGCTCCCGTGGATTAGGTTAAGGAGGGTGTTCAAGGTTGATAACGAGTGGGAGGGAGAATACGAGATTCACGCGGATGGAAAGATAGACGTTAGGTGGAGGGAAGTTGGGCTGTTAGGACTCAGCGTTAGCGATCTAAGGACGTACCCCAAGGAGAGGATAATCAGCTTCATGGTAGAGTACGGTATACCCAGGGATCAGGCGGAGAGGGTCTATAGCCTACTACTAAAGGACGTGAGCGAGGTCTTCCCGGGTGAAGTTCCTCTGTAGCATAGTACACTTCCTTGGCGGTGCTCTAACGGCTCTAGTATCTACAAAGTTTCCAGTCTTAGGTTTAATCATGGCAATTCTTTTCATAGTCTACGAGGTTGATGAGGACTGGCATCTAAGCGATGAGGCTTTCAGGGATATACTTGAGTTCACGATAGGTCTCTACATAACGTCTTTAGTGGTACTAACCCTAGGGGTACTGCGGTGAGCGAGGTACCGAGGGTCCTCGGTAGGGTAGCCGAGAGGGTTGTTGACTCCCTTGCCGAGAGGCTGTACACGGTAATATCGAGGTCCGAGAGGTTCAAGGACCTACCTGAGAATGCGAGAAAGGCTTTAGCGTACGCAGTAGTGGGGGACGTCGTGGTATCCCCCATCCCATCACCTCTCGATGTTGCCCTCGACGCGGTAGTAGAGGAGAGGATTAGGGAGTACCTACCACAGGTAGACAAGTACGTGAGAATGTTCACGAGGGTAGCCGAAGCCCTACCCTGGGTGGAGCTACTACCAACATACGTAATATCGGTCTTGACCTCTGTAACAGAGGTTACAGAAAAGTAGAAAACTTATGGAGTAGACAAATACAAAAGGTGGTAGCGTGAGCGAGCTACTGGGTAAGAAATACGTGATCCACCCCCTCTGTGTTGCTAAGGCGTTTCTAGTAGGTAGGATGATGGATAGGTGGTCCGTGGATGAGCTTAGGGAGAGGATATGGGAGCTCATTAACGAGGGTTGCGTACCTGAGACTGAGGCGTACTTTGACCTACAGAGTGCTACAAAGCTTCTGTGGGAGTCTAAGTTTGAGCCATCACCGGTTGAGAAAGAGAACATGGTAAGAAGGGCTAAGTCATTGATTGAGAGAGCGTTTAACAGGCTGAAGACATACTACGGGGTGTGAGCATGGCTGAGGTAAAACCCCACCCACTGTGTATTGCCAAGGCGTACTACGTCGGTAAGGAGCTTGCGGAGGCTTTGAGTAGGCTTGAGCTCGTACCTACGACTAGGGAGGAGGTGAGGAAGAGGAGTATAGATCTCGTAAGGTCTAGGATTAAGCTACTCGTAGATGAGCTTGAGGAGCTGATCAAGGGGGGTTGCTTCCCCAAGGAGCTATCGGAGAAGGCTAGAAGCGCGGTCGAGCTAGCCAGGGAAGCCCTCAGGTTAGTTGATACTAACCCTAGCGAGGCGTTAAAGAAGCTAAGTTACGTGGAGTCTATACTCGACGATGTAACACACACGATGTACGCATATTAAGGGGTGGTAACGTGAAGCTCAACCCATGGCTTGCCGAAAAGCTCAAAGGCATAGACCCAAGGAACATCAGGGTAATCGTAGAGGTTGACCCAAAGTACTTTAACGAGGTCTACACTGTACTACTGAGGATGGGGTTAAGGGTGGTATCTACAGCATTCGGTAGGTTCATAACTGTTGTTGCACCCGATGTACCAGTGATAGAGCAGATCGAGAGGATGCCGGGGGTTATCGAGATACACTACGACATGCCGAGGTACATAAAGCCCCTACCCCCTTTCGTACTACCTAGCCCGAGGATTGCTGACAAACTACTTGGGGAGATAAGGATCTCCGATGTCGAGGTACCAGGCTTCAAGCTACCATCGCTAACAGTTCCGTTTGGAGGCTTAGGGCTTCCACCGATTAAGAGAGGAGATGTAGAGATAATACCAAACAGTGAGACGTATAAGATCGTTGTGGATATCGAAACTACTTTAAGTGGTAAAGGGGTCAAGGTAGCCGTTATTGATACCGGTGTAACACCATGGCATCCCCAGTTACTCGGTAAGAAGGTCGAGCTCTACAGTACTGTACCGGAACCCCCCTTCGATGGGCAAGGACATGGGATGTGGTGCAGTACTCAGGTACTGGGTAAGCCGTTCAACACTAGGTTTGGTAGGGTACAAGGGATTGCCCCGGATGCTGACCTCATACATGTTAAGGCGTTAACAACTTTGGGGTTTGGCTCCAGTAGCTCGGTTATCAAGGCTATGGAGATATCAGCCCTCAAGGGTGCTAAGGTGGTATCAATGAGCTTAGGAGGACAGCAACAGGGTGGGGTAGACCACGATCCCGAGGTTAAGGTTACCAGGATCCTGAGCGGGATGGGGATCTTAGTAGTTGTAGCAGCCGGTAACGAGGGTCCTGGGGAGTGGACTATATCAAGCCCAGGCGTGAGTCCTTGGGTACTAACCGTGGGTTCCTACTCATCACTGTATGGCGATGTAGCCGAGTTTAGCAGTAGAGGTCCTAGTGGAGACTACTACAAGACCCACAGGAGCGAGTGGGAGGAGGACTACGCGAAGTACGGTGATCTATTGGTAAAGCCTGACGTGATTGCCCCAGGTGGAGGACCGGTTAAGGGTGAGAAACCAGTTGACTTAATCTACTCCGGAACTACGGGGTGGTTTGACGGGTTCTACGACCTCTTTGCCGATGGTTTTGAGGCTATGAGGGGTACTAGTATGGCTACACCCCACGTAGCGGGCTTGATTGCTTTGCTTGCAGAGGCGGTTCCTGAGATCACCATGGATGTTATCAAGAAAGTTATCGTATCAGGTGTAGAGAAGAGTATAAATTTCGGGTACGGGTTAATTAGGTTGGGGGTGTTTAGGTGATGTCTGTAAGGGTTGAGCTATCTGAGGTAAGGTTGATCAGGGACTTCAGTGTAGAGGGGTTGCTGAGCGGTCTACCTAGACCGAAGACCCTTCCATGGCTTCCTCCGCTAGTTGATAGTAGTGTTACGCGATCGTTAATTGAGGAGCAAGCTCCAGCGGATGGTGTGGAAATAGTTGAGTGGATGCACTACGCGGCAGCAGACATAGCGGTACTCGATGTCTACGCTCAATCGGTGGAAAGTAATGGCGGGGAAGTAAGATTCGGATCCAGCGATGCCTATATCCCTGGTTTAAGACTAGCAAGAGATTTCTACGCTATCTCAGAAAGAGGCTCAACTATCATGGAAAGAGGTTATGGAAGGGTAATGACTCCCTATGGTGAAGTGCAGATCCCCGTAGGTGGTAAGAGGACAATCGTGTTCAAGGACTTCCTCGGGTGGGGAGCCCTCCCCTGGGTTGGGGCTCTACAGTGGACCCTGAGCCTATTACAGTACGTCAAATTACCTAGGGCTCCTCTTAAGGACAAGCTCCCGTTCCCGAGCTCCCACGGTATGGTAGCCCCCAACTTCGTGGTAGTATCCACTAGAGTACCAGCACCTATAGTAACCCTAAGGGTTGGCATAACGTCTGACCGTAGCCAATCAATGGTTATCAGGGGGAGGTCCTCAAGCGATTACACGAAGACGTACTTTGAGGATAAGATCGATGTCGAGGCGGGGGAGGCAGAGTACATACTAACGCTAGTATCGTTCCCAGTAGTTCCAACAATCGTGCTTGAGCTACAGCCTGAGGATAGAACGCAGACAACCCTTAACAACCTTGACGTATTTCCGTAACAGCTGTTACAGATCTAACACAATAAAGTATATATTTTTCTTTGCGTAGTTCTCCCCGAGGTGTAGGTATGGAGAAGGTAAACATCGTTAAGTCAGTACTATCTACGGTGGATGACTTCCTAGACAACATAGGGTTGGGTAGACCGCTTGAGAAGGTAATCGAGTTCTTCGAGGCTACAGCACCGTCGAAGATAGCGAGGAGGCTCGGTCTACCGCCAGCACCGGGGGAGTTAGCCGACCAAGCGGTTAGCGAGCTAATAAGGAGTGCTGAAGCAATGAGCCCTCCAAGACCTCCGAGGCTAGAAGAGTTACTTAGGAGGTGAGAGAATGAGCCTCCCACAGCCAAAGGAACTGATCAAGAGGGTAGCCGAGCTCCAGGACTCTCTGGTAGAGACCGCTACGAAGCCCTTCAGAGATCTAGCCGCTAGCTTGAACCTACCGGTCGTAGAGCCCCCAAGACTAGCCGAGCTAGTCGAGTCCTTACCAGAGCTACCACAGCCCCCAACCCCCGAGTTCCTACTACCTAGGGCTAAGGCTACCCCAACCACAGAGGTCGTTAAGGCTGAGGTCAGTAAGATAAGGGTAGAGGAGGAGAGGGTAGAAAAACCGTTTAAGCTTAAGGTAGTCTAGCGGACTAAACGCATCTTAACGGAGATACCCAAAAGCTCATTCAGTTTTTTAATTAGTTCATCAATTTTCTTTTCATTCAAGTACCTAGAGCTCAACTCGTATAGATCGAGTAACTTCATCAGTGCATCCTCGTAGTTCCTACAGTTCATATCAATGTAGAGTTTCTTCCACCTCACCAGGTTTTTCTCGTTCATGTACACGATTATCCTTTTGTCCCGCGGAGGTCTGACCTCCACCTCCCTGTAGATCCTCCTCGGCATGCTTTGTAACACCTATTATTGTGGTTACAGAAGAGTTTATAAGCTTTACCATATTATCAACACGGTGAACATAGTATGGGTATAGTAGTTCCGGTTACCAAGATAGATAACGTAGAATTCGTAAAGAAGGTACTAGCAATCAAGGAGGAGGCTCTGAGGCTCGGGAGAACGCTGATAGACGCCAAGGAGCTGGTCGTGAGACCACTAAGACCTGCCGATCTTGGATTAACAACTAACGAGTGGACCTTTAACGTTAGTGCTGGTGAGAACACCATCATCAACACACGCCTAGATGACAAGACGCTAGTAGTAATCTACGGTATCTACAACCTAAGTACTACCCCCGTAACGACAGAGCTGATCTTCGGTACTACAGCTAAGACCGTAGAAGATGTGTACATCGAGGACATGTATCTCTACGATACCAAGGCAACCCTACTAGATGAGCCTGTGGTCTTCCAGCCCGGCTCAAGCCCGTTAGTTAAGACGGTTGCCAAGGGAGCTAACACAGCTGAGAAGCTCGGATTCCTAGGATTCGTGGTTGAGCCTGCCGGTAGGAGGATAGGTAGTAGTTAGAATCTTTAGCTCATTATATAAAAGTAAAACACTTTTTGTTCTAGAATATCCTTCTACAGGTTATGTAGCTGTAATTAGGTAGCGATTTTAAGTACAAGCGGGAAGAGTACTTATGGGTAAGCCCATCAAATGAGGAGAGGTACCATACCTGAGCGGTGAGGAGGTATCCCCCGCTGATCAGCTTTTTACCCCCGCTACTAGTTTTAGTTGGGGGATACTATGGGTAAGGAAGCCCCCAGGTGTAAGTACGACCTACACGACCTATGCGTGTATTGGTTTGCTACACAAGAACAACCGAGCGAGAAAGACTGCGTACTGTGCATGAAAGCCTACAGGCTGAGGTACGGGCTGAAGACGGTGTTCGAGGCAAAGGGCTTCAGGACGGGTGTAACGCTATGAAGAAAGTGAGCTATCCAAGAATGCTATCATTTAGAGCTACCGAGGAAATAAATGACTTGATTGAAAGGCTATCGGAGGTACTCAGAATATCGAAATCCGAGGTAATTCGAAGAGCAATCATACACCATGCCCAGCAACTAGGTCTCCAAGTGAGTACCGTGAAGTATACGTACAAAGTCGAGCCCGGTAAGGGTAGGCGGAAGGTCTACGAGGACGTGGATGTGGTGATAGTATGATGGATATCGCAGTGCAGAGGTTTACCAAGGGCTACATCTTGGGGTACAAAAAGTACGCTAGAAGTAAGATCTACAGAAGACTAGCGAGGTTCATAGATAGCGAGTACCACGATGTAGTTGGACATGCTAGAAAGCTGGTTTGCCCATTCTGCTACAGGAGGTTCTCAGCGAGGATAGGGTTGGTGAAGCATCTACATGGCGGTAGGTGTGGTAAGGAGTTTGCTAGCCTAATTATCGAGGTAGTAGAGTCCTACAGGAGGTTTAGAAGTTCCAGCATAGGTAGTTAGCCTTTTTAAATAGCCCATTTTCCTATTTTCTTGCACTCTAACAGACTAACTACTAAGAAAAGCTTATATACCCCTGAGTGCAAGGTAGTCATGGTGTCGTACGTGGCGAGAGCGATCGTACCCCGGGGGTTCCCCGAGACCCAGAGGTTGAAGAGGATAGTTGAGAGCGGGGAATCCCTAGATGTAAGAGGTCAGGCGATGGTTACCATAAAGCAGAGCTGGAGGACAATAGTGTACGACATCTGTAACGGTTTGGCGGCTCACGATATCGCAACAAAGTATGGTATCGGGGAGAGATCGCTCTGGAACTTCCTGAAGGCAATAAACGTTACGATGAGGGATATTCAGGAAGCCTGCCGTGAAGAGGAGGAGTTCAAGAGAATGACAAAGCTCGAAAAGCTCCAGAAAAAGCAGGAGAGGCTCAAGGTACTACCGACATCGCTGGAGGACTTCAGGAAGTTGGAGATAATCCAAGAGCTGGAGAGGCAATTAAGGCTTAAGGGGGATACCGAGGAAGCTATCAAGAGGAACATCAAGGCAATCTACGAGTGTGCACTCTTTAAGGCTAAGCACCCAGAGGATATCACGATAGAGGACATCCTAGAGTTCTTGGATTACAAGAGACTAGAATGGCAAGAGAACGGGAAGGATCTGAGAAAGCCCGAGGTCCTCTCGCAGTTCTCAACTCATATAGTCTCGCCACTGAGGGTGTGGTGTAAGTACAGGGGCTTACCGATACCTCCAGCTTTGACAACCACCGAGTACCACTCACCGTATAGGAAGGTGAGGATAACGGTCGAGCAGAGGTACAGCCTACTAAGCTATCTCAAGGAGAATTACCCAGGGTTGTACGATAAGGCTAGGGCTATACTGATATTCCTGTACGAAACGGGGTCGAGGGTTTCAGCATTAAGGAGAGCACAGTTCCTAGAGACAGAGGAATTTGGAGTAAAGGTAGCGTACGTTATCACTGAGGAGAAGGGTAAGAGGGCTCAAATAAGGTGGGAGAAGCCCATCAACCCAAGGTGGTATCCATACGTAAAGGGTAGGTTACCTCTAGGGGTAAGGGAGGTCGAGAGGATTAAGGAGGTACTGAAGGAAGCATATGAGCAAGTACTACCGGAGGGGTTAACAAAGTACTATGCGTTAAAGCATCCCTACCATGTGTGGAGGCATACGGCTGCAAACGACCTACTGGAGGCTTCGGGGTTCAACCTAATGCTAGTAGCTCAGAAGCTGGGTTGGAGGAACGTGCAGATGATCGTGAACGTCTACGGAACGATGGATAAGGCGATGCTACTGAGACTCTCAGGTTACGATGTGAAATACGAGGCTAGTAAATTCGAGTTCCTATACAATGACTACGAAAGGAGAGCTAGGGAGGAGGGCTTAATCTAAGCCTTTTTCCCTGTAATAGCTGTTACAGAATACTATATATATCCCCTTACTATAATTTTCCTGAGATCGAGGTGGTAGTATGGGTGATTCGGTTCACTATCCAAGTACGTGGTTCCCCCCAGTTGCGAGGTTAGATGAGTATGTAGCGGTAGCGTACGCTCCTAGGGATATAAGGTACTACAGGGTTACGTTACCTCCAGAACCAATACCATTATATGAAGTTGGATTCCTACTTGAACCCGCTGGAGCGTTATCTGAGCGAGAACTAGAGTACTTCGTGGTAGGTGAGGATGAGCTATTGCAACTGAGGCTTACTGTTGACGGTGTTGTGAAGATTAAGGCTAGGCTCCCTAGGGCAGTGAGTAGGTGGACTTTAAGGAAAGAGAGTGCGTGGATTGATGCTAGCTTTGCTAGGTTTCCAACATTTCCGCCACAGACCGAGCTATACGTACTTGAGGATAACCCGATATTCATTGACATCCAGAACTTGAGTGCTGATAGGTATGAGTATGCGAAGATATACATGACGGGGTATAGGCTCGTAATAGAGGAGGTTAGGGAGAAGCCGAGGGCTTACGCTGGTGTGCTAGTACAGGGCTTCGCTCCTAGGACTAGGGTGAGAGAATGATGTTGGACTTCATTAGGGATACGGTAATAACGGCTGTGAACACTAGGGTCAAGGTGTACAGTAAGCCGAGTGATAAGGTAGTGTACCTCAGGAGCTTGATAATAGTGAACAAGGCTACAGCCTTAGCAACAGTAGAGGTGTACTCCGGTTCTGATACTGATGTAGGGAACTATAGGTTACTTACGGTTACTGTTGGTGCTAACGAGACCAGGATACTCGATAGAAACGTCCTTGAGGGGTTTAAGGCAATCCATAGCATATACGTCCTAACGGATCAGCAACCGATTCGAGTATCTGGTACCGTCGAGCTTAGGTAGGGAAATAGTACATGGCGGTACCTCCTCCAAATATCCTTGACGTATTCACGAGAATAGACAACCAGCTGGAGGTAGTGGTCAGGCTCCTAAAGGAAATACGCGACCTCCTAGCTGTAACTCCCCCTACAGTAACTCCCCCTACAGCTCCGGTTCCAGTGGTTAGGGAGAGGTACGAGGAGGTAGTAGGTCCTTACAGACTGGTCCTAATGGTTAGGGGGTTACCCGTAGGTTCATTGAGTAGTAGCGTTACGGCTACGGAGTTCAAGAGGATAGACCTGATGGGGGATGTAGCGATACTAACTGCAGATGATGATATATACATCACCCACAGGGTTGACTCACCCCCCTTCAAGGCTTTCGGGGGTGTGTACCTGGTCTTCAGTAGGCATAGGAGGTTCTCAGAGATCTACGTAAAGTCTGTTGCAGGCTCAACAAACGTCTACGTATGGTTCTTTAGGATTGAGGGTGAGGGCTGATGTGTGCTCAGGTTGTAACAATCCTAGGCGGTGGAGGGCTAAGGTGGAAGCTAGGTCAATCGCTACACGAGCTCGCTGAGGCGTGGGTTGACCTAGCGGAGCTCGGGGTACCGGTGTACGGGGCGGTAGGGTTCACATACGGTAACTACCTCTACATCGTAGGAGGTGTTGATAGGAGGGGGAAGGTTACATCGGTAATCCAGAGGGTAAACCTCGTAACACTTGAGAGAGACTACCCGCAGTACCTAGTTGAGCCGAGAGCACACTTCGGCTATGGGTTTATCAATAACAAGCTCTACATACTAGGCGGTGTAGGAAGTGATCTAGTACCAAAGAGCGATATCTACGAATACAACCCGCCAGCAAATCAAGTTACTAAAAAGAGTGCTACATTACCGAAGGGAGTAGCTTACTGTGCATCTACGACATTAGGTAATAAAATATATGTGATAGGTGGTATAGATCATGGTGGAAATATACTGAAGGATGTGTATGAGTACGATCCATCTACAGATAGGGTAGCTCAAAAAGCTTCTATGAACGTAGCAAGGGAGAATCTATCATGTGCAGACCTTGAAGGAAAGATATACT
>Ga0185307_1001012_pt1 | contig 16451 bp, 12 predicted proteins | sample LHCtaG_FD_128010 | JGI IMG/M metagenome (GOLD analysis project Ga0185307, IMG submission 128010) | Hot spring microbial communities from Little Hot Creek, USA to study Microbial Dark Matter (Phase II) - LHC4sed_matched (SPADES... | ecosystem: Environmental > Aquatic > Thermal springs > Hot... | reverse complement strand
GAATGCGAATACAAGCCAAGTCATCCACCATAGAGGTGTCTGCATGCCGTAATACGCTATCGGATGGTATTCTTTACCATCAACGGTTACCGTTACAACAAAGTATGCTTCACGGGGGAAGGGCATAATCGGGTTAGCCCAAGTAATAGGCATGTGGACTGTATCTCCTTCTTTAAATGTTAAGGTAGAGTGGTAGTTTAGTATATAGTCTAGATGCTCAAAAGGTGTAGAGTAGGCTTTTAAAGAATAATCGTAGACGGCTAACCCAGCTAACAATATTGCTAGAGAGATTATCAACGTCTTCTCAACTATCTTTAATGTCTCTCTAATAGAATCTATGAATCTCTCCTGTAGATAGGACATCCTTAAGAAATAGTATAGTAGTAGAGCAGCAAATATGAATAAGCTTGAGATCTTGCATAGTAATGCTAAGCCGGCTGCAACTCCTGAATAGATGTATCTACCCTTAAGGAAGAACAATGCTGATAGTAGGCTGAACATCATAGCAGGAGAATCTAGGATCGCCATTGAGCTAATATTAAATGAAGTAACATCGCAAGCAAAGAGTATTGCTGAACATAGAGCTAAAACATTATTCTTTAATACTATTTCTGCAAGTTTACCTAGTAAGTATACTGATATTGCTCCAGATAACGTTATGAAGATTCTCCATCCTATAGGGTTATCTCCAAACAATAGTATCCCCAGTATAATTAATGCTTTAGAGAGGGGTGGATGCTCATTATTCACTGCCATGCCCATAAGCATCTTACGAGCAGCTGGGACATAATGGGCTTCATCAAAGATTAATGCGCAGTCTGTTGATAAAGGTGGATTAATACATTCAGAAGGTGGAAGCTTAGGCCAAGGCTCACTCATTATCAACAGCTTTAACACAAGAATTATAATAGACAAGATCACCAACTGGATGTCGAGCTTACTTAGATACTTTCTTAGAAAAAACACAGGCATGAAATCTTCACTAACCTTTGCATATATCTAGAATAATATTTACATATCTCCATTATGAGTCTGCATCTTTACCAAAGGCTTAATCAGTTCTTTTAAGGTAGCCTTCTTGCCAGAAGCTTTAAGATATGTCTCAGCCAATATGTATAGTAGTGCTGCAGCTCTTATTAACGCAAGATTTTGGGGTAGTGCTCCAGGCATTAGAGGATCCCTCTCCATAAACCATGTAAGTATTATCCCTACATTAGCAGCTTCAAGAATATAGAAGGTTAGCTGAAATCTACCAATCAATGCTAAGAAGGGGAGAATGAATATGACCATCTGCGGTGTAAAGACATAGTTTGTTAAGAGGAAGACCGATAAAAGCATGAAAGACTTCTCATACAAGTTGCCAACATTACTTAGATAGATTTTTAGTAACCCATAAGCCATGAGAAGAGCACTGAATAGCTTAGCGGTATCCCATGAATCTCTTGAAGGAAATAGGTAGATAAACCAAGCATTCTCAAGCCCCCACTCAGCATGGAATAAGTATGTATCTTTAAAGAGGCTCGGGTTGAGTATCTGTAACCCAATATTGACAACTAGAATAGGCATGAAGACGTAGAATAGGTAAGCCAGCCTACTCCTCCAATCCTTCAAGTATGTTAGTAATATTGGTAGAAGTATAATATTAATTAGTTTGACGAGGGCGGCGGCAGAGAATAGTAATGCCGAAAACTTATACCTACTTTTCTCAAAAAACATTAATGATAAAACTAGGAATGCAGCGAAGACTACATCGAAGTTATAGTTTAAGTAAACAATCATTGAAGGTGTGAAGATGAGGAAAATGAAGACGTAGATTAGTGGAATATTCTTTTCATCCATCATCTTGAAGACTGTTAGAACGAGGAGAAGATAGGATAAGTAAAGTATAGTAGAGAAAGCATTGTAGTATGGAACCATTTCTCCCTGACCGATGATAGACGAGAGATAGGTTATCAAGCCTGCTAATGGGGGGTACTCGAGCCCTTCTTGTATATACGGTATCTTCACATCTCTTACTAAAGGTCTATACCAGAAAGAGGTTATGTCTGAGTAGATGTTTCCATTGATCTTTGGGTGATGAAGTAGATATGATACGGTGAATGATAGTGTGGATGCTACAATAATTATCTTCTTCATTAATGTCTTCTTCATAACCTGTTAAGCCTCTTACTTACATATGGTCCTTCACGAGTGTATCCTCTCCTGTAATAGTATTCTCTTACACCTATCCCGCTTATTACGACAATCTTCTTTGCATCAAGCTCTGTAGACGCTATCTCTTCTGCTTTAGCTAGGAGTCTCGACCCGTAACCTCTATGCTGCCATGAATCTTCTCTCCTATGTTTAACTGGAGACATCTTACCATATACGTGGAGCTCCCTAACTATTGCTGCATCTTCCAATTCTCTTCTCAGTATCCTTGATGGTAGTCTAAGTCTAATAAACCCGATCAAAGCATCTGAAACAGCTTCCTCGTATGAGATGAAGTACTCAACACCTTGAGATGCATCATATCTTAGAATGCTTAATCTTATATTTTCTTCATCTATCTCTACTTTCTCTTTAATTCTTCTCCCAACCTCTCTGCATCTAATACATCTACATCTTAAACCAAGATTCTTTAAGTATTGTTCAACTCTTTCTCTCAGGTTTCCTATCCTGTTTCCATCTACAGTCATGTATGATGGTATTTCTCTCTGAACACGTTGTATCCTAACATACGGAGGGGTTTCAAGAAACCATTCAGCTAGAAGCCTTACGAGAACATCACCAGGATATGGTTGATATCCCCCCCTCTTCCATAACTCATGTAAGCCTGTATCGGGAAGTACTAGTGTTGGATAAATCTTGATTAGGTCTGGTCTAAACCTACTATCTCTCCAGATCATACGGTATATCTCTAAGTCTTTCTCATAGCTTGACCCTGGAAGATTAGGCATCAAGTGGTATCCTACCTTGAAACCTAAGTCTCTAAGAATCTGTGTAGCCTCTACAACATCTTCTACCGTGTGTCCTCTGTTAACCAACTTGTAAATCTCATCGTCAAGTGTCTGGACACCCAGCTCGACCCTTGTTACACCCAGCTCAAGTAGCTTTTCTGCTTGTTTAAGCTTTGCCCAGTCAGGTCTTGTCTCAACAGTAATCCCTGAAACTCTTATAGATGCTTTCTCAGCTTTCTCCACTGCTTCCATAAAACTTCTAGAACAGGATTTATTCAATGCATCTAGACACCTCTTAATGAACCATCTCTGGAACCCATGTGGCATTGCATTAAAGGTTCCACCTATGAATATTAATTCAACTTTATCTACTCTATGTCCAAGCCTCTCTAGTTTACTAACTTGGCTCAGGACTTGGATGTATGGATCGTATCCTACCTTTGAAGCATTCTCTACTGACTCTTCTCTACCTGTATAGCTTCTGGGACTTCTCTCTCCTCCTGGACAGTAGATGCATCTACCATGAGGGCACTCATATATTGGTGCGACAACTGTTATTACTGTTACCCCAGAAATTATTCTGGCAGGCTTCTTCGCAAGCTTCCTCCTAACATCTTCTAATAGCTCAGGTGGAGCATTCTCAAGGATATCAATATTTGATGGAACTTTAACGAGTTTATACTCTTGAGACGTCTTAAGCTTTATCTTCTCAATATCCTCCTTGCTAACATCTTTCCTGTAGGCTATCTCTAAAGCTATCTTCATACAAGCTTCACGATACGAATCACTAACAGCTGACTGCATCATCTACACTATTCACATTAATCTTAGATTTACTCCTATATTAGAATCATCCTCACTACGGCTAGAATTTGTTGATTTTGAAAGTTTAAAGATGCTTACTTGTTCTTCCTCATCATAATCTCCTCGATTAGTGCTGGGATTGCTTCTCTATAATCCGCAACTATTCCATAATCTGCATTCTCAAAGATCGGTGCTTCAGGATCATTATTTATTGCTACAACTATTCCAGCTTCCCTTATACCGAAGAGGTGTTGTGCAGCTCCAGAGATCCCTACAGCTATATATAATGATGCTTTAACAGATTTCCCAGTCTGACCTACCTGCTTCTCATGTGGTATCCATCCAGCATCAACAGCTTTTCTAGACCCTGCAACTACTCCTCCAAGTAGCTCAGCCAGCTTCTCAAGTAGCTTGAACCCTTCAGGTGAACCCAGCCCTCTACCTCCTGAAACTATTATCTCAGCTTTTTCTATTGGGACTTCTTCAACCTTGACTTCTTCAGTTGAGATTAGCTTGATCCTCGGTTTAGGGATCTCTACTTTCTCTTCTATGATCTCTCCTTTCCTGGATGTATCTTTTTGTGGGAGCTTGAAGACGTTCGGTCTTACTGTTGATAGTTGCGGTCTTCTCTCAGGCGCCCTAATATGTGCTAGTAGGGTTGCACCGAAAGGTGGTCTAATCATTATCAAGTCTCTAGTATTAACATCTATATCAAAGTCTGTACAGTCTGCAGTTATCCCTGCTCTTAGAGTATTAGCAACGTAAGGTATCATTTCACGTCCTCTAAGTGTTCCAGCAGCTAGAAGGATCTCAGGCTTATATTTTCTAATCAATGTTACGAGAGTCTCAGCATAAACTTCAGGAGTATATGTTGATAATCTAGGATCGTCTACATAGATTATTTTCTCAGCTCCATAGTATATTGGCTCATTAACGAGGTGTTTTATATTGTATCCAAGCATTACTCCTACTAAGTCCGTCTTAATCTTATCAGCTATCTTCCTACCTGGATTTAGGAGTTGGAGAGATGCTTCACTGACTTCTCCCTCGAAAGCTTCTATGAATATCCATACTCCACGCCATTCATCCCTATTAACTGGCTCCCACTCTGGGCAGATTGATGACCCGCTCATGCTATCTTCACCCCTTCTTCTATAAGTTTATCTACAAGCCACTTGACAGCTGATCTAATATCTTGACCATCGAATTTCTGCTTCTTTCTTGGGATTGATGGTGTCGCTATTGATTTCTCAACCCTCGTTGGTGAACCTCTGAGACCGATGCACTCCCTCATTAATCCAAGTTCATTATTCGTCCACACTTCGATGCAGTTCTCTATCTTAGCTCTAAGCTTATAGGATAGCTTAACAGGTCTAGGCTCATTACTCTTCATAGCTACGACTAGTAAGCAGGGTGTTGGAAGTTCGTATACCTCTATCCTTCTCTCAAGTCTCCTCTTAACTCTAACTACTCCATCAACATATTCAACATCTGTAACATAGTAGATGTAGGGGATCTTAAGCCATGAGGCTGTCTGTGCACCTATGTGAGCTGTTGAGCTATCTATTGTTTCTTGACCGAAGATTAGTACATCATATGGTTTTAGTCTTTCTATTGCTCTCGATAGGGTATATGATGTAGCAAGTGTATCAGCTCCAGCGAATACTCTATCACTTATTAATATAGCTTTATCGACACCCATCCCAATAATGAATTCCAGCCCAGCTTTAGCAGACATAGGAGCCATGGAGATCGCTGTAACAGTACCCCCATACCTCTCCTTTAATTGTAGAGCCACCTCAACAGCATTCAAGTCATGTGGATTAATTATACTAGGTATACCCTCCCTGATCAATGTCCCTGTTCTAGGATCTATATTTACTATCTGAGTATTAGGAACCCATTTAACAGCGACTATAATCTTTAAACTCATGCCCCCTAAGTCTATGGGAGGAGAAAAAACATAAACATTATGATAAAGATATTAAACGATATTGAGTAACTCTAAACGAGAACAATTAATATACCCATCATAAGAGTATAATGAAGCTAAACCTGTATTATAGATTATTCACACCAAGATGTAAATATTGAGGTCTATGTTTCAGCTAATATTTATCGAAGAAGTAGTTGGAAGCATGCTTTACTCTAATAGGGTTAGTATCCTCGATAATTATTTATAATTTAATAAATTTTATAATAAATTTATAATAGGTATAGATGAACCTTCTCTAACCTCCACCATCTTAGGGTTTTCCATTGACAAAGGATATCGAGGATATAGTCTAACGCATACATGAGAAAACAAAATAGAAATCAGGTCGTGGAACATAAAAAGAAGAATCTAATTAAAAGTTGACAGACTCATCGTAGATACAAGAATCTTAAATAAAAGTTGACGAGGCCTGTTTATGATGCTTCGTAATCATGTTCTAGCCCTTAGCATTCTACCTTAATGCTTAATAATTTGGTCACTCCTGTAGCCGTGGTCTTAGCAGTGTCTCTGCCGAAGTCCCTCAAGAACCCTATTTACTACATTATTTATATGCATGTTTTCGTCCTTTGGTCCATTTACATGTACTCTTTCAGATAATCGAGCCACGTGTAGTAAACTTGATTTATAGTCCAAGAGCGTGGAAGCAGACGTTAAGCAGGTTCAGGAGGCTCCCGCCAGCCATCGTTGTCTATGGCTTGGTCGTCACATCCCTGACAGTGGGGATTTGTGGGGAACTGATTTGGAGAGGCTATCACAGACAAGATTTGAGCGCTTGCCGCATGGCAGGGTCTAGAAGACCATTCTCTTGCAAGCATTACTCTCCGACTTCTAGCATGGCACATCAATACTAACACCACTCTCGATACCTATAGGTCTCGTATGCGGATATGTTTATGCCAAGACAAAGATGCTTGTACCCATTGTGGTAAGCCACCGGCTTGGAGACGTCGTAGGTTTCACTAAAATGTACTTGACTTAGTCTATGATCCGAGGTCTATACAATAATGTTTAGCTGATTAAGATGGAGTAAAAGTATCATAACTTTAATGATGTATGTGAGCCCTAAGTTTAAAATAGGATAATGGATAGGAGGCTAAGAAGAGTATCAAAACCTTCGGGAACTGTTTTGAGGACTATGAATTATTGAGTTAACATTCTTAGATAAATTTGCACTTTGTGAGCGTATAGTATTTTACATTGCAGTGTATTTAACAGATTTTCTGAGCTCATCTCCAAACTATTTAAGCTTCTCCTTCTTGGTTTTCTTTATGTAGTTTCATGAGCTTAGTGATTGTGAGTAGGAGATCGTTAAGTCTTCACTAACTCCTGAGGCTAGAATTGGTAACCTATAGCTGAAGATAGACTCATCATAAACTGGACCCTTTATATTCTCACAACGACTGTAAGTGGATGAGTATGCCTATCCAATACGGTTCATATAAGAGTGCTTGGAAGAGAGTTAAACATCAACAATAGGATGGTAGGAAGCCTAAACCATACAATCTAAGTACCTATAAGAAGATAAGAGATACAGAATTTAGAGATGAGTTCTCTAGTAATCTCCAATATTGGTTCTTTTATAATTATCGTCTTTTAAGATTTTTACAGTATTACTCTTAGTATTATTTTTATTGTTTTCGAGATGCAACATTTATCTATTGACTATTTCATAAGTAAATTATTGGTTATGGTTGCTGCTAAGAGTGCTGGAAGAGAATTATTTCAAATCAACAATAGTGTTAGCCACATAGTAGTTGATTTACTTAAGGTTCTTAAAGATAGGTATAATTATAGGAAGCTTTCAAACTTAACAGGTATTCCCGTCTCTACATTAACAAGATACTTAACTGGGAAAACTATTCCAAAAGGTAGTAAAGCTAGGCGTCTTCTCAAAAATCTTGTCTTAAATCTGAATCTTTCATCTCTTATATCCCAGTTAATTAGAGATGGTGATTCAATCGATGTATTCAAGGTAATGTTTAACCCGAATATGATTAAGATTATAGGAGCACATGTTATAAACGAGTATGTAGGAATGAAGATTACTTCTTTTATGGCTTTAGACTTATTAAGTATTCCATTAACAGCTTATCTATCCATTGTTACATCACGCTATTTCTATATAGTTGCTAGAGAACCATTACCTGTAAATGATCAAGAATCCTTCACTATATTCTTAAGTGATTCTAGAAGTATCTGGCCAACATGCTACTGGGTTTATTTCAATCAAGCTAGGAAGAAAGAAAGTATATTAATGGTCTCTACAAGAATTCCAGAGTATGAATTCTTCAATAAGCTTATTGAAGTACTTGAAAAGAAGAATGTTGAAATAGCTGGTTTATTTTCATTAATAGGAAGTGAAGAAGAATTCTCAAGATTAAGTTTAAAACCTGGATGCAAGAGATATTGTATCTTATCATGATAGATTAACCATATTCTCTCCAAGTGTGGTTACACTTGGTACACCTAAAGAATAACGTCATAGGTTCATCTGCAGCTCTCGTCTGTATAGACCACCAATAAGCTTCTCTGTTCCCGCATCGAGGGCATACAACATCAGTAGTTGTTGGGAGGACTTTTTCTTCCTCGCTCTCTATCATGACTAATTTAGGTCTAGAACGCTTCTTCACGAGATTTGCCACTATGACTTCTTCTGCCTTCTTCTCGTATCCACACTTTGGACATACCAAAGTAGAATTACTCGACTTCTTCTTCAAAACCATGACTTTCCCACACTTCGGACAGAACTCCATGGGCTCCTCACTAAACTATAACTGTATCTACTTGTTAATTTATTTTTCTTTTTAGTTAAGGTCTCTGCATTATGTATGCTAGCTTTAAACATAATAATATTGAAGTTTGTTAAGATAGTCTTTGATGGATCGGTAATAGACGCTATAATAGTCGGTAAATAGTTGATAGAAGCCTATTTACAGGTACGTATTGGAGGGTGTTGTTGATGTATGTTCCCTCTATTGTAGGCTGATACGATATGTTTTTCTTTAAGAGGATTTTTCTGAATTTCTGGAGATGCTAAGTGGACCAATCATGTACGTATATATTTTAGCTTCAGCGTCTAGGAGTAATCTTAGCAGCCTTAAAATACATACCTATAAAAGGTTATGGGCATCATCTTACAATATTTTAAGATGATGTAGATAGATAGTAAGTTATCATCTTCTTCTAATTAACCTTAGAGCTCTGTTGAGAGTGCGGTGTCCACGTCTGAAGTCATTTGTAAATTCATTCTTTAATAACTTGTTGTTTTTAGCGTTATCTTAATGTTTTATTCTGTTGCCTGCTTTCTTCTTTCTATTTCATAGATGTACTTTCTTGTTTTACAGACTGCGTCAGGGTTTACGCTTACTGAGTCGATGCCTATATCGATTAGGAATTCTAAGAAGTCTTCGTATACTGAGGGGGCTTGACCGCATATCGAGACTGTTACGCCATGTTTATGGGCGTTCTCTATGAGGTGTTTTATTGCTCTTTTAACAGCTTCATCCCTTTCATCAAAGTATCCCATGTTCGCGAGGATTGCAGAGTCACGGTCGATGCCAAGTATTAGCTGTGTAAGGTCGTTGCTTCCGATCGAGAAGCCATCACATATTTTTGAAAACTTGTCTGCGAGGAAGATTACGCTTGGGACCTCAGCCATCAACCATATTTTAAAATATTCTAATCCCTTCTTCAAGCCTTCTTCCTCCATTATCTTTAAGCATTCCTCAACCTCCCAAGTTGTTCTAACGAATGGGATCATAACCCATACATTGTTTAATCCCATTTCTTCTCTCACCTTCCTGATAGCCCTACATTCTAAGCGGAATGCTTTTTCAAACTCTCTACTAATATACCTACTAGCCCCTCTCCAGCCAAGCATAGGGTTGGCTTCCTCAGGCTCATATCTTTCTCCACCTATCAGTTGGCGATACTCATTTGTTTTGAAGTCGCTGAATCTAACAACCACGAATCTAGGATGAATTGCCCTAGCTACGGCAGCTATTCCTTCAGCGAGCTTATCTATATATTTCTGTTCTTCGCCTTTCTCAATTAAATAGTTTGGATGTTCTCGTATCCATTCAGCAATTATGAACTCTATCCTCATCAACCCTATCCCATCAAATGGTAGATGTTTGTATTTTTCAATCTCTGTTGGTATGCCTAGATTCATTAAGACTTTCGTCTTCGTCTTAAACTTGGCTGCTTCTTCAGGGCTGATTTCCAATGCTTTCTCTCTTGCTAACAGTTCTCTAACTTCTCCATCATAAACAACCCCCCTCCTAGCATCAACTGTAACCAATTGATCATCCCTCAAGAGTGTTAACGCATTCTTCGCACCAACTATACATGGGATTCCTAGTTCACGAGAGACTATGGCTGCATGACTTGTAACCCCACCCTCGCTTGTAACTATCCCAGACGCAATCTTCATGAAGGGTACGAAGTCAGGTGAAGTCATCTTAGTTACTAAGATATCCCCCTCTTTCATCTTCTTGTGAGCTTCTTCTAATACTTCCACTATCCTCACTCTGCCTATGGCTACGCCAGGTGAAGCTGGAAGCCCTTTTATAATTGGAGTCTTCTTAATCCTTATCTCTTCTTCTTTCTTTTCATAAAAGACTGTTACTGGTCTAGACTGTAGCAGGTAGATCTTTCCATCTTCAAAGATCCATTCAAAATCTTGTGGAGACCCATAATATTCTTCAAGCTTCAGGGAAATCTGCCAAAGCCTCTTTAATTCATCTTGGTTTAAGCATCCTATTCCCCGTAACTTCTCTGGAGTCTTAACCTCCCTAAGCCCTCCCCTATCATCGGTAAGTATAATCTTCTCTTTACTCCCTATATATTCCTCAATTAAAGCCCCCGACTTCTTATCAATCACGTAGGTATCTGGTGAAACAACACCGGCAACGACGCTCTCACCTAAACCCCATGAAGCTTCTATTAGGATCTTATTTTTTTCTCCAGTAGCAGGGTGAATTGTGAAGCCAACGCCAGCTTTTACCTTACCATTCAGGTATTCCTCCTCTGTTAAAGTACCTACTTGCTTCTGAACTATGACGGCCATTAACGTTTTCTCATGCTTAAATCCTTTCTGTAATCTGTAAAAGATCGCTCTAGGAGTAAATGAGCTTGCCCAGCAAGTCTTAATCGACTTTAGTAGACTATCCACACCTTTCACATTCAATATGGTTGAATATAGACCTGCAAAACTTGCACTAGGAGCATCTTCTACAGTAGCTGAACTTCTTACAGCAACATACTCTGCATCTTCCCCCGATTCTTGAGAAAGATATCTATAAGCTTCAGTTATTTCTACAGTTAAGTCTTCAGGTATCGTAGAATCTTCAACAATCCTCCTGACCGCTGCTGATGCTTCTTGTAGACTCGCGGGGTTATTTACATCGACATCTTCCATGATTCTTAGAATTTCCCCATATATTCTAGTATCTTCTAGAAACTTCTTAAAAGCGTTACTAGTAACTACGAAGGCATTAGGTACTGGTAAGCCAGCATTCTTCATCTCACCTAAGTTTGCTGCTTTACCCCCAACTAGGTGTAAGTCTTTTCTTGAAATATTTTTAATGAAAGTAATGTACTTCAAGTCCATATTATCTGTAATCTAGCTTTTTGATCAATATTGAAGGTGCTCTTATGTACTTAGTAAAAATTTTTAAAAAACAGATGACAAGGATTAGTTTAATCCGCCGTATTCCGAATTTATGTAGAATATTATGTACATCTTGTGTTTATATAATCATACATAAGATCTATATTAGGTTTGCTGAATTCCTACTGATCATATCAACTAGGTAATACCTTTTATGATGCCAATTTGGAGAACAGCTTCTCACTCCACTATCTAAAATTTAAAACTTATAAATAAGGAAAGCTTAAGTAAAAGTTGACAGGATCTTCCTACTTTCATCTTCTGAGATATTGTTGATGTTATATTTTTCCTAGTTCTTGGTTCTTTTATAGGTTCATTCTTTGGCTTCTTAATCTTTCCACATCCTAGAATAACTAAAGATGTGGTGATACTTACAATCTCACAGATACACGTATTACTAGGTACGGTATTAATATTATTCTCCCGTAGGTAGCAGTTTAGGGTAATGCATTAATATGCTAGTCTCTTCTAGAAGCATGAATAAAGAGCTCTCTAGCTATTCTTAGCTAGTCTATCTCTTGTATTGTTAGGTTGGAGACTATTTTAGTGAGTTCCTGTGCTAGTTTTTCTTCGTTTGGTTCAACCTCGATTAATGCTTTTGGCTTGAAGAGTTCAGGGTTTGGGTCTTTTAGTAGGTGTCCTGTACATATGCATACAACTATTTCGTCTGGATCGACTTCTCCTTCTTCAACTGCCTTCTTTGCTCCAGCGATTGATGCTGCAGATGCTGGCTCTACACCTAATCCTTCAAGTCTAGCTATAGCTGTCTGCGCTTCAAGTATCTCTCTATCAGATACTATTACAGCGTCTCCTCTTGATTCTCTTACTGCTCTAAGAGCTTTCTTCCAGTTTACTGGTCTACCTATCCTTATAGCTGAAGCAATTGTCTCAGGATCATCAATTGGTTGGAGACTTTCTCTATTTTCCTTAATCATCTTAGCAAAGGGTGATGATCCTTCTGCTTGGACACCTATCATTCTTGGAGCATCTTTTATTAAGTCTAGGTTTTTTAGTTCAGTTAATCCTTTCCATACTGCTGCTATATTCCCACAGTTACCTACAGGTATGAAGATATTATATTCATTTTTTATTTCCTCAGCTATCTCATACCCTAGAGTCTTCTGACCTTCAAGCCTCCAAGCATTAACTGAATTGAGAATATAGTATCCGAGTTCTTCAGCTTTGGAGAAGACGAACCTTAAAGCTCGGTCGAAGCTCCCTCTAATCCTCACAATTATTGCACCGTGGGCGATAGCTTGTAAGACTTTACCTAGAGCCGCTTGTTCAGGTATCACCGTTATACATGGTAAGCCTGCTCTAGCAGAATATGCAGCTAATGATGCGGCAGTATTACCAGTGGATGCGCATATAACTCCTTTAACATTGAGTTCTAATGCTTTTGTTATAGCCACCGTCATACCTCTATCCTTAAAGCTTCCAGTAGGATTAGCTCCTTCAAATTTTATGTAGAGCTTCTTTAACCCAATCCATCTACCAAGTCTACTACATTCTATCAGAGGTGTACCGCCTTCACCGAGTGTTACTCTCTTGGAATAATCAACTGGTATGAGTTCACGGTACCTCCATACTCCTCTAGCTCTATCATTGAAAACCCTCCAATCACGTACTTCTACTTTATCTAAGTCTAACACTACGTCAAGAAGGTCTCTACACTCTACACACATGTAGCCACTATAATTCAAAGGATATGTTGTGTGGCAGTTAATACATTGGAGCCATGCTTTATCTTCTCGCCTCAACCCCCATCGCAAGATGGAAGCTCCTATATTTAAATCCGATATTTAAATTACATCCACCTTACATTTTGTTTATCTGTCTACAGAATAGAACAGAGTGTAGCATACATTGGAAATAATAATGTCTCTAAATCATTACTTAGTAATGAAGTTGGGAACTATAGTATCAGGGGTTTCGATAGCAGCTCTAATTGTAGCTCTCGCTCTAATGAGTAATGCATTGATAACTTCAGGCAATCAGCTAATAATACAGTCAAGTATAGAAGAACAAGAAAGTAATCTATCATATACCAAGACTACTTTAACTGTTGTAGGATATGGTTTAGTGAGATATAATCCTGATTCATTGAGCGTAAGTTTTACGATGGTAGGTCAGGGTGCATCTGCAGAAGAAGCATTAACAAGATGTAGTGAGAAGACAGTTGCAGTGATAAATCTATTGAAGTCACTCGGCATAAGTGAAGAAGAAATGAAGACAAGCTACATAAACGTCTACCCAGTTTATGATTGGGAAGCTAAACCCCCAAGAATAATCGTCTATGAAGCAGAATACTCTCTAAGTGTAGTAGTTAGAGAGATTCAGATGGCCAGTAAAGTCATTGATAATGCTGTGAAAGCTGGCGCTGATAGGATTAATGGAGTAATTTTTACTTTGTCTTCTGGGAAAGAGGATGAATTGAAAATGGAAGCTATAAAAGCAGCTGTTGAAGATGCTAGAACTAAAGCTAGCATTATTGCTAAGACACTTGGATTAAAAATATTGAGTATAGAATCTATCAGTCTATCTTCTATCGACGTTCCAATACCTATACCATTATATAGAGAACAGGTAGCTACAACTACTATACCGATCCTTCCAAGCCAAGGAGAAATAACAGCCACTGTGACATTAGTCTATATTCTAGGAGCTGAAACCTAAACCCCCTATATTTTTAATAGTTGAAATCTCAAGAAAAAGCAGAAATAATGAATTTATTAGCTTCGAATACATGTAAACTGTATAGAATGGTTGGCTTCGATGAATTAAAGAAGACTCATAATCTTTCAGGAGGAGTAAACAAAGCGGCTGTAGTAGTATTGTACACTATTGGTCGGGATGCCCCGGAGATACTGTTCGTTGTAAGGAAGGTATCAGAGAATGATAAATGGTCTGGGCAGGTTGCATTCCCTGGAGGCAAGTGGGAGCCGATAGATAGAGACTTAATCGATACTGCAAGGAGGGAGTTGTTAGAAGAGACAGGCATTAATCTGGATATTGATGTAGAAGTTGTAACACTTCTAAGAGAGACTTCACCTTCAAATATGCCTGAACTTAAGGTTATACCATTTTTGGCTAGAGTATCTTCTAAGCCGTCTATAAAACTCTCTGAGGAGCTCTCTGCATATTTCTGGGCATCTGTAAAAGAGTTGGAAAGAGTTCAAGCACTTATCGTTCTTCCTGATAGTTCTAGAAAGAGTGTTCTAGCATTTAGAAAAGATGAATGGATTATTTGGGGTATGACTGCTAGAATACTTGAAGATGCATTACTCAAGATAACAGGCTATGGTAATTCTTCTAAGTTCTTCTAAAATCTACTTTGAGAATTCAAGATAATTCTAGAAAGGTAAATGATAAATCTCCGACTATAGATGTAGAATATGGTGGATATGGAGTGACCTTCATGGCTCACAATTCGATTAAACTTATTCTCTTAATAACCGTAGAGACGATAATGGTTCTAGTCTTAGTCTTTATAGGTTTCTTCATGTAGAAAAGTGTGGAGCTAGTATAATTAATTATAGTTATCGTTAATATTATCTGTCCTAGAGCTATATGGGTTGTGGGTGTCAAGGATATTACCGGCATAGTAACCTCTAAATCATTTGATGAAGCAGTAATTCTTACGCTAGTTAATTCATAAGAAATGATCAGCATAGCCTTTACACTCAGAGGAATATAGACTCTTGGCTCACCACCATTAGCTCTAAAGACTTCAATACCATCTACTATAACCGATACATCTAAGTTCTGTATAGGCTTCCCCAATAAGTCGAATACACTAATCTTTATCTCTTTTAAAATAGTAGGTATAGCTATAGTGTCGTTATCTATCATGATGCTTTCCTCCGCAGATGTATCCAGCCCACTCCATGTAATCTCTCTTATACCCCATAGCCCTTCTCTCACCCAGACTGGCTCACCAATCCATTCGATGTACTCTCCACTTCTATATAGTGTTAGTCTAGATGGTTGAGTAGTTAATAGTTTTTTATCAATAGTAGTGAAATATGATTGAACCCTGTATTTTCTCACCCAATTGATAGATACCTTAATAGGTGATGAGACTATAACTGTAACATTCTGCTTTTCAGATTCTATGTCTCCTATCCATCCGTTGAATCTAAGCCTTAAATTTTCTGAAAGATACTTATAATACTCACTACTTAAGTGGAGTTCCTCTCCCTCTCCTACCCAATAAGATTTTTCATTAATACCTCTTAAGTAGATTATTTCAACATGGACATCTATCAACTATTATCATACTTCTACTCCATGAAGCATATATAGCTAGAATCTCCCCTGAATCAACGTCTACGGCAGACCATATATACACTCTAAAACCATGAATCTTAACTACCCTCTCATCAACTGCTACAGCCCTCCTAAATCCCTCCTCTACAGAGAATATACTTGAGAATCTATGGAGCCACCTCCTAACACTCTCCCCAGGAAGCATACGTTATACAGTATCTCTCAGAGATGTCTCTAAAAGCTTAAACAAGCAACATGAAGCATAATAGATTATGCCTTCTCAACCAGAGGATAACTGTTAAACTTGAATAGAATAGAGATCCTATCAAGGATATACTCAAACACATGCATAACAAAACATGATAGAAACCAGGCCATAGACATAAAAAGAAAACCTTAAGTAAAAGTTGACAGAATCTAACCTAGAATATTAAAGATGATGTTTCTAGGGAGACCGAAAAGGCTTGATCATCATGGATAGTAGGATGTTCAGAGTTTAGTACAGATTTTTCGAAAGAGTATGAAGCAAAAAATAGCTACTATGACTGCTACCTCGGTCTTCAGAGGAGAGACCCAAACATTTAGAGTAGAAAGAAAGATTACTGAGAGTTTACAGGAATACTTAACAGCTTATACTGACCAAGGTGATAGTGTCCAAATAAGGGGTTATATTTAAAGGCTGGCTGTATGTCTTTGTTTGTATGGATGTTGTGGGTTTGGTTTCCATCTGTTTTAAGCGTAATAAGAAAGTAGGGATGTTAAGGTTTTAGCT
>Ga0185307_1001011_pt1 | contig 16463 bp, 11 predicted proteins | sample LHCtaG_FD_128010 | JGI IMG/M metagenome (GOLD analysis project Ga0185307, IMG submission 128010) | Hot spring microbial communities from Little Hot Creek, USA to study Microbial Dark Matter (Phase II) - LHC4sed_matched (SPADES... | ecosystem: Environmental > Aquatic > Thermal springs > Hot... | reverse complement strand
CGAAGCGCGGGGACAGGATCTGGTTCTGCACGGCCATCAGGATCATGGCCTCCACCTGGGCCTCCTCGCTCTGGGGAACGTGCAGGTTCATCTCGTCCCCATCGAAGTCGGCGTTGTACAGGGGACAAACGGTGAGGTTGAGCCTGAAGGTGAGCCCCGGCATGACCCTAACCCGGTGGGCCATGATGGACATCCTGTGAAGGGAGGGCTGCCGGTTGAAGAGCACGATGTCCCCGTCCCTCAGGTTCCTTTCCACGATGTAGCCGGGCTCAAGCTTCTTGGCCAGCTCCTCCCTGTCCGCGTACCTGAGGTCGTACCTCCTGCCCTCGGGATCTATGACCCACTGGGCCCCCGGGTACTGGTCGGGTCCCCTTCTGACCAGCTCCCTCATCTCGTCCAGGTTGAAGGAGGTGACCCTGGTCCTCACCGTCAGGACCCTTGCCACGTGCTCCGGCACCCCCACCTCGTAGAACCTCAGGCAGGGATCAGGGGAGATCACGGCCCTGGCGGAGAAGTCCACCCTCTTCCCCGAAAGGTTTCCCCTGAACCTCCCCTCCTTCCCCTTGAGCCTCTGTCCCAGCGTGCGCAGAACCCTCCCCGACCTGTGCCTGGCCGGCGGGACCCCGGAGATCTCGTTGGAGAAGTAGGTGGCCACGTGGTACTGAAGCAGCTCCCAGAGGTCCTCCACGATGAGGTGGGGGGCCCCCGCCTCCATGTTCTCCGCCAGCCTCTGGTTGATCCTGATGATGTCCACCAGCTTGTGGGTCAGGTCATCCTCCGACCTCACCCCCGTTTCCAGCGTGATGCTGGGCCTCACGGTCACGGGGGGAACGGGGAGGACCTGCAGGACCATCCACTCCGGCCTTATGGAGGGATCTATCCCCAGCAGCTTGAGGTCCTCGGTCCTTATCCTCTCCAACCTGGTCCTTATGTCGGAGGGGGTGAGCCTATCCCTTCCCTCCAGGAAGGTGAAGGGCTTCTCGAACTTTATCTCCTGCTGTTCCTCCCCGCAGTAAGGGCACCTCTTCTGCCTGGCCCTCTGGAGGACCTCCGGGGAGAGCTCCCACCAGTCCTCCCTCCCCTCCATCTTCTCCAGCCACTCCGCCCTTTCCCTTTCGTCCAGGAGGATCCTGCCGCACTTCCTGCAGGTGGACTGGAGGAGATCGTAGATGGTCTCCACGTAGTTCACGTGGATGACGGGCCTGGCCAGCTCTATGTGCCCGAAGTGCCCGGGGCAATCCTTCGGCCCTCCCCCGCAGGTCCTGCAGATGAGGCCGGGCTCCACCACCCCCAGCCTCCTGTCCATCAGCCCCCTCTCGATGGGAAAGCCATCCTCGTCGTACGTGTCCGCCGTCACCACCTTGGTGACCGACATCTTGCGGATGTCGTCGGGGGAGAGCAGGGAGAACTGGATGCTCTCTATCACCCTCTGGGGTCTCATCCCCTCACCTCCTAGGCCCTCTCCCGCAGCTTGAGGCGGGTGTCCAGGCAGAGGGACCTCAGCTCATCCAGCAGCAACTTAAAGGCATAGGGCATTTCCACGGTGTAGATCTCCGATTCCTCCTCACAGAAGGGACAGTAGGTCCTGTTCCTCTTCCTGTCGTAGACGGCGAAATGTCCACACTTGCCGCAGACCAGGGCATCGAACTTGTCCGAGCTCTCCAGCAGCCTGTCCTTCAGCAGCCTGGCCGCCCCATACCCTATCAGGCAGTCCCTCTCCATCTCCCCGAACCTGAGCCCCCCTTCCCTGGCCCTACCCTCGGTGGGCTGGTGGGTGAGGACCTGGACGGGACCCCTAGATCTCACGTGCAGCTTGTCGGCCGCCATGTGGTGGAGCCTCTGGTAGTAGCAGATCCCGATGAAGATCTCCACGGGAATCATCTCCCCCGTCATCCCGTTGTACATCACCTCCTTGCCCACGGGGCTGAAGCCATGCTTCAGGAGGATCCTCCTTATTTCCTCCTCCGGCTCCCCCACGAAGGCCGTACCGTCCACCTCCCTCCCCTCCAGCGCCCCCGCCTTGCCCGCCACCATCTCCAGCAGCTGTCCTATGGACATTCGGGAGGGAATGGCGTGGGGATTGATGATCAGGTCGGGGATGATGCCGCTCTCCGTGAAGGGCAGATCAGCCGCATCCATCACCAGCCCCACCACCCCCTTCTGACCGTGCCTGGAGGCGAACTTGTCCCCGAGCTCGGGTATCCTCAGGCTCCTCAGCCTAACCCTGGCCGCCCTGTATCCCTCCGCGGTCATCACCAGGTAAACCATGTCGGCTATTCCCTCCTCCCCCGACTTCACCCTGACGGAACTCTCCCTCCTTCCCGTCTCCGTCCTCACCCCGAACTCATCCGTCTCCTCGAAGAACCTGGGCGGGCTGGTCCTGCCTATCACCACATCCTCCACCTCGAGCTTGGCCTCCGGCTCCACTATCCCGTCCTCTCCCAGCTTGGCGTAGCGGGAGGGATCGGAGTAGCCCCTCACCTCCTCCCCCGGTATCTCGAACTTGTCCCTCTGCCCTCCCGAGTACCTCCCCTCTTCGGCCTCGTAGATGGTGAAGGAGGTGCTCCTTCCCAGCCCCCTGTCTATCGACTGCTTGTTCACTATGATGGCGTCCTCCATGTTGTAGCCACCGTAGCAGGCGATGGCCACCACCAGGTTCTGGCCCGCCGGCCTCCGCTTGAGTCCCACCAGATCCATGACCCTGGTGGACACCAGGGGTCGCTGCGGATAGTGAAGGAAATAGGCATGGGTGTCCGTCCTCGTGTGCATGCTGACGGAGAAAACACCCAAAGCCTGTTTGGCCATGTTGGCCCCGTAAGTGTTGCGCGGGGACTGGTTGTGCTGGGGGTAGGGAATAAGGGAGGCGCTCACTCCCAGGATGGACAGCGGATGGAGCTCCAGATGGGTGTGCTCGGGGGTGAGCTCCTCCGGCGAGATGGCCACGTAGGTGTTCTCCTCCTCGTCCGCATCCAGATACTCCACCATTCCCCCCTTCACCAGGTCGCTCCAGGTCATCCTGCCGCTCTTCAGCATCTCCAGGTGCTGATCGGTCACCAGCGGCTTCCCGTCCTTCACCACGATGAGCGGCCTCCTGACCCTTCCCGGATCGCACCAGACCATTACCTCCTTGGTATCCCTCTTGAACCTGACGTTCACCTGATCGCTGAACTCCCCCCTCCTCCTCCTCTCCCTGATCTCCCTGGCCAGCCTCTCCCCATCCTCCGTCGTCCCTATGACCCTCCCGTTCAGGAAGACCGCCACCCTGCCGCTCCTCTCCCCGCCCTTCCGGATGGGGGTGACCCCCAGCCGGTAGAGGCCCTTCTCCACCTCCTCCTCATCCACCCCCGTGGAGATCTCCGCCGTCAGGGCCAGGTTCTTGACCAGCCCACAGTTGGGGCCCTCGGGCGTCTCGCAGGGACATATCTTGCCCCAGTGGGTGGGGTGGAGGTCCCTGGCCTCGAAGTGCGGCTGGCTCCTGCTCAGGGGAGAAACAATCCTCCTGAGGTGGGAGAGGGTGGAAATGTGATTGGTCCTGTCCAGCAGCTGGCTCACCCCCGTCCTTCCTCCAGGCCAGTTGCCGGTGGCCAGCGTGTGCTTTATGTGCTCGGTGAGAAGGTCCGACCTAGCCGCCGTCCTCAGGTTGAGCTCCCTCCCCCTCGCGTAGGAGCGCTCCAGCTGGTACTTGATGTCCTTGATGAGATTGGCCAGCGCCACCCTGAAGATGCTCTCAAGCATCTCCCCGCTGAGCTTCAGGCGCTTGTTCCCGTAGTGGTCCTTGTCGTCCACCTCCCTCCTCCCCAGCGCCAGCTCTATCACCCTCTCCACCATGCTTCCCAGGAAGTAGGCCTTGGCCAGCCTGTCCTCCGGGGAGGTGCCTATGTGGGGGAGAAGGTACTTGTCCAGCACCTCCTGGGCCCGCTGGAGCCGGTAGCTCTTCACCTGCCCGATGGCCACCCTCTTCCCTATGACATCCAGCGCATCCTTCTCCGTCTTGATCTCTATTCCCTCCCTCAGGTTCTCGAAGAGCTCCCTGACGATGTCGGGATCATCGGAGACGGCCTCCACCACGTCCTTGTCCCTTACCAGCCCCAGGGCCCTCATCACCACCATGAGGGGAAGCTGGCCGGGAACGGCCGGGAAGGACACCCTGATGAGCCCGTCCTTCCTCCTTTCCACCACCACCAGGGCCCGGAAGCCCCTGCGGCTCGAGAAGACCTTGGCCACCTCCACCCCCTGCCGCTCATCCCTCTCCACCAGGATGGAGTTGGTGGCCAGGTCGTCCTGGATGACTATGACCCTCTCGGAGCCGTTGATGATGAAGTAGCCGCCAGGGTCCATGGGGTCCTCCCCCATGGCCACGAGCTCCTCCTCGCTCTTCCCGTGGAGCACACAGATCTTGGACTTAACCATGACGGGGATCTCCCCTATCATCACCGTCTGGGGAGGTTGCTTCTGGCCCCGCGAGACTATGCTCATCTCCAGGTAGAGGGGGGCCAGATAGCTCATGTTGCGCATGCGGGCGATGTGGGGGGTGACGTTCGGAAATCTTGAATAGGAGCCGTCCGCCTCCCTGAACCAGGGCTCCCCCACGTGGATCTTGCCGAACTCCACGTGAACCCCCTCAATATCGAGGTCTATCCCTCCCACGTCATCTATCACCCGCTGGAGACCGTGCTCGATGAAGTCGTTGTAGGAGTCCAGGTGCTGCCTGACCAGCCCCCTCTCCTTCAGGAAGGCCTCCACCAGTACCCAGCGGTCCCCCCTCAGCACCTTACCCCTCCACCACGTAGCGGTAGGCCACCGCCCTGCCGGCGGTGGGACTCACCCTCCGCACCTCCACTATGTCCCCCGGTCTGGCCCCTATGGCCCTGGCCACGGGATCCGAGCTCTTGAGGAGGGGGAGCTGGTGGGGCTTCACCCCGTACCTCCTCAGGACCTCTTCTCCCTCCTCCTTTGACAGCACCCTATGCTCAGGCACCAGCACGTGCCCCCGGGGATCAAACTCCTCTCCCATCCCGCCGCCCCCACACGGGCCTGGTGGGATTTGAACCCACGGCTCCCGGCTTAAAAGGCCGGTGCGCTGACCAGACTGCGCCACAGGCCCAACTAATCGGGGAATGAAAACTTCTTATATTTATCCTTTTTGGCCCCATCCTCCGGCTCACCTTTCGTAGATCCTTCCCCTCTCCTCCTCCCCCCTCTCGAACCTCTTCCTCATCTCATCCGCCATTCGCTGGGCCAGGGGAGTGGGATACTCCCCCGTGAGACAGCCCAGGCAGAGCTCCTCCCTCCTCAGCCCGGTGGCCCTGATGAAACCCTCCAGGGACTGGTAGTGGACGGAGTCCGCCCCTATGAGCCTCGCTATTTCCTCCTCCGTGTGGGTGGAGCCTATGAGCTCCCCGAAGGTGGCCATGTCGATCCCGTAGAAACAGGGGGAGAGGATGCGGGGGAAGGTGAAGTAGAAGTGGATCTCCTTGGCCCCCGCCATCCTGAGCTTCCTGACCACCCTGGTGGAGGTGTCCCCCCTGACGATGGAGTCCTCCACCACCGCCACCCTCTTCCCCCTGATCTCCTCCGTAACGTTGATCTTCCTGGAGATGATCTTCTCCCTCTCCTCCGGACTCGAGATGAAGGCCCGGTCCACCACGTACCTGTGCCTCCTCACCGCCCTCTCCCAGGGTATGCCCGTGACCTCGTGCATGCCGTAGGCGGCGTCGTCGCCGGTGGAGGGAATGGAGACGATCACGTCCACCTTCTTGGGAAGGTCGGGATCCTCCCTGGCCAGGTTCCTGCCGAACTCCTCCCTGATCTTGTAAACGGGTCTCCCGTTCCCCAGCAGGGAGTCGGGTCTGGCGAAGTAGGCGAACTCGAAGCTGCAGAAGGCCCTCCTCTCCGCCTTCACTATTCTTTCCCTCCTCATTCCCTCTCCCGACCAGATGAGGAGTTCCCCGGGCTGTACCTCCCCCTCGTACCTGAACTCGTTGATGTCGAGCCCCACGCTCTCGGAGGAAACGGCAAAGGTCTGGTTGTCTCGGCTGCATCCGTAGCAGAGGGGCTTTATGCCCAGGGGGTCCCTGAAGGCGAAGAGCTCCCCCTCCCGCGTGAGCCCCACCACCGAGAAGGCCCCCTCTATCCCGTTCATGCAGCCCTCCACCGCCGAGACCAGGTCTGAGTTCTTGAGCCCCTTCAGCAGCTTCCCGCAGAGCAGCTCCACGTCCGAGGAGGAGCGGGAAAGGCCCCCCTCCCTCCTGAGCTCCTCCCTCAGCTCCTTCTGGTTTACCAGGTTGCCGTTGAAGGCCAGGGCTATCCTTCCGGCCAGGAAGGGCTGCATGTCCCTGAGGAGCCAGTACTTGGTGCTCCTGCCCGAGGTGGCATACCTGACGTGGCCCACCCCCACGTGGCTCTTGAACTCCCGGAAGAGCTTCCTCATGGAGGGATGCCTGACGGGAGGCAGGAGGCCCAGGGAGCGGTGGGCCTTGAACCCCTCCTCCCCGACCTCGGCAAAGCCGTAGGAGTGATGGCCCCGGTGGTTCTGGGAGATCAGACCCCAGTAAAGGCTGGGAAAAACCTGCTTCCCCTCGAAGTCGAAGGCACCAAACACCCCGCATGACTCCCCAGGAAGGCCCAGCCCCACCAGACCCTTTAGGAAACCCTATTAAAATTTCCTTCCCGTGAGCCTCTCGTAGCACTCCACGTATCTCCTGGAGGTCTGCTCGATGACCTCGGGGGGGAGGTGGGGGGCGGGGGGCCTCCTGTCCCATCCGGAGCGGATCAGGTAATCCCTGACGTACTGCTTGTCGAAGCTCGGCGGATCCTTCCCCTCCTCATATCCATCCGCGGGCCAGAAGCGGGAGGAGTCGGGGGTGAGCAGCTCATCTATCAGGAGCAGCTCCCCCCCCAGGGATCCGAACTCGAACTTGGTGTCGGCTATCAGTATCCCCCTCCGCTCGGCCAGGGAGAAGGCCCTCTCGTAGAGGGAGAGGGAGAGCTCCCTCACCTCTCCCGCCACTTCCTTTCCGAGCCTCTCCACCACCTCCTCCCACCTCACCTCCCGATCGTGCTCCTCCTTCGTGGTGGGGGTGAGGAGGGGTTCGGGAAGCCTGGAGGCCTTCCTGAGGCCTGGCGGGAGGCGTATCCCGCAGATCTCCTTGCCCGAGGAATACCTCTCCCAGGCGGAGCCGTACAGAAAGCCCCTGACGATGAACTCGAAGGGGAAGGGGGAGGCCTTCCTGACGAGCATGCTCCTCCCGTCCACCGCCTCCAGGAAGTGACTGGGAACGTCCCTGAAAAGGTTGAACCAGAAGACCGAGAGCCTGTTCAGGGCCTCCCCCTTGTGGGGGATGCCGTCGGGAAGCACCACGTCGAAGGCGGAGATCCTGTCGGTGGAGACCACCAGCAGGGTCTCCCCCAGATCGTACACGTCACGCACCTTTCCCCTCTTGAAGAGTTTCAGGGGGAGCTCGGACCGGAGGAGGGGTTCCTCTACCTCCATCCCCTCCTCGCCTCCGCATCGGCGGAGAGGACCTCCTCCCTTCTCTCCTCCTGCCACCGCGAGATCCTCTCCCCCAGCTCCCTGTCCACCAGCGAGAGGATCTTGGCCGCGGCCAGTGCCGCCCCTTCCGGATCCGTCACCACGAGCGGGGCCACCCCCCTGGGCATCCTGAGGGAGGAAAAGAGGTCGAAGGGGAAGCTCTCCACCCTCACGGGGCAGGCTATCACCGGGTGCCTTACCCTGGCGTCCACCATCCCGGAAAGGGCGTTGGACCTCCCCACCACGGTGAGGTAGACCAGCTCCTCCCCGCTTCGCTCGTATTCCTCCAGCATCTCCAGCAGCTTGTCGGGGGTCTTGTGGGCTGAGGCCACCCTTTCCTCGAACCTCACCCCGAGCTCCCTGAGCAGGGCCCTCGCCGGCTGCGCGAACTCCACGTCTGACCTCGAGCCGTAAAGGATCACCACCTTCATTTTCAAGAGGATAAGGGAGCGGGGGCTTTTAGTTTTGCCGACGTCCGTCGAAGCCTCGAGCGCTGCCGGGCCAGCGGCCTCGCAGGCCGTGCCGGTGGACCCGGTTCAGAGGTTGTCCACCAGGGAGGTGAAGATCTTCATCCCGTCCCCGTATTCCCGAATTCCCTCCCTCGTCCAGTCCGGGAGCTGGATGCCGAAGGCCGCCCTCTCCGGGTGGGGCATCATGCCCAGGATCCTGCCCGTGGGATCGCAGATCCCCGCAATGTCGAAGAAGGAGCCGTTGGGGTTCAGCGGATACCTTCCCCCGGCCGGCCTCCCCCGCTCGTCGCAGTACCTGAAGATAAGCTGATCCCCCTTCCTGAGCCTCCCCAGCATTCGTTTCTCCCTTCCCCTCGGAAAGAGGAACTTCCCCTCCGCATGGGCCACCGGCATCCTCAGCACCTCCCCCCTCCTCATTCCCCTGGTGAAAAGGCACTTCCCTCCCCCCTCCACCCTGACCCTGACCCACCTGCACTCGAACCTTCCGGAGCTGTTGAGGGCGAGGGCCGCCTCCACCTCCCCCCATCTGAAGCCTGGAAGGAGGCCGGCCTCCACCAGGACCTGGAAGCCGTTGCATATCCCCAGGATGGCCCCCCCTCCCCTCACGAACTTCCCCAGCTCCGACCTCATCCTCACCCCCAGCTCCTTTCCCAGGATGGCCCCGGCCCTCACCCTGTCCCCGAAGGAGAATCCCCCCGGGATCACCAGCGCGTCGTACCTGTCCAGCCCCTCCCTGACCAGTCTCCTGAAGTGCAGGAGCTCGACCTCCGCCCCCGCTTCCTCCAGTGCCACCACGGTCTCCCCGTCACAGTTGGTGCCCTCCGCCCTCAGAACGCAGATCCTCACCAAGCGGGATTCCTCCAGGCCCTCCTGAGCTCCTCCGCCCCCACCTCCCACCGTTCCCTTCCCCTGACCCTCAGCACCCCTTCCCCCAGCACGTAACCTATCCGGGAGGCCCTGTTCCCCGCCAGCCTTTCAAACTCCTCCTCCCCTCCTTTCTTTACCTCCAGCAGGAACCTGCTGTTGGACTCGGAGAAGAGGAGGAGGTCCTCCCTGAGCTTCCCCACGCACGGCACCAGCGAGAGATCCACCTCCGCCCCCCTTTCCCCGGCCAGGACCATCTCGGCCAGCGCCACCCCCAGCCCCCCCTCGGAGAGATCGTGGCAGGCCCTCACCAGCCCCCTGTCCACCGCCTCCCTCACCACCTCCAGGCTCCGCCTGGCCTCGCGCAGCCTCACCTTGGGCACGCTCCTCCCCAGGTACCCCAGCAGGGCGTAGTACTCGGATCCCCCCAGCTCGTGGCGGGTGAGGCCCAGCAGGTAAAGGGGATCCCCCTCCGCCTTCAGCTCCACCGACACCGCCTTCCTGACATCGGGTATCACCCCCACCGCCGTGAAGAGGAGGGTGGGCGTGACGGAGCCCATCACGGACTCGTTGTACAGGCTGTCCTTTCCCGAGATGAAGGGGACCCCTAGCCCCTTGGCGAAGCGGTAGCAGGCCTCGCAGGCCCTCACCAGCGAGCCCAGCTGTTCCTCCTTCTCCGGATTCCCCCACACGAAGTTGTCCAGCAGGGCCACCCTCCTCCCCCCCACCGCCGCGTTGTTCCTCACCGCCTCCTCCAGGGCGGAGGCCGCCATCCAGAAGGGATCGATCCTGCCGTACCTGGGCTTCCACCCGCAGGACAGGACCACCCCCTTCCAGGATTCCCACAGGGGCTTCAGGACCGCCGCATCGTTGGGCCCCCCCTCCTCCCCCTGCAGGGGCTTCAGGACGGTGGCACCCTGGACCTCGTGATCGTAGGTCCTGATCACCTCCTCCCTGCTGCTCACGTTGGGGGAGGAGAGGAGCCTGAGGAGGGTCTCCCTGAGGGGGGGAGGGGGGAAGCTCGGCTCCTCGAGCCCTGGCGCCCTCCACCTGGCCCTCCTCTCCACCGGGGGAGGGGAAAAGAGGAAATCCAGATCGAGCTCCGCCACCTTATGGCCTAGGTGGAAGACCGTAAGGGGGCCCTTCTTGGTGAACCTCCCTATGGGAGTGGCCTCCACCCCCTCCCGCTCGAAGATCCTGATCACCTTCCGCAGGTTCTGGGGGGGGACGCTCAGGGCCATCCGCTCCTGGGACTCCGAGACCCAGATCTCCCACGGCCTCATCTCACACTTCAGGGGTACCCTGTCCAGCCAGACCTGAAGCCCGCATCCGGCATCCCTGGCCATCTCGCCTGAGGCACAGGAGATCCCTCCCCCTCCCAGATCGGTGATGGAGCTTGCCAGCCTCCTCTCCCCAACCTCCAGGATCCCCCTCCTCAGCTTTTCCTCCTCCATGGGATCGGGAATCTGAACGGCGGGCCTGGAAACCTCCTCCGCCCTCTCGGAGAGCTCCAGGGAGGCGAAGGTTACCCCGTGGATGCCATCCCTTCCCGTTCTCCCCCCCACTAACAGCAGGTAGTCTCCCGGCCTCGTTTCCTTCCGGTAACACGGAAGGTGGAGGAGCCCCACGCACCCGCAGTAGACCACGGGGTTTCCCACGTAGCTCTCATCGAAGTAGATGGCCCCCGCCACCGTGGGGATGCCCATCTGGTTGCCATAGGCCCCTATGCCCGCCACCACCCCTCTGTAGATGTAGCTGGGGTGCTTCACCCCGGGAGGGAGCCTCTCGTGCGGGAAGTTGAGGGGACCGAAGCCCAGGACGTCCAGGCAGGCTATGGGCTTGGCCCAGACCCCCAGGATGTCCCTTATCACCCCTCCCACCCCCGTGGCGGCCCCCCCGAAGGGCTCCACCGCGGAGGGATGGTTGTGGGTCTCCACCTTGGCGGCTATGGCGTACTCACCCTCGAACTCCACGATCCCGGCGTTATCCTTGAAGACGGAAAGGCACCATGGGGGGGAGAGCTCCTCCGTCACCCTCGCTATGTAATCCCTGAAAAGCCTCACCCTCCTCCTTCCCACCCTTATCACCCCCTTGAAGGTTTTGTGGTAGCAGTGCTCCGACCAGGTCTGGGCTATCCCCTGCAGCTCCACGTCGGTGGGGTTCCTTCCCTTCCTCGCGAAGTACCTCTTGCACTCCTCCATCTCCCTCAGGCTCATGGCCAGGCCCATCTCCTGGCTTATCCTGAGGAGCTCCTCCCTCCCCGCCTCAAGCAGGTTCACCTCCAGGACCTCGGAGGGAAGCGGGAGCCTCCGGTACAGCTCCGCCACCTTCACCTCCTCCCCCTGAGCTCCCTGACCTCGAAGCTGTAGTCGTCCTTCACGGGATTGGAAAGGAGCCTTCTGCACATCTCCTCCGTCAGCCTCTTCGCCTCCTCCAGGCTGGAGGCCGAGAACTCTATCTCGTACACCTTGCTCACCCCCACCCTCGTGACCCTGTAACCCAGGTCCCTCAGGGCCCTCCCGGTGCTCTCCCCCTCCGGATCCAGGTAGCCGGGCTTAAGCCTCACCTCCACCCTGCTCAGGTACCTCACTTCCTCCCCCCGTACTCGAACTTACCCCAGCGGCTCTTTATGATCACCCTGTTCCCCCCCTTCGACCTCAGGCATCTCCCTATCACGCCGGCCCCCAGCCCGAACCCCTCCGAGATCCTCACCACTTCCTCCGCCGCCTCGGGATCCACCACCAGCTCGAAACCCACCCCCATGTTGAAGACCTGGTACATCTCCCCCCACTCCACCTTCCCCTCCCTCTGCACCAGCAGGAAGAGGGGATCGGGTTCTGGAAGGTTGTCCTTCACGTACACCACGTTCCTCCCCACCCTAAGGCTCTTGGTGAGGCCTCCCCCGGTGTTGTGCACCATGGCCCTCACCCCCTCCCCCACCCTCTGCAGGATCCGAAGGACCACGGGGGCGAACAGGCGGGTGGGGGAAAGGAGGGCCTCCCCCACCGTCATGCCCAGCTCGTCGGAGTACTCGTCAAACCTGAATCTCCCCCGGTACCCTCCCTCCGCCAGCTCCGGATACTTCCGGCTGTACTCGGAGGACATGAGGACATGCCTGGCGAGCGTGATCCCGTTGCACATCAGGCCGCTGTTCTCCTTCTTCTCGTACCTGGTCCTCCCCCCGCTCCGCAGGCCCACGATGAGGTCCCCCTCCCTCACTTCCCCCCTCCTCACCTCCGAGAGCCTGACCAGGGCCGCCAGGGCGCCGGAGAGGTCCAGCGTCCTCACCTGATCGGGAAGATCGGCCGTTTCCCCGCCCAGGAAGGGAACCCTCAGCCCCAGCCTCCCCAGCAGGCCCAGCACCCTCCGGAAGCCCGAGGCCAGGGAGGAGAGGAGCTCCCGCTTGGAGACCACGCGGGGGTTGAGGGAGAGGTAATCCACGAAGGCCAGCGGACGGAAGGGACCGACGCAGACCACGTCATCCAGGTTCATGGCCAGCACGTCCTGGGGAAGGCCCTCAAACCAGGAGGGATCCCCCGTCTCCCTCCAGTGCAGGTAACTCTGCTGGGGCTTGCTCCCCGCCCCGTCCGTGTGCAGGATCACCCCCTCCCTCCCCCTCCTCGCCACGGGGCAGAAGGGGCGGAGGTCCGCCTTCACGAGGGGGAGGAAGAGCTCCGTGCCCTCCTTCCGGACGTCCACCCCCAGCGAGCGGTAGAGGCTCAAACCGCCCCCTCCGCGGCCAGCAGGGTGTTGTGCAGGAGCATCACCCTGGTCATGGGCCCCACCCCCCCGGGCACGGGGGTGAGGTGGGAGGCCTTCCTCCCCACCCCCTCGGCATCGGCGTCCCCCACCAGCCTTCCCCCCACGTAGTTCATCCCCGCATCCACCACCACGGCGCCCTCCCTTATCATGTCCGCCGTCAGGATAAAGGAGGGTCTCCTCCCCACCGCGGTCACCACCACGTCCGCCTCCCTGGTCCTCTCCTCCAGGTTCCTGGTCTTGGAGTGGCAGAGGAGGACGGTGGCGTCCCTGTCCAGCAGGAGCTTGGCCAGGGGCTTGCCCACCAGATCGCTCCTGTTGACGATGGTCACCAGGCTCCCCCTCACCTCTACCCCGTACCTGTCGAGCAGCCTCAGGATCCCTCTGGGGGTGCAGGGGAGGAGGCTCCTCTCCGGATCGTACTGCCCCTTCCACAGCCTTCCCACGTTGTGGGGGTGGAGGCCGTCCACATCCTTCTCAGGCGAGATCTCCTCCACCAGCCCCCTGGGATCCAGGTGGGGGGGAAGGGGTAACTGAAGGAGGATACCGTGCACGCCCTCCTCCTCGTTCAGGTGGCGGATCAGGTCGCGGAGCTCCCCCTCCCGCACGGAGGCCGGGAGGTGATGGAGCCGGAAGGAGATGCCCACCTCCTCGCAGTCCCTCCTCTTCCCCTCCACGTAGGTCCTGGAGGCGGGATGGTCACCCACCAGGACGGTGGCCAACGTGGGGACGATTCCCCTCCTCCCGAGCTCCTCCACCCTCCTCCTGAGCTCCCCCTTGATCTCCTCGGCCAGCCTCCTCCCGTCCATCAGCACGGCCATGCTCTCAGAAGGAGGGTTCGGCCTTCCTCCCCAGCCTCTCCGCGTACCGGGAGAGGACGGGCTCCACCTCCCTCTCCAGGAAGCGCTCGCACCTCTCCACCGCCTCACCCACGTGCCTGGAGGGATCCAGGGCCTCCCCCAGCTCCTCCTCCGTGAGGAGGGGGCCCACCACCGGATCCTCCCTGAGAAGGGAGGGGAGGGGATTTTCCCTGCCCTCCATCACCTCCTCCCAGGCCCTGAGGGAGAGCCTGCGGAGCCTCTCGTGCATTTCCTGCCGGTCGGCACCCTTCCTCACCAGCAGCATGAGGATGGGCTCCAGGGCGGAGAAGGGGGAGAACCTCTCCAGGTTCCTGGCGATCGCGGCGCGGTTCACCCTCATCCCCTCCACCAGGTGCTGGTAGAGGATGAGGATCTCGTCCACCGCCAGGAAGGCCTCCGCCAGGATCACCCTCCGGTTGGCGGAATCGTCCAGGGTGCGCTCCAGCAGGGTGTGGGAGGCGTTGTCCCAGGCCACCCTGGGAAGGGAGGCCACGTACCTGGCCAGCGAACACATGCGCTCCGAGAGGACGGGATTGCGCTTGAAGGGCATGGCGGAGGACCCCACCTGCGCCTCCCCCATGGGCTCGGAGAGCTCACCCCAGACGGAGGAATGCAGGTGCCTGAGGTCGGCCCCAAACTTGTGGGCGCTCTGGGCTATGCTGGCCAGCACGGAGAGGACGAGAAAGTCCAGCTTCCGCGGGTAGGTCTGGCCCGAGACGGTGAAGTAGGGGAGACCGAGCCTCTCCATCACCTTCGCCTCCAGCTCCATGGGCCTCCCCCTCTCCCCCAGCAGCTTCTTCAGGCCCGCGCAGGTGCCCACCGCCCCCTTCACCCCCTTTCCCTTCAGGAAATCGGAGAGGAGGAGCTCCACCCCCCTCAGGTCCATCAGCAGGTCCTGCGCGTAGAGGGAGAGCCTGTACCCGAGGGTGGTGGGCTCGGCGGGCTGGAGGTGGGTCCACCCCATGCAAACGGTGGTCCGGTGCTCCCTTATCCTCAAGGAGAGGGCGTGCAGGCAGTTCACGAGCCTCGTTAACAGGAGGTCAAAGGCCCTCCTCATCTTGAGCACGTCGGCGTTGTCCTCCACGTCCGCCGAGGTGGCCCCCAGGTGGAGCTTGCCCCCTCCCCGGGGGCACTGCCGGGAGAAGACCCTGAGCTCCGCCATGAGGTCATGCCTTATCTCCCTCTCCACCCGCTGGGACTGCTCCAGATCCACGTGTTCCCTTCCGGCCTTCTCCCTGATCTCCTCCAGCTCCTCCGGGGAGATCAGGCCGTACTCCGCCTGGGCCTCGGCCAGGGCCAGCCAGATCCTCCTCCACAGGGACCGGCCCTCGAGCTCGGAGAAGATGGAGCGCATCTCCTCGCTGCCGTACCTCCAGGTGAAGGGGGAGAGGAAGGTGCGATGGTCAAAGCTCATTCCCCCTTCCTTTGGCTGGAAGGCTTTTAATCCTAGGGGAGGGGAGAGGTTGGGATGAGGGTAAGGAACGCCCTGATAAGCGTTTGGGACAAAACGGGTTTGGAGGACTTCGCCAGGGGCCTGCGGGAACTGGGAGTCCAGCTCCTTTCCAGCGGCGGAACGGCCAGGTTCCTGAGGGAAAGGGGAATAGAGGTTAGGGAGGTGAGCGAGCTGACGGGCTTCCCGGAGCTTCTGGACGGGAGGGTGAAGACCCTGCATCCCTTCATTCACGCCGGGATCCTGGCCAGGAGGGACCTCCCCTCCCACCTGGAGACCCTGAGGGAAAGGGGGATCCCCACCATAGATCTGGTGGCGGTCAACCTCTATCCCTTCCGGGAGACGGTGGGAAGGCCGGGGGTGGGGCTGGAGGAGGCCCTGGAGAACATCGACATAGGGGGGCCGGCGCTGATCAGGGCGGCGGCCAAGAACTACAGGGACGTGGTGGTGGTGGTGAGGCCGGAGAGGTACGGGGAGATCCTGCGGGAGCTGAGGGAGAAGGGGGACGTGAGCGAGGAGAAGAGACTGGAGCTGGCCGTGGAGGCCTTCGCCCATACCTCCTCCTACGATTCCCACATCCTGAGCTACCTCTCCGGCCTGCTTCCCGGCGGGGGCCTTCCTCCCTTCCTGGTCCTAGGCTACAGGAAGGCGTGCGACCTCAGGTACGGCCAGAACCCGCACCAGCGGGGGGCCCTCTACGTGGGGGAGGAGGTATGGGGACTCGCGGGTGCCAGGCTTCACCAGGGGAAGGAGCTCTCCTTCAACAACCTGCTGGACCTGGATGCGGCCCTGGACCTGCTGGCGGAGTTCCAGGAGACCACGGCGGTGGTGATCAAGCACACCAACCCCTGCGGGCTGGCCTGCGATCCGGACGTGAGGAGGGCCTACGTGAAGGCGAGGGAGTGCGATCCCCTCTCGGCCTTCGGAGGGGTGGTGGGAATCAACAGGGAGGTCACGAGGGAGACGGCGGAGGAGATAACCTCCACCTTCATCGAGGCCGTGGTGGCCCCCTCCTACGAGCCTGAGGCCCTGGAGGTGATGAGGAGGAAGCCCAACATGAGGGTGCTGGAGCTTCCCTCGCTGGAGCGCCGGCCCGGGCTGAGGTTCAAGCAGATAGCGGGGGGGCTGCTGGTGGAGGAGGAGGATTCCCTCCTCCTGGCTCCCGAGCGGATGAAGGTGGTCACCAAGAGGGAACCCACGGAGGAGGAGATGGAGCAGCTCCTCTTCGCCTGGAAGGTGGTGAAGCATGTCAAGTCCAACGCCATCGTGGTGGCCAAGGACAAGCAGGCGGTGGGGGTGGGGGCAGGACAGACCAGCAGGGTGGATTCCACGGAGATAGCCCTGAGGAAGGCCGGTCCCCGGGCCAAGGGAGCGGTGCTCGCCTCCGACGCCTTCTTTCCCTTCCCGGACTCCGTCCAGAAGGCCGCCGAGGCCGGCATCACCGCCATCATCCAGCCCGGCGGCTCCATACGGGACCAGGAGGTCATCAGGGAGGCCGACCGTCACGGAATGGCCATGGTCTTCACGGG
>Ga0185307_1001010_pt1 | contig 16470 bp, 18 predicted proteins | sample LHCtaG_FD_128010 | JGI IMG/M metagenome (GOLD analysis project Ga0185307, IMG submission 128010) | Hot spring microbial communities from Little Hot Creek, USA to study Microbial Dark Matter (Phase II) - LHC4sed_matched (SPADES... | ecosystem: Environmental > Aquatic > Thermal springs > Hot... | reverse complement strand
TGTTAGAGTTTAAGTTCACGCTTATTTTTTCGGCTAAACCCTGCTTTATTAGAATTCTTGCATTTTCAATAGGTAGGGATGCAACATCCTCAGCCTTGAATGGGCCGTAGGCTTTCATGTCTTTTCCGATGATGGCTGGTACATCTTTTAAGAAGCGCAGAACTGCCACCTTCTGTTCCTTCTCGCTGGTCGCTGCCAAATATTGTCCCTCTAGCAGTTTCCTTGAGATTTCTTGAAGATTTTCCAATGAGGGCGCAATTTTTTGATGGGTTTCCCGCTCCTCTTCTGTTAGAAGGTTTTGTGGAATTTTCTCGCCTTTAAGTGCCTTCTTAACAATTTTTTCACGGCGTTTTTTGAGTAGTTGTTGCAGCATGTGTTTGACATTTTGCATTTCAATTTGCAGAAGGGCTGCCCTTACCGCTTTTTTGTCGAGCATTCTCGATTCCTCTTTTATTTTCCTCAAATATTCAGCCACTTTGACGTAAAAGTCTGCGGGCAATTCTTCCAATGCTTCCTTTTCGACCTCGTTTTTCCAAATTCTGTAGATTTCTTCATACACCCTACTTCTGCACCTCCGCCTTCCCCTTGCAGATTAACAACACCGCAGCAGCGGTAGGTAATTCAACCTTAACATTTTTGTACGGCCCGAAAATCTCGTCGCATAACCTAAACTGTGGTGCGTTATGGACAAGCACGGTGACCTCGCCCTTTCTTAAGGCTACCGCGTCCTTAAAAGGGTCGAAATTGTCTATGCCCGCCATGCTTAGTTCAGTTTTCTTGAATCCTGTTTTACCGTGTAGAGTATTTGCCATTCTCACAAGACGATGAACATCAGCCGTGACGACGGTGTCGATTTTAACGAACCCCTTTTGTGCACAATAAGCAAATATCTTTTTCCACGTTTCCAATCCTACGCCTTTTACGGCTTTCCAGGGCTCGGCGCGCCCCTCTAAACTTTTTAAGAATCTATCTCGGCTTTTCAGTAATGCCGTGGCAATTTTTTTCTTTAAGCCCACTTGTTCTTCCAGGTCTTCCTCGTTGGCGTTTAAAATAAGCTCCCGTATTTCTCTTGTTATTCTCGCGTGCCAGTTCGATGATTTTCCAGTTTTCCCCCAAATTAAGCTTTGAGAGTCTGTGTCGAAGCCTATGCCGCAGATGTAGTCAACTATCTCTTTACGGGAAATGGCGTCAAGGCTTTGGACAACTTCGCTCTCAACGTGGACGTGATATCCTCTATGACCCGAAAAATAAACGTGCATGTCGCCATCTGAAAAGCCAAAATCTTCCTTTAATACTTCCAGAAGTTTTATGGTTTCGTTTTTTGCCGTGTCCATGCATTCTTGGCAGAGCCAAGTGCTTTCCTCAAACTTTTCGCCGCCACATATTGGGCATTTTTCTGGCGTTATCCCTTTACCAGAAAACCCACAGCCGCAGCAGGTCCATTCGTCGTGAACCTTATTGCATGGTGTTGGGATGTGGTCAACATCTATATCAAATACAAGGTCTGCCCCAAGCCACCCTTTCCTCTCCATTTCCGCTGTTGGATCTTCGTAGCGGGCACAAGAGTGGTAAGCATCGCTGGGAATAAAGTCCTCCATAAAATCCCTTAACTCATTAATACTCTTGAAACTTTTGTGGCGAACCATTTGATTCTCAAACGATAAAAAGCCAAACTCCCGTCTCTCAAGATCCGGAATTGCAGTGTCCAGAGGAAACCCTTCTCGATAGTAGTCGCGAAACACGCCTCGAATAAAAGACAACGATTCCGGCTTCAAGCTCTTCGAATTCTCAGAAACGGCAAAAGATAAAAAGTTTATGCAGACACCACTTTACATGTCAAGAATGGAAAAGTAAGTCTAATTAGCCACTTTAAAAATACTTCTGCAGAGTTTATCATGAAAATTTTGATGATTTCAGGGGGCAGAGGAGGCGTATACAGGTTTACCTACGAAATGGCCAGCAGACTTTCCAGAAAAAGTTATAGTTTTTTTGTAGTCTTCGTAACAGGAAGCAAGAATAGGATAAGTCCTCAGCTTAGAAATGTTCCATTCATGTTTTTAAACAACTTAACACAATGGGGAAAAATGGCATCTTTTTTAAGAAATTTTGAGATTGTTCACTCAAATTTCGCTGCACCAATACTATTCCTCTCAGCTATGAGGAAGCCGATAGTGTTTACATGCCATGGTTTACCTCAGCCATGGCTAGAAATAGAGTTTAAGGAAAAACTTCTTTTCAGCATCGAAAAGTCCATGTTTCCACAAGGCGTCAAAAAAGCCACAACCGTAGTGTCAGTTTCAAAATTCGTTCAAAACCAAATCATGTCAGCCTACAACGTCCCATCCCAAGTGATATATCACGGAATAAACCTCGAAGACTACCCTTACATAATGCATGACAAATCAGAATGCAAGAAAATTCTGCACTTGAACCCCGAAGAAAAGATAATACTTTATGTTGGCAAACTTCACCCCTACAAAGACCCCATAACGCTTGTAAAATCCTTTGGCATAATAGCAAAAAAGCGAAACAAGGTTAGGCTAATTTTAGTTGGAACAGGAAAATTGCATTCCAAAATACTAGAACTTGCCAAAAAACTTCAAGTTCCAGATAAAATAAGCATACAAAGCCAGCTGAGATCAAATGAGCTAGCCCTTCTCTATCGCGCCGCCGACGCCTTTGTTCTTCCATCCATAAATGAAGCCTTTGGCATTGTGACTTTAGAGGCCATGGCATCCGGCACCCCTTGCATTGTATCCAACAGTGGAGCATGCCCGGAGATAGTGCAAGACTGTGGACTCATATTTGAGCAGAGAAATTATCGAGAACTTGCTGAAAAAATTCTCCAGGTTTTGGAGGACGACAACTTGGCGAAAACATTGGCCTTAAAGGGATATGAAAGGGTTAAAAATGATTTTTCATGGGAAAAAGCTGTTGCCCAATACGAGAAAATATATTCTTATCTTGTAAAGAGCTAGGAAACTCTGGAAACCTCTAAAACATTTAAACGCGCACGCAGATACTTATCATTAACAGTTCTGCCTAACAAGGCAACCCTTAACAAATGTTCCCCCTCACTTAAAGACCCTGTAAACACTATTTTCCTATCTGGTTCCCCGGTACCATCAAGTGTTTGCGGCGGATTTTCATCAACCTGAACTTGAAGGGATACTGTTTTATTCGCCCAATAACTCAGACTTATGGAGTAATTCCCTTTTTCCTTAACGGCAAAAAGCACCTCTATGGCGGGTGTTTTGACTATGTTACCTGTCATCCAGCATTCAAATACAAGCGGATAACCTCCCCAGCTTTTATTAGATGGATACCAGTTTCCATACACAACTCTTGAATGCTGAAAAACTGGAATTACAAGTTTTCCCTCAGTTTCACGAAGCTTCGTCATGTTAACAATATGAAGATCTTCCTCCAACGGTTCCAAAAACATCTCAAAATCTCTTGGAATAGCTGTGAGATCTGTAAAATCCAGTCCATAAATGATCACCACATCGTCAAAAGATTGAAATTTGGAGCGAATCTCCTGAAATAGAATATTTGATGCTTGCCTGCTAGACCAATGAAAGAAAGGCGTAGGCATCCAGTCCCGAAGATAGTAAACACTGCCAATATACGTGTAAACATCTCCGATAACAGCTCTGCCCCAATCATAAATATGTTGCCCAAGGTCGCCAGCATAACAGTCTGTATAGTCAGCGATTATTATTATTGGCTTGTTGGGAAATTTTTGCCTCAAAAATAGCAGCTTCTTGTACGCTTCCGGATGGATTGATATGTTATAAACGCTCAAAAATAAGGCGGCTATTAAATTGAAAAGCACCAATAATAGGGGCATGCAAAATTTCAACATCTTCTTCGAGGATTTTATCCCTTGAATAAGTCTATCGTTAACTTCTTCAATTTTGTAAATTGCAAGAAAGGGTGTCGGAAAAAGAATAACAGCTCTTTCAGAAAATATCATAAATGAAGGCTCCAGATATTGGATTAAGCCAAAAATTATTGAAACAAAGCCCCACATTGTAAAGAGCCTTTTAAGGAATTCTTCTTTACCAACAAATTGAGCCTCACTAATTAATTTGTAAACTCCAATAAATCCGGCTGGACCTAGATAAAGCAACCATCGCCATAAATCCATGACGCTCACCCCAAAAGATCCACCAGAAAACGCCAGCAACTTCTCAATATGAGTATAATAAAGCATGGTGGCGGGCAGGACTGCAATTGAAAACAAGGTAGCAACCACTGTTCTCTTAATTTTCCGAAGAGTTTTTTCACTAAACACCGTCAGAGCGAGTATGAACGTTAAAAAAAGTGTGCTTTCAATATGTGTGAAAGAGGATAGAATCAGCAATGCAGTTACACAACCTAGATAAAGTCCCTTTTTTCCCCTTAAATATCCATTGAAGAGGTATATGGCGGGCAAAAGTAGATTAAGCGCTAGCAGGTTACTGTGAAGGTCTGCGGCAACTCTAAATGCGCCAAACCAAGTAAGGGCTGTAAAAGTGTAAATCTTCCAGTCCTTGTTGGGCTGCAACTTTGTTAGGAAGAAAAAAGCCTCCACTAGAAGTGCAAATAATAGGACCGGAGGTAGTAACATCTCAATAATGAATGCATCCACACCAAGCCCTACAAATAGACTGCCTAAAAGGGCGTAAACAAAATTGTTAAAGTCTATTTTCGCTATAAAACCCCAGTCCTCGGCAATTGTTTTCATATGCCACAAATATCTGGGGGTATCCCAACCAACTGGAAGTGGAAGAAGCTTGCTAGGATAAAAAACGTAAGAAATTGTGAAAACAAATACTACAACGGGAATAAAAATCAGTGAAGCCTTTCTCATCTTCCCCTCCAGCCAAGGATCCCTCTCAACAATCCAGTTATGTAACTTAGATACATTAAAACCATTACAATTGGAGTGAAGATCATGTATTTCCTTTTCCTAAACCTATGGTAAGCGTACAAGGAACAGAAGATTATAAAAAATGTGAATAACATGGGTATGAAGATGAGTAATATGGGCTTTAAGATAACTAGTGGGACGAATATTAATAGTGACATGAGGGAAATTAAAGGCGAAAGGTTCACATTGCTGATATGGGGGTATTCAATCATTGCACGACCTCTCCCTTTACCATAGTTGTAAAAGTGCTTGATGAAACTGCGCCAGTTCCATATGTTCCATCTATGTCTTACTTCAACTTTTGGATCGTAAACCACTTTATATCCGAACCTTCTAACTCTCGAGCAGATCTCAACATCTTCGCAATAATTTGTGTCCATAAAACCTCCTGTTTTCTCCAAAACCTCTCTTCTAAAAAAGGCATTGCACGTCGGCACATACGAGACCTCACGTTTATTTTGGAAATTGGAAAATGTAACAGACCATCCATTAATAAAAGGTATTGAAATAATGCTGAGTGCAATTTGAGAAAATTCCGGAAGTCCCTCGTGGACCCTTACTCTTCCTCCAACAACGCCTATTTCTCCGTTTTCAAATAATGTTTTGCAACCGTTCCGAAGCCACTCTTCATTAGAGGAACAGTCGTCATCTATGAATGCTATAACTTCTCCAGAGGAGTTTGCCACCCCAATGTTTCTTGCCATCCCCCTAGAGGTGCCCGGTTGTTCTATAACTTTTATCGGAACATCAGCCATGGACAGCGTTTTTAGCGAATTTTTATGGCAAACAATTATAATCTCATAATTCTCAAAGTTTTGATTAAGAAGTGACTCTAAGGTTTCGTTAATTTTCGAGTCCAACTCCTTTGTAATTATTACCACAGAGACCTTGCACATGTTAAATTCCTTTGTTATTTAAACTAAAGATTGCTGCATAAATGAATCTGAATGTACATTTTAAGAAGTATTCAACAGGTAATTGTCCGTCTTAAGCTCATCATTACTGGGACACTGCTGTTCTCCAGAATGCTGATTGTTGTGTATGTATGAGGCCATACTGAAATCGGGTTGGTGAAGTACCATCGCAAGGTGAATAGGTGAAGCGTGTTTTTTAAGCCGTCCATTAGCGTGTTTAGTTTCTGCTTCCCTATCCTCCTTCTGTAGGGTACTGGTATTTCTGCCGCCCTAAAAAGTTTGAAGGCCAGCACCTTTATTTCCTCTGAAAATGCCATGCCATCAGCTTGCAGATCCATCTTGTCTAATATGCTTTTCCTGAAAACCCACATACCCGACTGTGAATCTTTTATGTTGACTCTAAATAGGAGATTTGCTAGGTAGGTTAATATTTTATTTCCAATAATATGGAGTAGTGGAAAGCTTTTGCATGCAAACTTCCTTGTTCTATTTGCTGAAATAAAGTCAAGTCCATGTTTTTCCAACTTTTCAACTAGTTTTGGTATTAAGAATGCCGGGTATGAATAATCTCCATCTAATGTTACTATTATTTCTCCTTGTGCGTGCATAAAGCCGGTTTTATAGGCTCTTCCATAACCCTTACGCGGCTCAACTATAACTTTTACTCCATTTTCACGGGCTATTTCTCTCGTACGGTCAGTTGATCCCCCATCGACAACTATAATTTCACATTTGTAACCCATTTCTTCAAGCTTTTTCGTAGGAATTTCATTTAAAACTCTTTGCAGTCCTTTTTCTTCGTTTAGAACAGGGATGACTATGCTTACAATTCTGGAACGACTCACACTTACCCTACCTTGTCCATAATTCTTGAAAAGTTAAGATTTAAGTCTATCGTACTGTTATACTGTTTAAAGTTTATAAAAATTGAAAATAGCCGCTTGAGTCTTTTATTCTACATTTTTCTTTTATAGTAAATGAGGGGGTGGTTTAACCGTTTACATGTTTCATCGGGTTCTACGCACAATCCATGTGTTTTGAGCGTGTCGCATTTTGGCGGTTTATAACGGGTTCTTGAACCCCTCTCGCCAGCAATGTGTTCCACTTGGTAGCGGGTCATGCGTTCGTTGAAATCTGAGAAATTTTTGAACAGTTCAATTATGCTTTCTGTGGGCATTCCGATGTTAACGAGAAATGCTGTTAGGGTAAATCTTCCTATGTGGGATATGTGGCGTCCTTTTGAAGCAGCGTCATACAGCGCTTTTACACATGGTGGAAAAGCATCTTTCTTCACAGTTTTTGGAATGCCCTCTATTTCCGCTTCGCTTACCTTCTCAATTGTTAAACTCTTGATTTTCTCAGCTGTTTCTGCAATTTTTTGTGGGAGTTCTGGTAGATCTTTTATTTCCAGTCGTTTCTCCATATACTTTCTAACTTCTTCGCTGAGAAGCCTTGCAGTTTCGTTTAATGTTAGGTAAACGTTTCCATTTTTTAATTGGCGGTTTACTAGTTTCCATTTTTTCTCTCGCAGATTTGTTGTGTTTCTGAGGTAGTCGGTGAAATGGAGTTTAAACTGGTATGGTATTTCCGTGTCTGCTGCTATTTTCCATTGGAAGTTGTTTGCTATTGCCAAAATTTTTTCTGGCGGTTCGTTTTTCATGTTGTTGTAGGCTTGTTTTGCCTCTGCTAGGGCGTATCTCCTCTTTATGAATGGGTTTTGGGTGGCTGCTGCAAGCATTATTGCTGTTGGGAATGATAGGATTTCTATTTCCTCATTTTGGGTTTTCCTAGTTACTATGGCGTATAGTATTGCCTCTTCAACTCTTTCTTCGGCACGTTCTAGAATTTGGGAGAATTCTGGGCTTGCCAGGTCTTCAATTTTTAGGTCTAAGGTTTTTACATATGCCACGGCCTCTCTTAGGAACGGATATTTGGCCAAGTCATTTTTTGTGAATTTGACTGTGGCTATTTGCATTTTTCCACTTTAGGCAGTCTCTATTCTTGGCGCTAAATAGAAGGTTAGTTTTCCCTCTTTTGCCTGTTGGAAGTCTATTTTTATTGGCATGTCTGTTGAGAATTCTAGGGTTGCTATGTCTGATGTGGCTGATGCTGCCTTAATTATTTCGGAGAGGTAGCTTAGGCTGAAGGTTGCTCTCGATGGTTCTTTTGCTTCCAGATCTAGTAGAGCATCGCTTCCCCTTTTGAGTTCTATTGTGGCGCCCATTAGGTCTCCTGTTGCTTGGAAAACCAGTTTTTCGTTGTCTGCCTCTATGCGTACATGGTCGCTTACAAGTTCGGCGTCTTCCATTGCTTGGCGTAAGCCATCTGTTGTTGCCTTTGCTCTAACATTAAAAGATATTTTTGGTGTTGGCACCTCCTCCTCCGATGCCTCAAGGGTTGGCATTGTAAAGCTCCGCGTGTACTTTCCAGTTATTTTTACCTGCAAGCGTCCAGTTTTTTCATCTAGGGCCAGTTCAATAACGTCATCCTTTCCAGCCCTTTTCAAAAGTTTTAGCAGTTCACTTATGTTTATACACATTTTTGTCGGCTCAGTGCAAACGTATTCATCGAAAACTGTTTTTGGCCATTCGAAGTCAACCATGGCGACGCGGGATGGGTCCATTGCCCTAAGCTTTAGGGCTTCTGGTGTTATTTGGAATGTAGCCTCATCCACAAGGATGGATATGGCGTTTGCCATGTCCCTCAAAAGCTTGGCGTCTGAAACTTTAAGCTTGAACACCCGTTTCACCTTTTAATCTGGATATGGCTTGGGAGCTATAAAAGATTTGATGTCACCTTTCTGTTTGGTGGTGATAAAAGGCAACTATGTTTCTGCTCGCCAAACCAAGACTACGTTGTCGTTTCCTTGAGGCGGCGGAAAAGCGTATGTCACGATTAAGTGTGTAGCGTTTGCGACCACATACCTGTTGCCCATCGCATCCGCAGACGCGGCTTCAACACTCCAGCTTTTTGGAGTTCCGCTCAAACCGTGTGGAATTGGGAAGGTGGTTGTTTCCCCGTCTCCGCTGAATATTGCTGTTCCATAATTTTCTGCAACATAGCCCCTGTTTTCCCGTATAATGTTTCCATTCCCAGCGTCTACTTCCACTCGGATTTGCTCTGTATTATTGTGCAGTTCGTTTCCTATTACAAGGTTTTCAGACGAACCATAAGCTATGCAAACACCGTATTTGTTGAAATCTATCCTATTTCCGGTGACGACATTTTGCATGCTATGGTAGATGTCAACGCCTTTAAAATTGTTCCAAAATAGAGAGTCAACTATGAGGTTGGCACTTGAAGATGAAAGGCAGATTCCGCTGCCTCCATTTCCACCACAGTTAAGTCTGCTAAAAATGTGGTCCGCACTCCATGGAGCTGATAGAACTCCACTTCCGCCGCAACCCTCAATTATTATATCCACGAGGACTCCGACACCTACATATTTATCCGGTTCGCCTTCAAGGTGAATGCCATGTTCTGCCGCGTTAAATATTCGCATTCCGTAGCCTATGAAAAATCTTTGGGCTTCTCCTTTTACAAATATGGCTGAACCCCTGGTTTGATGGGCTCCATTTCCGTTCAAAGTGCCTCCGACTATTGTGAAGTACCATCCTGAAGCTTCAATCATGTTATCGTTGACATTAGCTGCGAGGGTTAAGTTTGCTTGGCTTAAGTCGAGGAAAGTGTATCCTGAAACGCGTATTTTGGAGGACAAAGTGAAAGAGCCCACCACGGCTACCTTTTCCACCCATGTTCTGTTAGGTGTTAAGGAATCAAGCGCCCGCTGTATCACTGTACTAGCGTCTGTTCCGCTGAAGTCTATTTCACCAGTCAAACCGTTTTTAGCTTTGACAAGCTCACCGTCTCTAAATATTATGTAGGCGGCTTCAGTGGGTTTTGATGCTAAGATCGCATTTTTGGCTGCCAGTTTATCGTGTTCCGTCCGCAGGGAGACAAGCTGATATTCCTCAAAGGCAATTAAACAGATAATTGCAATCAAAACAATTGCTAACACTTTATTTTTATCCAACGGATTCACCCCTTGCTGATTGCTTAATTTTGATTCTTGTTAGCCTATAAAATACTGGCGCAAATATGGGAGATTGGGCTGGGCCGCGTTTAATCGGCTACTATAAAGGCTATAAAGGAGATATTAAGGAGCTTATTGAATGCTTGATAAATTTTCTGATGGTTTATGAGTATTCTCTGAATGTATAGCCGCATTTTGTGCAGCGTAAGAACTGGGTTGAGGATTCGTCTGCTCCGCGGGTTTGCACCTGCCAAACATAAGCCGTGTTGTTTCCACATTTTGGGCATTCAATTCTGACCGTTGGGAGGGTTCTGAGTTTTTGCTCTTCCTTGCTTATTACTGCAACTTGTTGTTGTGGGTTGTGCTGGATGATCTTTGCAACTTTTGGTGTGGTTTTTTCGCTTACTATGCGTTTCTTGTAGCCGCATTTTGGACAAGTAAGCGTTAAGAATTCCTTTTTCTCAGATTTTGCCTTTTTTGGCACGAGGCGTGTTCCGCATTTTGGGCAAAATTCCATTGTTTTAAACTCCGGTTTCCGTTTGTTTTCCCATGCTTTGGTGTCTTTTAAACTTTTTCTTTTGATAATTAGGATTTATGCTATATTGCACTAAGACCGGATGCAATTATGTGTGCAACGCGGAGTGCTTCAGGTATGTAGCTCCGCGTCGATGTTAAATTCAGAATTTTCCTCGCGTCTTCCTCCGAGATGCCCGCGGTTTGCATGTAAATCTTGCCTTTGCCGCCTCTTATGGGCACTTCGTAGAGTTCTCCGGCGTTAAGTATGGCTTTCCAGCGCTCCTCGCTTTTGGGGAGCTTCTTTAGGGCTTCATGGATTTCTTCAAAGTTTGGTTTGTCCCTCGTAACGGCTATTACTGGAAGTCCCGTGTCCGCGTTAAGCCTTTTAATGTCCACCACATTAAAGCCAGCAATTGTTACTCCATCAAGCATTATAACCCTCAACTGTTTGTAGTGGGGGGAACCCTTAATCATGGATGCAATTTTTCTCGTGGCTTCGAATCCGTCAACCCTAACTTTTGTGTGCATAACCCCATCAAGCCAGTATCCACCGCGGAAAACAACGCCAACAACGGGCACCAAACTCTTTGTGTGGGGTTTGAATATGCCGTCGTCAACCCCTAAAACTCGGATTTCAGGCTTTATTACACGAAACTTCCGGGTGGCAGACAAAATTTTCCCTCATATTCAGCAGAACATAGAGGCGACACACATTATAAGTTTAGCGAAAACAAGCTTGACATGGAATGGCATAGCATAAGAAAGTTTAAAAGTTCTTTAGAATGCAAACTAGACACGTTCAGGTGGCAATGTGAAGGTTTATGGATAAAGCAGAAGCTATCGGCGCATTCTTAATTGCAATTGGACTCTTGCTAGTCATTCATCATTTCGTTTTCTGGCAAAGACCCTTCGATGTGGCTGACGTGCTTCATCACGAGTTTTTTGAGGCAATATTTTTCACGGCTGGCATAACCCTCCTAATAACTGCATGGTCAAAAAGGCGGAGAGGATGAAAATTGAACCTTCTAATCCACGGCGGAACCATAGTCACAATGCGAGAAGACAAGATAATCCGCGACGGCGCCATAGTCATAGAAAACGGAACAATAGTTGATGTTGGAAAATCTGAGGAGATTCTTCAGAAATATGGAAGCGGCTATGAGAAAATAAACGCCAAAGGAAGGGTTGTGGTTCCAGGGCTTGTAAACACTCACCAGCATGCAGCCATGAGCCTTTTGAGGGGCTACGCTGACGATTTACCCCTTCAAGAGTGGCTTGAAAAATGGATATGGCCCATAGAGGGACTGATGACCGCTGAGGACATTTATGTTGGCAGCCTGCTGACAACCGTCGAATCCATAATGGGTGGTACGACAACCATCAACACCATGTACCATTACATGCCGAGAGAAAATGAGGCTAAAGCCCTTGCAGAAGCCGGTGTCAGAGGCGTTGTTGGGCATGTTTGCTTTTCATGGCGGAAGGACGAGGATAGAAGGGCTTTAGAGGATTTAGCCAAAAACTGGCATGATAAGGCTGGTGGGCTTATCCGCGTCAGCGTTGACCCCCATGCCCCTTACACTGTTGACCCTGAGTATATGAAAGAGCTGAAGATACTGTGTGGAGAACTCAATAGGAAGTATGGTTCTGAAAAGGCGCCGATTATTTGGCACATGCATGTGGCTGAAACATTTGACGAGGCTGATAAGATACGGAAAGCCTTCAATATTGATGTTAGGGGCGGCGTGATGGAGTACTTGGACTCTTTAGGCGTTTTGAACGAGTATGTTATTGCAGCCCATTGTGTGGCACTAACGGATAGGGATATGGCAGTAATGAAAGCCAGAGGCGTTAAGGCTTCCCATAACCCAGTTTCAAACCTTAAGCTTGCCTCTGGCATAAGTCCGGTCCCAAAAATGTTGGAGCATGGCATAACGGTTTCACTTGGCACAGACAGCCCATGCTCTAATAACGCGGCGGACATGTTCGAGGTTATGAAGGTGGCAGCCCTACTCCATAAGGGGGTTAACAGAAACCCCACAGTATTGTCTGCACAGCAGGTTTTGAAAATGGCAACTTTGGATGGGGCGAGGGCTCTTTGTTGGGATAATGAGATAGGCTCAATAGAGGTTGGGAAAAGGGCGGATTTAGCCATCATAAACTTTGAAAAGCCGCACCTATGCCCATTATACAACGAGTTTAGCCATCTCGTTTACGCCGCAAAGTCTTCGGATGTGGAAACCGTCATAATAAACGGAAAAATAGTTATGGAAAATAGACGCCTAACGACATTGGACGTTTATAAGGTTATGGAAATGGTGGAGAAGGCTAAAAACCGTCTTTTGGAAAGGCTTCAAGCGCAACGTTAAATAATTGTTGGTGGAAATGGCTTAGCGGGAAGGGATTTAATGGCAAACTTTAAAGTTAAGGATGAAAGCCTAGCCCCCAAGGGCGTTCTCCAAATAGAGTGGGCTTCAAGGCACATGCCGGTCCTAAACCAAATCAAGAAAAGGTTCAGCCAAGAAAAGCCCCTAAAAGGCGTTGTGCTTGGTGCGTGCCTGCATGTGACAAAGGAGACAGCAGTGTTGGTTGACGTTTTCCTCGCTGGCGGTGCAAAGGTCGCTCTTTGTGGCTCAAATCCGCTTTCAACGCAGGATGAAGTCGCGGCGGCACTGGCGGAGAAAGGCGTATATGTCTATGCGTGGCGGGGTCAAACAGCAGACGAATACTACTGGTGCATTGAAAGGGTCATAGACCAAAAACCACTAATAACTTTGGACGACGGGGCGGACCTAGTCAGCACAATCCACAGCAAAAGAACAGATGCACTGCCAAATGTCAAGGGGGGCACGGAAGAAACAACAACGGGTGTTTTGAGGCTCAAAGCCATGGAGAGGTCCGGAACCCTAAAATACGCGATAATAGCGGTTAACGATGCCTACACAAAATATCTGTTTGATAACCGTTATGGGACTGGGCAAAGCACGATAGACGGCATATTAAGAGCCACAAACATTCTCTTGGCGGGCAAAAACTTTGTCGTCTGTGGCTATGGGTGGTGTGGCAGAGGCGTAGCAATGCGGGCAAGGGGCATGGGAGCCAACGTCATAGTCACCGAAGTAAACCCACTAAGGGCTCTTGAAGCCGTCATGGACGGTTTCCGAGTAATGCCCATAAGCGAGGCAGCCGAAATAGGCGACATCTTCCTAACAACCACGGGCGACATAAACGTCATTAGGAAAGAGCATATGGAGAAAATGCGGGACGGTGCCATCCTGGCCAACAGCGGCCACTTCAACGTGGAAATAAGCCTAAAAGACCTTGAAGAACTTGCAGCCTCAAAAAGGGCTGTTAGACCAAACCTTGAAGAATACACTTTGAAAGATGGTAGGAGGCTTTACCTGCTGGCTGAAGGGAGGCTTGTAAACTTGGCAGCTGCCGAAGGACACCCATCAGAGGTTATGGACATGTCCTTTGCAAACCAAGCCCTAAGCGTCGAATACCTCGTCAAAAGCGAGAGAATGCCGCCTAAAGTTTACCCTGTTCCAAGGGAAATAGACGAAACCGTGGCGAAGCTGAAACTTGAGGCAATAGGCGTGAAAATAGACGAACTCACAGAAGAGCAGAAAAGGTATTTGGCAACATGGGAAATGGGCACAACTTAACACATCTTATATATCGTAATTACATGGTAAACTTTAAAAAGAAAATAGCAGTAAACATTGGCTTTGTGTGGTGACGTGTAAATGGTTAGTAAAGACCAAGCAGTTGGTTGGGTAATATTCCTCATATGCCTAATTGTTGGCATCCTATATACAGTCGGATTATTTTATTACGGTGCCCCACAAGAATGGAAAGTAGCCGATTGGCTCATCGCAATACCAGTATTCATTGCGTTTATAGCCATAATGGGTATTGGTGCCTGGATCGGCTGGACCATGGCTACTACACCTCCGCCAAAGCCAATAGAAGAGATAACAAGCGAAATCGAAGAGGAAGAGAAGAAGGAAGAAAAGGAGGCTGAAAAAGCCAAAGAGCTGGAAGAAGCTACTGAAACAGAGGAGAAGGGAAGGGGCAAAACCAAAAAGTAGCTTTACAACCCCAACATTTTAAATACAAAATGTAACGTGATGTTGATCGCTGCGGCTATACCAAAAACTAACAGAATTATCTTTGGCGAAAATGATGTTAGTGAGCCCTCTTCACCTTTTGGCTGAATTTCATATGCTGTTATTTCCTGACTTTCAGCATCCACATGAATGATAGCTGTAAGTTTCTTCATTTCCACCTCAACCGTGTAAATTCCCTCCTCCAAAGAAACCCTTTTCGGCTTTATGCCACCTTTGTGTCCTATCCTTTTAAGGAAGCTTGTGGCGATAGCCGTAACCGATTCGGCATTAAGCCTCTTCATTTGAGTCGCTGCTGAGGTCATGGCGCCTGGAGCCCTTTTCTGTAAAACCGCTGACAACTATGGGGTCTCCTACTCATCTTTTATAAGGGGGTGTTGAATGTTTAAAAGAAAGTGTGTGTATCATTGGCAAACAACCTACTCTGTTACAGTTTTGAGCATGCACTGCACTATTTTTTCGCAAACAATGCATTCTTCGGGGACGCCCTCTTTTGACGAGCGCTGACTCAAATACCCAAAATAATGTTTACATTCAGTTTTCTCCGAAACCGTCTGGATTTTAAGCTTTTCCTTAGCCAATGGTCTTTCTTCAGCTTTGTTTACTTCTTCCAGATTTTTCGGCTCCGCAGCCGATATAATGACTGGTTTTTCAACTATTATTTCTGTTAGGCAGTAGGGACACGCCTTATAAACAGCGCCGTTTCCAACATTTTCAACCATTATTGGATTTGCAAAACTTTTCCCGCACAGGGGGTTTGGGCATGTGTGGCTTTTGTTTTCTGCTGAGTCTTCCCTCTTCTTTTTCGTGGATAATTCCTCCTTTAGAATTAGAATTGAATTTCGAGTTTATAGTGTTGATGAATCTAGAATACTTATCCTAACTAACCTTTACCAAAATTTTATGGGGCTGCAAGTTTTTTGAGGTCCTCTTCACCTTCAGCGTAGCCAGAAGCAATAAGGATGTCACCCGCTTGGATTCGCGTGTCCGGTTTTGGTCTTATGCATTTGTCACCTCGTTTTATGGCTAGAACCCACATGCCAGTTTCTTCTGGGATTTTTGCTTCCCGCAAAGTCTTGTTCGCCAAAGGCGAGTTTTCCGTCACCTTTGTGTATGTGATTGTTTCTTCAGCCTCTTCTATGGCTAGGGCTAGCACTGGGTGGGGTTCAATGCCCCTTAAAACAACTTCGGCTATTTGTGCTGCGGCGTCGGCTATTTTTTCCGTGACAACGCCAAGCCTTATCAGTCCTAGGAAGCCCTTCGCCTCCTCCTTCTTGAATTTGCTTGAAAGGACTAGCAGCTCAAATTCTGTGTGCAGCTTATCCACGTATTCTTCAAGCCTTTGGACTTCTTCGGCTAACTCCTTGCTGTTTAATAATAGCGATGAGTAAGCCAAGTCAATCATCAGTTCTGATGTGTCTTTAAGCTCCACGAAGCGTTCAACTATTTCCTCAAATTTTTTCTTGCTTTTCCCCGCCATAAACTAGTCCTCCAGCTTGTCCAATTTTGCTTCGCAGAGTTCCTTCAGCTCTTTTAGCCCTTCATGGGCGCCGCGGGCTATGAGGATGTCGCCAGCCTTAACCTTCTCGTTTTCTTTTGGGTTTATTATCCAGTCGTTCTCTCTGTAGATGGCGATGATGTCTATGCCCATTCTTGGGGCTAGTTTAAGCTCGCCTATCTCCTTCCCGACAAGAACTGATTTTTCATGTACTTTTGCCTTTGCTAGCCGTTCTTCAACCCTTTCAAAGATTTCACTTACAATGGGGTGTACGCCTATATTCTGAGTTACTATTGCCGCTATGTCCGCGGCAGCGTCTGAAATTTTGTCCGCTGCGGCAGCCACCTTTGAAACTCCGACAAGTGCTTCAGCGTCTTTTGCATCTCTTGCAGCCACCATTGTCGTCATTTCCAGATGGTAAGCCAGAGTGTCTATGCGTTTTTCCAGTTCCAAAACGTCTTCAGCCA
>Ga0185307_1001009_pt1 | contig 16472 bp, 16 predicted proteins | sample LHCtaG_FD_128010 | JGI IMG/M metagenome (GOLD analysis project Ga0185307, IMG submission 128010) | Hot spring microbial communities from Little Hot Creek, USA to study Microbial Dark Matter (Phase II) - LHC4sed_matched (SPADES... | ecosystem: Environmental > Aquatic > Thermal springs > Hot... | reverse complement strand
TCCATCTTGCGCGTCCTTAAGCTTTAAGACGAGGCTTTCATCAACCGAGTTATAGAAGCCGCCTTCGTTCTTATCCTCGAATGTCTCGATCGCCTTCTCAGCTAAACTTTTAGCCCAAACCAGCCATTCGACATCGAAGTCTGATTCGTATAAATCTAGTAGGGCATTCGTTAAGTAAGCGTAGTCTTCGAGCAGCCCTTTGATCTTGGCTTCACCATCGCACCAGCTATGGTATAGCATATCGTCCTTCATCAACTCTTGCTTTATGAAGGAGGCGCAGAGCTTTGCCGCTTCAAGGTACTTGTCTTCGTTAAAGGCTTGGTAGGCAGATGAGAGGGCTGATATTGTAAGCGCGTTCCAAGATGTTAGGATCTTAGTGTCCACATCGGGTTTCGTGCGTTTCTCACGCTCTTTCAGAAGAATTGCTCTAGCTCTTGAGAGTTCTTGCTGGACCTGCTGCTCGTCTAGACCTAATTCTGAAGCTACTTGCTTGACTTCCTTCGCTACATACAGTATATTTCTTCCTTCGAAGTTACCTTCCTCTGTAACACCATAATAGAGATTGAAAGCCTTCGAGCCTACTAGTCTGTCTATTTCTTCTTTAGTCCAAGTGTAATATTCTCCTTCCTTCCCTCCGCTTTCAGCGTCTTGGGCAGAGTAGAATCCTCCTCGTGGTGAAGCCATTTCAGTTAAGATCCAGTTCAAAGTCTTCTCTGCAACTTCTCGGTACAGCTGGTCTTTGCTGATTCGCCAGCCATCTATATAGATCGATGCAAGAAGCGCGTTGTCGCAGAGCATCTTTTCAAAATGAGGAATAAGCCAAAAGCGATCAGTGGAGTATCTGTGGAAGCCTCCTGCTAATTGATCTAGGATACCACCCTTAGCCATAGAAGTTAGGCTCTTAGTGAGCATACTAAGGGCTGCTTTACTCTTAGTCCTGAGATAATACCTTACTAGGAATGCAAGCAGAGGTGCGTTCGGAAACTTCGGGGCTTCACCAAAGCCGCCATAGAGTGGGTCAAAGGCGTTGCTAAGTCTAAGTATAGTTTCTTGCACAACTTGCTGGTCTGGCTCATGCGGAATCGACTTATAGCGCTCTTTAAGGTAAGTAAGTAATTTGAGTGAAGCCTCCTCTATCCTATCCCTATCCTTCCTCCAATACTCAGCTATTGTTAAGAGCACACGTTTAAACCCCGGTATACCAAATCGGTCTTCAGGTGGAAAGTATGTGCCTCCATAGAAGGGTTTTAGAGTGGGTGTCAGAAAGACGGTTAAAGGCCAACCGCCCCTCCCAGTGAGGCTGACCACAGCGCTCATGTAAAGTTGATCTATATCCGGCCTCTCTTCTCGGTCAACCTTTATAGCTACGAAATATCTATTTATGATGGAAGCTGTTTCCTCATCCATAAAACTTTCACGATTCATTACGTGACACCAATGGCATGTTGAGTAGCCTATACTCAGCAGGATGGGTTTATCTTCAGCAGCGGCCTTCGCTATCGCTTCATCACACCAAGGATACCAATCAACTGGGTTAGAGGCGTGCTGCCTTAGATAAGGACTCTTCTCCTTCGCTAATCTATTCAAACCCCTAAATTATTTTATATCACATCCCTTGCTAATTAATGTTGCTAAAATAAGCGACTAGACCTCCGAGCTTCATTCACCATGTTAAGCAGCCGAAAAACATCCTTATCTCTTGTGAACCTCTCCAAGCTGAGCTTTGATCTATGCCTCCAATTCCCAAACTCTGCCCCTGTCCCTGGCATATTATGGATTGCTTGCTCTAGCCAAAGATCTTCTAGGCTGATCAAGAGGATTCGAGCTCTACTTAGGGCCAGTAGTTTTAGGCTGGATGCCAATAGGTCTCTTATTGAATGTTTTTCTCTAAGCAAGCCATAATTCTTCAGGCACTGCCTAAGCGCCTTTATTTGCTGCCTTCGCCACCTAATCTCTTCAGCTGCTTGCTTAGGGTCGATCAACCCAGCTTTAAGCCTCAGTTTTATATCAACCCCCATGAGATAGGCTTTGAATGAGGGCATATCGTGCGTGTTCAAGGAAGCTAATGTATTCGACGTTATCCGCTGAAGGGTTGAAGGCGGCTTTAGCTGTAGGATGTAGCATTCTAGAAGCCCGTGCCTTCTAAGAGCTCTATTCACATAGCTTGGGACTGTGCCGAGGTTTTCACCTACAACCGCGCATTTATGCCTATGTGACTCCAGGCTGATTATAGCATAGAACTCTTCTGCTCTATACTTGACATATACACCTTCATCACTTCCCGCTCCTTTGGGTATCCAGTAGAGTCTATGAAAAGCCATTATGTGATCTAGTCTAAGGTAGCCTGCGTGGCGCATATGGTGTCTAACACATTCTATGAAATAGCTGTAGCCGGCTTCTCTAATCTTTTCCGGGTGTAGAGGGTTTATCCCCCAATTCTGACCCTTAGGGAAGAAGAAGTCTGGTGGTGCTCCTACAAAAACATCTCTAACGAATAAGCTGCCAAAACGTGAGGAATCGTATCCATTGGGGCTGCAGCCTAAAGGCAGATCAAGGTATAACTTGACCCCCTTCTTTCTAGCGTAGTGTGAAAGATGTTCAAACTGTAGGTGGGCAAGGGTCTGCAGAAAGAGGTACACCTTAGTTTTCATTTTATATTCCTCTCTATTGTTTGCTTCTTTTGCCGCTCTGAATTCAGCGTATTCTTTCAGCTCTGGGTGCTCCCTAATGTAACTTGCTAGCCTCCCTTTTCTGTTCGTTAAAGCTTTTTCAGAGACTTCTGCTGCAACCCTTGTCTTAAGTTCAATTATATCCTCATACTCGACTTGCTTCGAAGTAGTTACTTTTCTCAGCTTGTCTTTTAACTCATCATCTAACGTATTTAGGTTGGTGATGCTGCTTAGATCTACGTAGAAGTCGCTCCAGAATAGTTTAGTTGATGGGGAATATGGGCTTGGATCAAAAGGGGAGGAGTAGCTGAATGGAAGTAATGGGGTTGTTCCTACGAAGGCGGCGCCTACCTTGGATGCCCAGTCGACTAGTTTCATAAGATCTGTGTAAGTGCCAGCACCCCAACTCCTTTCTGTGTGTAAAGAGTAGAGTGGTATGAATAGCCCCCAAACTCTATCTTTTGGTTGGTAGGCTTTGGATGGAGCTGAGATAATTAAGGAGGAGAAAGTTAAATCCCCTACTTCTACATTAAGCCTATGGTATCCGTAAGGTATACTGAAGGGCACTCTTAGGACAGAAGCACGTAAGTATTGATCTCTTGAGCTGATGACCCACTCCTTTATCTTTGTTTCATTCTCTAGCTTGAGCCTACAGACTATCTTATCTACAGAACAGTCTTTTAAATTGATAGGGAGCAGAGAATCAAGGTCAAATAGGGGTATGACTGGTTCGATTACTCTAGATTTAAGCTGGTTAAGCCTATCTTGGTATGCTGATGCAATATCAGATAAACCTTCTAATCTTGCACCGAGTGATCTAAGCACCTTAATGAGCGATGCTTCAGGTGATCTTCTGACCTTGCCAAACACATCTCTATAGTAGGGCTGCACACCATACACACGGCACAGATCAGACAAGCTGAGCCTTCGACGCAAAATCAGTATCCCTAAAACAGATGAATACTTTCAGCCTTATCCATCTGAAGGTTGCATACCTAGAGCTATCTTCAGAATCTTTGTATGTTTATCTTCATCCATATCAATAGACTTAAGCAGAGCTTTCACAACTGGGCTGCACCCCTCCAAACGATCTAACACTAGCTCTATCGTTTCATCTTCGATCTCCAACACATTCTTTAAGATATCGGATTCTGCCGCAGTGAAGCGGAGCTCTTTCAACCTATCCAGCCCAGCAAGGATATGTGAAACTATATCGGCGTGTCTGAGGCTATCTGAAGCAATCTGCCTAAGTAGAAGATCAAGTAGCTCGTCTCGGAGAGAATCTGTGGCCTTCAAGCAGCGCTGAGCAGTCTTGAGCTCCAGAATTCTTCTTATGTTAAGTTGTGAAGCTAATTCGTTGAGCTCATCCTCAACCTTGGGCTTCTCCCCCAACCCCCTAGAAAGCGAGATTATTTGCTTCGCAACATCAAGTAGGTTCAGCTCAATCGCACTACGCTCTAAGCCTCCCGCTATCTTGCGTGCGAGTTCCTCAACAACTGACAAGACCTCCCCCTTCAGTATGTTACGGAGCTTAGTGCCACGCCTACCCTTAAGATACTGAGTTACAGCAGCGGGTGTAACGCCTAATAAAGCAGCCGCATCCCGCTTAGAAAGGCTGTATTTGGAGATCAGTAGAGATGCAAGGTGTGATCTTAGGGTAGGCAGAATTTCCTCGACCTTTACCTCATTAAGGTTCTCACTCATTGTTAATTTACACCGTTAATCCAATTAATTAACACCGTAACATTAATTAGCATCTATCGTAACTTTAATTATTAGCGAGATATAAAGATGATGGCGCAGCTATTGATCGCTTTGCGTGAAGGCTTTGAGGCAGCGTTGATAACAACGATCATACTTGCATGCGTGATCCGAGTCGAAAGAAAGGAGTCTGGTAAAGCCTATTTGGGTTGGCGTCTACCTTTCTTTACTCCTCAGCCTCATCTTAGGAGCATCTATATGGTTCACCTACGGAATTTTACCAAAACGTGTTCAGGTTCTGTTCGAAGGGGTTGCTGCGCTACTTGCGGTAGTAGTACTTACTTCTGTGATCTACTGGATGGCTTTAAAGGGCAGAAGATTAAAGGAGGAATTGGAAGATAGGATCAGGACTCTGTTACGTGAGGAAGCTGCTGCCAGCGCAAGCGGCTCTACGGTCTACCTCGTTCAAAAAAAGAACAGCGATTGCCTTCGCAACCCTCAGCTTCATCGTAGTCTTCAGAGAGGGGTTAGAAACCGTTTTATTCCTTACACCGTTTATGTTAAAAAACCTGTCAGACACTTTGATAGGCGCAGCCATAGGTGTCGCAGCAGCCCTAGTCATCTCATATCTGTTTTATAAGTTAGGTATGAGACTCAACTTAAGAAGGTTCTTCTACTATACAAGCATTCTACTCACCTTATTGGCTGCTGGGTTGGCTGGATACGGAACCCACGAGCTCTTAGAGTATGCTAAGTCTATTGGTCTAGAATTAGGTTGGGTCGCTGAACCTGCTTATGCACTTAATATTCCCAGTGACAGCATATTTCACCACAAAGGAGCAGTAGGCTCTATCTTTGCGGTTCTCTTCGGCTACACCACGAAAGCTGAGTGGTTGAGGTTAATCGTCCACGCAACCTACTTATTGATCACACTACCCCTCTTGCTCTACACATATGCTATCAAAAGAAGGACATACCCGTGGCTGTAACTTCTTTTCATATTCTATATATAATTTCATATTCTATATATAAAAGGTAAGAAATGCTTAAACAGATGATTTACTGATATTGGGGTGTGATAGTATGGGGGTTGGTGCAGAAGTATCTAAAGTATTAGCTAGCAGCTCGAGATGGAAGATACTTGAGTTGCTTGCAAAAGGGCCTAAAGACATCAAGGGGATAGTCAAAGAGACAGGCATACAACCCACGGCTGTAAGATACCATCTACAAGCTCTACATAGGCTGGGTTTAGTCGAAACATATGAAGAGAAGGGGAAGATCGGCAGACCCAGAATCTATTACAAACTCGCTAAGAAGCAGATCTCGGTCGGGTTCCCGGCTAGAAACTACATACTGCTAGCTAAACTGCTGCTAGATGTGATGAAGCAGAACCTAGCCGAAGAAGCAGTTAAAAAGCTACTCCACACAGCTGGTATAAACAGAGGGAAGGAGATAATAGGGGAGTTAACATCCCAATATAACATAGCTAGATGGACACCACAGACCTTCAAGTCGACCTACGTGGACATATATCTTACCCAAGTAGGTGTGCAGCCCGAAGCCGTGAAGTTGACCAGCGATAAGGTCGTCTTTAGAGTGCACAGCTGTCAGTTCTTAGAGCTTGCCATAAAGTATCCGGAGCTGGTGTGTGATGTGCTTGACGCCGCTACGCAGGAAGGCATCAGCGAAGCAATAGGCGGTGTAAAGATAACTAGAAACAAATGCATGGGGCACGGCGACGACTTCTGCGAATATAGCGCAGTTTGGAAGAAAGCAGCCTAAAGATCTAGAAGTGCTTTACAGAACTTGTGTAGAGGCTCACCTAGCTTACCATCTTTAACCCAACTTCTCTTTAACAATAACGTGGCTTTAACCTTAACACCTTTTTTAACAAGGCGCTTGACCATCTCTCTCAAGTAGCGCCTTCCATCAAATCCACCGTAGGTTATGAATAAACCAACAGCTTTCCCCTTTAAGTTAACCTCCTTAAGATATTGGTTTACAGGCGGACAGGCGAAGGTCCATTTTGGTAGACCTAAGCAAACGAGATCGTATCCACATGGATCAGAAATAGGCTGCTTTATGGGGGTTCGTAGATTAGGGATAAAAGATAAGATGAGCCAGTAGAGGTAGGGGTAGCGTTTAGTAGGCTTTATCTCCTCTACCTTAACCTCCACCTCTCTACTATTTAGGAGGGTAGCTAGATGATATGCAACAGCTCGTGTGTTGCCGGTGTATGAGAAGAAGGCTATAAGCACCCTCACAACAAACATAACTACCAGGCTACTACTTAAAGAATGATGGTTTAGAGGTGGTGATGGTGAGAATCATAGCGATTTCAGACACACATATCCAAACCCTAAATGACCTTGACCAAAAGGCAATCGATAAGCTTTCAAGAGCAGACCTAATCTTACACGCAGGAGACTTTACCGGAATACAGTTTGTTAGAGAACTCAAAGAATTAACCCGCTTTACAGGAGTCTACGGCAACATGGACCCACCAAGTATTAAGGCTGAACTCAAACCGGTAGAGGTGGTTGAGGTTGAAGGTTTCAGAATAGGTGTTACCCATCCAAGTGAAGGTGGAAGTCCTTTTGGTCTTCTACAGAGGATTAAGAAGCGGTTCGCTGATGTAAATTTAGTTGTGTATGGTCATACTCATCAAGCTAAGAAGAACGAAGTTGAGGGCGTTATTTACGTGAACCCTGGAAGCCTTACAGGCGCATTCCCAGCGCTTAGGAGGACTTGCGCTGAGATCACTTTAGGCGAGAAGATCAGTGTTGAGATAATATCGCTTTGAAGTTTTCTCACTAAGCTTTAATAGTGGGTAGTGGTGAGTAGTCTTGACCAGCTATGTTTGAGTATGGTGGTGTTAAGATATCTTGGCTTGGGCATGACTGTTTTAAGATCAAAGACGATTGTGTAATCTACATAGACCCCTTTCAGATATCTGGAGGAGAGAAGGCAGATCTCATCTTAATTACGCATGAACACTTCGACCACCTTAGCCCAGAAGACATAAAGAAGATCGCAACGAGCGACACAACGATCGTGGCACCCAAGATTGCTGAATCTGGGCTTAGAGGTATTCGTTGCAAGGAGGTCGTGATCATTAAACCGGGTGAAACGAGAGAAGTTAGAGGTGTAACGATTCAAGCTGTTCCAGCGTATAACATAAACAAGTTTAAGGCACCGGGTCAAGTCTTTCACCCCAAGGAAGATGGTAGGGTTGGCTATGTTGTGAAGGTTAAAGGGGTCAGCATCTATCACGCTGGTGACACCGACGCCATACCGGAGATAAAGGGGTTAAGTGTTGACATAGCGCTCCTCCCTGTTAGTGGCACTTATGTCATGACCGCTGATGAGGCTATCGAGTTGGCTAACACTATGAAGCCTAAAGTAGCTATACCTATGCACTACGGAGCCATAGTCGGCAGCGAATCTGACGCAAAGAAGTTTAAGGATGGTGTTAAAGGCAGAGTAGAGATCCTGCAGAAAGAGTAAATAGACAGCTAAAGCATACTTAACCCCCCAACTCCACTACTATTTCTCGATGCAGATCTAGAACATAAAGCCAAACTTTGTAGAAAGGCTAAATAGGTCTAATAAACCTAATTTCTTGATCTGGCTTGGCTATTGGCCGCTTTCAAGTGATGGCTGTGCTACAGGCTGCTAGAGCCTTTGTTCTCGGCTTACCTTTAGAGAGCGCGAAGAGCTGGGGTTTGAATAGGGCGATCTTCTACGCCGCCGCAAAAAGAGGCTTTCGAGGCACTTCACAATTAACCGAGGAGTTTAGGGCTGCTAAGGCTAGAGCTGGTGAAGAGGCTATCGACTTGTTTAAGCTGGGTGACGAGATCGCACTTAAAGAGGTTAGAGATGGGAAAATATACTTTAGGATAGGTGGTCAAATTCAGACCGAAGCTGACTTCGCGCGGCAGATCGAATCGAAGTTTGGGGATCTATTTGAGCAGGCGTGGGAAGAGGCACTAAAGATCGTTAAGAGCTACGACAGAAGCGTGCTACTTTCACAGCGAGACTTCTATAATAAAGTCTATCTTCCAAGAAGAGACGCTCTTGTAAAAGCTTGGAGCGAACTTGTTCTAAAGGCTGAAGCAAAAAAGTAAGCAGATGACCCCATGCCATTAAAAGAACTTTATATCAGGTAGGCTCGATACAATAGCTAATGGGCGTGCTCTTAAACTTCGGCGAGAAACCTAGCGTGAATGGAGCAAGAACAGTTTAAGGGATACTAATAGGCCAGAGGAGTCTGCTTACACATCTTAGAAGAACGGTTCTGATCGTTTAAAGAATCTTAAGGAATCTCATCCTTAGACAGAGGGCGAAGAAGGTTGGTAGAGCTTGATCAAGAGTAGGATGGTATGCATCATCTACTTGGATAGGTTGTTCCAAGCTTAGCAGAAAGAGTTAATAGGTTGGTCAACAACTTTGATAATAGATCTTGTCAGAGATAGAAAGCGACCCCGACTTTGAAAGTCTTGTAGGTCAAGAGCTAGTGACCTACGCGCAGCTCAAACGTATAAGAGAGCATCTTATAGCGAAGCTAGCCTTCAGAAGCCCGAGGGTTAGCAAGAGGATTATACACCACAACAATAAGATGTATCTGCTAACAATAAGGCTCGAGGAGGTTAAGCCGAAAATAGAAGTACCTGAGGGAGTACCGGAGCCTGAGGGTCTCGCGCAGCCCACAGCCGAAGCGAAAAGTAGGGAATAACCGAGCACTCCGATGAGCTATTTCTTTTCAGGCTCTCCTAAAACTTCTACGTCGAAGTCGAATGCGCCGCTCTGCCTAGCTAAGATGCCTAACGCTTCGATTAGAAGGTTTCCAAGGTACGTCTTATCAACCCAAGAGAATTTCGGTTTAAATATTACCTTAAACACAAACTCCTGTTGAGGCAACCGAGAGTCAACCGCAGATATTATCATTACTCTACTATAAAAAGGCAGATGTTTATCTGCTACTCATCCAGCCAGATTTCAACAGCAACCCCTTGCTCTATAAGAGGTTTTGCGTTCTCTAAAGGTATGGTGGCTACATCCTCAGGCTGAAAAGGCCCATACCGTTTCAAGTCTACACCTACTATAGCATCAAATGCCTTTAGGAAGCGAAGGGTTACGAGCTTTCTGATATGCCTCTCCTCAATGCTCACCAGCAAGGAAACTTGTCCGTTCCTTAACGCATTTTCAACTTTATTTAACCGCCGCTCAGCGAGCTCCTCCGCTTCAAGGATATATCTTTCTTCAGGTAGCAGATTCGCCTCTTGAAGACCCTTACCACGCTTTGCCTTCGTCAACCTAAGCCTGAGGAGGTTTAGAGTAAGGTTCAGCAGAAGCTCTTTCTCCCTCAACCTCAAATGTGCCTCCAAGGTCTCGCTTAGTTGATTGGAGTTACGTCTATCTTTTAGATAAAGGGCCACAGATCTATAGACATCTGCGGGTATGCTCTTAAGAGCGTCATCCAGCATCTCCTCCTCCACCAGCCGACCGATTAGGCTTAGGTTCACCTCAACCAACTTCTACACCAGTTTAGCTAAACCTTGGCCGAGTAGGTATACTGCTGCCGCGAGGGGTAGTTTAACTTTCTGCGCTGGTTCGAGAACGTAACGTTGGCCAAGGAGAGTAAAGGGAGGCGCGTAGCTCACCTCCACCTCAACAGGTTCGTCACCGAACGCAACAGCATCGACCAGCGGGTCAAAAGAGTCTAATGAAGCCACCCTTTTTTTAATTAACCCTGTCTCGTTGTGTAAAGTGCCGGGTAAGCGAAGTATTCTGTGTATATCTATGGTTACGTTGCTATCTACCGTTACACCAATCTTCTTTATGCATTCTTCCAGTTCCTTCTTGAACCCTCGGTATCCACCTTTTGCGTAAATTTCTGTCATCTTCTCCCTAGGGTCGGCTTTATTTTTACCTGCGAAGTATTCTGCTACCCTACCTCTCCAACCCGATTCACCTAAAGTTGGTAGCCTTTTCCACAGATCGTCAACAGTCAAAGATTTAGCCACACCGATGAATTTAGGGAGGAGACCTCTTCCACACACATAGTCAACCAGTTCCATCCTACCCATCTGATCTAAGTACTCGAAGTCTGTGCCCTCAACGGTAACGTGGTAACCCTTACTTCCAGAAAAGTAAACCTTTATCTGCTTCTTTGTAAAACCTAGGTCACTAATAAGGATCTCGATCAACTTCATAACCTCTTCTTTAGCGCCCTCTAAGCACTGTGGGCAAACCCAGTTTAGTTGCTTAAAAGAGGTGCTTCCACATTTACATCGCCTAGATCTGCTTCCCTTTCCTTTTGCGCCACAGTTGCTGCAGATCCATATATCGTGCTCTTTTTTACACTCCAAGTTTAGGTCGTCACAATCTATGTCAAAGGCTATGTCCGCACCTTTCCACCCCTTCTCCTGCATAGGTAGGGTTGGGTCGTAGTAGTAGGCTATAGAGTAGTAGACTGACCTAGGCGCCTCTTTGACTAAATGGGCTTTTAGCTCCCCCTCGTTCTTGAATGAAAGGTGCCTAACCATAGTTCCGCCAAACGGGAGGTAGCCGAACTCTCTCTCCTCGATTCTGATAGGTGCCTCAACTTCCTCTATCCTATTAAAGTAGTAGCGTTTGTATACTTGCTTCAGAAAAGCTTCTACTTGCTCCGTTTCCTTAACCCTCCTTTCGCTCTAGATCTTCCAAACTGTATAGGATTCTTTATGTTATCGCAGGACTCGATCTTGAAGCATAGGGTGTGTGCTTGAATTGTTCTGCAGCTAGGTGGCCTATACTTTGTGCCCCCTCCTCTTAGCCCGGCTATATGCTCAACTTGGTAGCGTGTGAGCCGCTCGTTAAAGTCTGGTGCTTTGGCAAATAACGAAACAACCTCGTCTACGCTCTTACCTATGTTTAGTAGGTAGGTGGTCATAAGGAAACGACCAAAGTGGGGTATATTCTGCCCCCTCTGAAGAAGATCAAGCGCGTGTTGAACACAAGGTGGGTATTTAGTTGGTTCTACTATGATTTGTGTTGTGGGGGTAACGGCTTTGATCACCTTCCTCAGATCTTCTATCGCTTCTTCCAGAGCCGGAGTTAGTTTGGGCTGAGGTAACGACTTTATACGATTATATATCATCAGTCTGATCTCCTCTCTTATTAATCTACTTAGATCACGTGTAGTTAAGTAAACGAAGCCTCCATCAACCACTCGATTCACTAACTTCCATTCCGGGCTATGCAGATGAACAGCCCTCTTAAGATACTCGATCACAGGAATACGGTAATCATATTCCACACCACCTACGGTCTGCCACACTTCCTCAGCCTCTACCTTTGAGACAACCTTAAAGATGTATGCTACAAGATCCTTCTTACCTTCTCGCTCTAAGAAGTGTTCAACCCTTCTTGCTTCTGCAAGTGAAAATTTTAAAGCAAGCTGCTCAACCCCAAGTAGCTTGACAAGTAGAAGGGCGATGTGGAAAGATAGGAGTTCTTTATCGCTATCTCCAAGTTCGTCGTCGATGTGACCGTGTTTATAGGCTTTGATAAGCCGCTCTTTTGCGCTTGACAGTGCTTCTGTATACTCATCTATCTCTTCCAGAGTAATCCCTAGTCTCCTCAGCCACTCTCTAGCTTCTTCTAGGAAAGGGTATTTTGCGTAATCTTCTGTGCCCAGCTGCAGCATAGGGCATTGTAGTTTAGGTTCGACCTATTTATTTCTCTTCACCTTAAGTAGATGGGTCTTGCTTTCAACCCATATGAATTTACGCTGCAGCGACTTCGGGTAAATAAGTTTCCAGTCTAATCCGACTTTCTTAGCCCATTCGTAGTAGACACGTGGATCTATGTAGTTCTTGAGTGAGGTGATCAGATTGTACTCTTTAATTGCTTTCGCAAGCTCTATCTGTAGCTTCAATTTCTTAATCCTCTGCTCAAGCCTGCGTCTACCCTTCTCAGTCTTAGGTGGAGGCGTGGCTAGAAGTTTTGCCAGACGCTCCTCCTTCTTCCTTATCCTCTCTTCCCAGTTCTTTGGAGGTGTTCGCTTATGATTGCACTTTATCGCCGCTTCTAAGTTCGCGAGCTTAGCGTAGTAGAGTTTCACAAAGTCATCTTCATCCTTAAGAATGCCGTTTCTTTGCTCAAGAAAGTCTTTGACGGTCTTTGTAGCGATGTAGGTACGGAAGACCTTTGCAGTAAGATCTTTGTCGAACCTCTTTAAGAAGTTGTTCACCTTCTCTGATGTTATGCCGTCGAATATCTGATCTCCAGGCTTCTTCCCCTTCATAAACTCCTTAAAGTTCTCTACGAGCTGTGGTTCTGGATTTTCAATCGTCTTCTGCCACCTTACACTATCTTTACCCAGGAAGTCGAATTCTATACTACCGTGATTCAGTTTTACGTGCTCCACTCTAAGAGTTGTGGCACCTACAGTATCTGCCTCGTCTTTATCCTTCTCGTCACCGACCCTCAAAGCTAAAGCGTCTATCAAGTAGCAGACTGTTGCTATCTTCCTAATCTCCTTTCTTTTTGATGAGAGCATCCTCTTTATCGCGGCTCTTATTTTATCGATCTTCTTCTCCAACTTCGCTGCTGCCTCATACTTCAAATAATCTTGCTGCTGCCTCAAGAACGAAGCCTCTGATAACCATACGTACTTGTATTTAGTTGGATCTATCTTATCAACCCACTTTGCAAGCCACATACTGCTATGATCGTGCACTACACCGCCCCAACGTCCCTCAGGCTTAGGTGCGTCTTCACCTAAGTTCAGTATGATATCCTCTGGTTTGACACGCTCCTTCCATCTGCCTCGCAGCGGGTGATTACCTCTACCCATGAAGATGCCCGGAGGCTCGACCATCCAGTTAAGAACCTCGACAGTAATGCCATCTACTATGGCATACCCGTATTTTGCCTTGAGCTCCTCACGCTTCTTCTTCCGCTCTTGGGAGAGTCGCTTCTTCTCCTCTTTACTCATCGACTCTTTAGCTTTCTTCTCCTCCTCAACCACCTTGTAATATTCAGATAAATCTATCTCACTGAATGTTATGTCACGATAGGGTGGAGGTAGATGCGGTCTTAAAGACTCAAGGAAGTTCTTTTGGAAAACTTCGTCTTTAACGTATGGCGTATCTTTTTTCTTCGCCCAAGCATACAGCATCTCCTCCACTATGGGGCTTGGGACAATCCAATTTCCTCTCAGACCAACCTTTATGCCCTTCGGCTCATACTCAGGCGGAAACGCTACACCATTGTGCACAAGAGTCGTCCAACGTATCCTCCTAGGCATCTACCTCCACTCACCTTGATTATTACACTAAAAATTTTTCTACATTAGATGGATGTCTGTGTGAACTGCAATAACTTTTACAGCAAACTTCTTAAACCGTTGTTTACACCTCCTTGAAGCGGTTAGGTTGGAGGAATGGAGCATAACATTCTGGGTTGCCTTTCACCTAATGATTGGTATCTTTTTAATGATCGATCTTGCGTTTCGAGGTAGGGCTCCAGAAGTCACGTTTAAGAAGGATGTTATGTGGAGCATCATATGGATAGGTGTAGGGTTAACGTTCGGCGCCTATGTTTTCTGGCACTACGGCCATGAAGAGGGGCTCAAATATATAACTGCGTATGTTGTTGAAAAATCGCTGAGCGTAGATAACCTGTTTGTCTTCTTGGTCATATTCAGCTACTTTGCTGTACCGTTTGTTCCCCAGCATAAAACCTTGTTTATAGGCATATTATGCGCCATAGTCTTCAGGGGCGCCTTCATAATCGCGGGCATAGCGCTTCTGGAACGCTTCCATTGGATGGTTTACGTATTTGGAGGCGTTCTACTATACTCGGGCTACAAACTTATGAAGAGCGGATTAGAGGAAGTCGACCCTGAAAAGAATAGAATAGTCAGATTAGCTAGAAGAGTGCTTCCTATATCACCCCACTACGTAGGTGGTAAGTTCTTTATTAGGGAGAGCAAAAAGATAGTTTTTACACCACTGATTTTGGTGCTTCTAGCCATAGAAACAACAGATATCATGTTCGCCTTTGACTCTGTCCCGGCAGTTCTGGCCGTAACAGAGGAGTTCTTCACAGCATACACCTCGAACATTATGGCGATACTTGGTTTAAGAGCACTATACTTTGTTTTAGCAAGGGCATTACGTAGACTCACCTATCTGAGCAAAGGCTTAGCAATAGTTCTATCCTTCCTCGGTTTCAAATTTATCGCAAGCGGCTTCGATGTGAAAGTACCCACCCTTCTCTCCCTTTCAATCGTTTTAGGCCTCATCGGTGTTTCAGCTCTGCTCTCATTGATCAAAAAATAGAGGATGGGTGTAGGTTAGATCAATATTGCTGCAGCTATAGCTGTGGTCCAGAGGCCGTTCTTGTCGCCTTCAGCTGATTGGACGATGTGCCTAGTCTTAACCACTTTACCAGAGATGCGCCAGATCTCTCTACGGGCATCGTAGCTACGCTCTACGTCGAAGTCAGCGCCCATCGTTGAAGCGAGCATAGCGGCGGCTAGATCCTCAGCATACTCCCCAGCCTTCTCCTGAGTCTGACCGTAGGCAGCGTGCTCCGAAAGGTATCCGTAGAGCCTCTTATCCTGAGGAATAGCCACACCTATCGCTGCTGCTATCAGCCTATTGGGCTCGTTGGTATCTATTCTGCTCATCACACAGAAGGTTATCTGACCGGGCTTCAGCTTCTTCAACCCGACTTCTCTGGACACAAGCTTACACGCAGGTGGGACGATGCTCGACACGTGCACTAGGTTACAGAAGGCTATCCCGGCGTCTCTTAGCGCCAGCTCGAAGCTCGCCAGCCGCTCCTTATGCCTACCTACACCCTTGGTCAGGAATAGCATGGTTGGAATGTACATTCCACTGAACGATGGTGGTTGAAGCGGAGTATTTAGGGTTTGTTCAGCAACATCTTAAAGGCTCTGGTGGGTTAAGATCAAGGTTTGCTAAGTTCTTAACCTAATGGTGATCAGCTTCTACAACAACCAGTAAGGGTATTGAGGATGTAGCTTTTCCTACTACAGGCTCAATTGATGATCTCAAGATAAGACATTGATGAACAGCCAGTTGTAGATGGCTATGAAGGCTTCTAGCAAACCTTTCTATCGGTTTGATTGTTGAATTAGCTGTGGATCTGTTGTAGAGGCGTTTGAGCTTGGCTTCTAGTATCCTGAGCCGCATCTCTACCCTACTCCTCATCTACACCTATAAGCCTGCAACACCTCCTCTCAGGCTCGGTAACACAACCTTCAACGCGCTATACCGAAGCCTAACAGCTTCGTAGGAGAAGCAACCCTACTGCAGAATAGCCCTGAGAAACATAGTAGGGATGCGAGACCCTTAACCTCCTAACCCTATGCAGCAGAACGTTGAGGGCAGAGATAAGCCCACACAAACACACCCAAGATAAAAAGACTCAAAATCCTAAGACAGAAAAGTGAAAACTATCTCGACATCCTCATGTTTGGAAAAATAGTTAATCTTATTAAGAACATTTTTCTTGATACTGGACGAGGTTACCTATGTCCCAAGTAAAGAAAGATTGGTTTGCAATCTCAGAGAAGCTTCATAGGTTTTATGGCGGAAAAGTGGAGATTGTCCCTAAATGCCCTATCACAAATATTGACTATTTCGCGATCTGGTACACACCGGGCGTCGCTGAACCATGTCGCAGAATCCATAGCGGTGGGGAGGATCTTTCATATGATTATAGTTGGAGGTGGAATGCGGCTGCGGTGATTAGCGATGGGACCAGAGTCCTTGGTTTGGGTAATATAGGTGCAGCCGCTAGCCTTCCCGTAATGGAAGGTAAAGCGTTGTTATTCAAATACTTAGGTGGTGTTGACGCATTCCCACTAGTTGTTAAAGAGAGAGACCCAGATAAGTTCATTTATATTGTTAAGGCGCTTGAAGCAAGCTGCGGAGCCATTAATCTAGAAGATATTGAGTCTCCAAAATGCTTCTATATCCTTGAGAAACTTCAGGAGATTTTAGATATACCTGTTTGGCATGACGATCAACAAGGAACCGCTTTAGTCATAATAGGTGCTTTAATAAATGCCTTAAAAATTGT
>Ga0185307_1001007_pt1 | contig 16477 bp, 13 predicted proteins | sample LHCtaG_FD_128010 | JGI IMG/M metagenome (GOLD analysis project Ga0185307, IMG submission 128010) | Hot spring microbial communities from Little Hot Creek, USA to study Microbial Dark Matter (Phase II) - LHC4sed_matched (SPADES... | ecosystem: Environmental > Aquatic > Thermal springs > Hot... | reverse complement strand
TTTCCAATAAGGGCTTCAGAGTTTACCTTGCCTCCTCAACGAATATATCTCTAATACCGTCACCTAGAAGGTTGAAACCCAAAATTATAATTGATATGGCTATAGCCGGGAAAATGCTTATCCACCAGTAACGGGGCAGATATTTTGATCCTTCCGCGACCATGGTGCCTAAATCAGGTGTTGGAGGTTGTGCTCCCAGCCCAACATAACTTAACGAAGCCCCAAGAAGTATAACCCAACCAACATCCAACGTCACCTTGGTTAAGATTGGCCCAAGGCAGTTTGGTAAAATTTCTTTAAATATTATATGGAAGGAGCTTGCACCCATAATTTCAGCTGCCTGCACAAAGTACTCATTCTTTAGGGAAGAGGCAACATTATACACCATTCTCGTATACCAAGGCCACCACATTAAGGACACAGCCATCATGGCGTTAAATACGCTTGGAGTTAAAACAGATGCTATAGAAAGCGCAAGCACCAGTGGAGGTACTGCTATGAATATGTCGGCAATTCTCATAATCACTGTGTCGATTAAAGAACCTCTAAAATAGCCCGCTATGAGGCCTAAAATAACACCTGGTGGAACAACCAGAGCTAGCACAACAGCTGCCATCATAAAGGAATACTGAAAACCAAAAATGGTCCTGCTTAATACGTCTCTACCCATTTCATCTGTACCGAAAGGATATTTTAGACTTGGGGGTTGAAAAGCCTCGCGGAGGTTTACATATTTACTTGCATGAGCGGGGTATGGTGCGATGTATTGAGCCCCTAAAGCCATAACTATGAAGGCAACAGCAATTATAAGACCAACCACGGAGAGCGGGCTTCTGGAAAACCTATACCACTTTCTCTTCGGTTCATAACGAGCAAAGAATTGACCGATTTTTGTAATTGCTTTCATTTTCATCTACTCACCAGTCTCAACAAATCTTATTCTAGGGTCTAAATAAGCCACGATAACATCAACGATTACATTGGCAATAGCGTAGATTATTCCTATAACTAAAACTAATGCTACAATAGCGTTCAAGTCTTTATTTAACATTAAAGTGATTCCAAGTTTAGAAAAGCCCGGCCAATAATATACAGTTTCGACAAGAAAAGCGTTTGCTAGAAGCGCAGCTGCGTCTAAACCCATCACTGTTACGGCAGGTATTATCGAGGGCTTAAAAAGATATTTAAACATCACAAGTCTTTCGGGCATACCCTGCGATCTAGCCAGCAAAATGTATTCTTTGTCTTTATTCTCAACCATTCCTGATCGTATGATTCTGGCGTCTTGCATCATTGAACCGATACTTAAAGCCAAAGCAGGCAAAACCATGTGCCATAACACATCTAAAAAGGTGTCAAATCTGCCAGCGATTAGGGAGTCTATAGTGTACATGCCTGTAACTCTTGGAGGGCGAGAAACGCCAGGGCTAAGTACCCCTTGCGCTGGAAATATTTTCAACCACCATGCAAAAATTAGTTGCAATAATATGCCCACAACGAACGCTGGAATCGACACTCCTATGTAAGAGAAAATTCTTAGAAGGTTGTCTGGCCATTTATAAGAAAAATAACCTGCTATAGCGCCTAAAATTAATGCTCCTGTAATCTGAAATATTGCGGCAAGGCCTATAAGTTCTAAGGAAGCGGGAAGATATTCCAACACGTCTACCGTCACACTACGACGAGAAACAATAGAGTATCCAAGATCGCCGCGTAGAAGGTTTGTTACCCAATAAAAATATTGTTCATACAGTGGCCTATCAAGCTTTAGTTGTTTTCTTAACTGCTCAACAACCCATTCTGGGGCACGTTCTCCCGCAGCCATGCGGGCTGGATCACCAGGCAAAACTCTAGCTAGAACGAATACAAGAATAGAAAGTCCGATTAAGCTAAAAATTATGTAAACGGCTCTTTTTGCGATGTAGGTTGAAAGCCTCATGGTAAATTCCTTCCCAATTTAGAGGCGAAGGCATGCTTAAAAATTTAACGGAGAAAAAAGAGAGGAGTTTAGGGTGGAGTTACGGACCATGTTCTACAGATAGTACTGTAGCCTTCAACTGGAATGGCTTGGCTTGGATCTTCAAATGAAGGAATGTAAACGTAGTCTTGAACAGCTTCCACAATATACCAGTCATAGATGAATATGGTGGGACAAATTTCCATTATGTACTCTTGAATTTGAGCAACCTTTTGCAGCCTAGCTGATTCCTCTAATGTTCCCAAAGCATCTTCGATCATAGCGTCAAGCGTAGGATCAAGAAGCCATTCGCCTTGATCGACATGTCCAGCTGAAGATGAGTGATATTTGGTATACAACATGAAGGCTGCGTCCGGGAAGTATGCGCTGATTGCCATGCAGGTTATGTGAGGACATGTGTCTGGGTTGGACATGATTTCGATGTATTGGAGCCACGGGGTGCTCACTAATTGAATGTTTATACCAATTTTAGCAGCTTCAGAGGCCAAGAGCATAGCGTCTCTCATCCTTTCAGGCACTTCGGGCATGACATGGAATTCAATTGTGTATTCAGATATGTTAGCTGCATATTTAGACTTCTGAAGCTCCTCTGTAGCTTTAGTTAGATTATAACTGTATATTTGGCAATCTATCGCTCCCGGCAAACTCATTGGTAGGCAAGATCTTGCTTGAGTGAATCTAGGATATATTGTCTCCATTGCTGTTTCATAGTCAAAGCAGTACGCCAAAGCCTTTCTGACATGCACGTCATCAAGAGGTGGCCTTTTAGTATTTAACATGTAGTAATATTCAGCGGCACAAGGTTGACTTTTCTTACTTATTCCTGGCTGAGCATCCATGTCATCTAACCATTCTTGGGATTGCCACTGGTCCGAAACTTCCAGCTGTTTAAGTAACATCATAGTTCTTTGCGTCGAGGGAATAGGAGCTGTAGGTAGGAATATCACTTCTGTAGGTGCGTTTTCAGCGAAGCCACCAGCCCAATAATCTTCGAATTTTTCTACGTGTACATAGTCTTGTAACTTGATTTCCTTGACTTTATAGGGCCCGGATCCTGCATCATGAGTGAGCATCCAGTCTGTAGCGTAATCTCCAAAGTCGCCATAAGGCCCAGGCGTTTTGATGTGTGCCATGATCTCTTGTCTATCAACTATAAATAGCCTAATGAGCGAAGCAAGAAACGGTCCGAAGGTCTTCTTTAACGTGAATTGCACGTGGGTGTTATTGATAGCGTAGGCGCTCTGCACGAATGGGCTCCATAGGAAGCCTCCATAACCAACACCTATGGTCAAACATCTATTCATGCTAAATGCTACATCGTATGCTGTTAATATCCTACCCGTGTGGAACTTTATGCCCTGCCTAATTTTGAAGGTGTAAACTAATCCATTCGCTGAAATGGACCAGCTCTCCGCCACCCAAGGCGAAATAGTTCCGTTGGGTTCTGGCCATACAAGAGGGTCGTAGACGTTTACTTGTGCACGCTGACTTGCAAAATCTTGACCTACAGCGGGATCCAAATAAATTGGCCATGCATTTCCTACTCTTACCACCCTAGCAGTTGGTGTTGGTGTTGGTCCCGGTCCAGGCTGTGGACCCTGCGTTGTTATATAGAAATACACGCCGACAACCACTGCAACAAGTATTATGATTGCGATTACTGCTGCTTGGATTTTTGTTATTGCCGAGCGGTTTATCAAAATTTTCATGTCGATCCTCCGGCTTTTTGAGTATCCTTATTGGTAGTATTAAACTTTTTCGCATATAGAGGACAATAAAAGGAAAGATTTTTAAATTTATTTATGAAATATTCCCTCCCATAAAGAAGGCGAATATAAATGAAGATAAAAGTCATTGTGCCTGTTTCAACAGATTTATGGAATGAAATGATAAAGGAGGCTTATGAGAAATATAAGGACCCGGGAACAGAAATAGACATAGTGAACATACAAAAAGGTCCAGAGTCAATAGAGCAGATATACGACGAAGCTTGGGCAGCGTTGCCAACACTGCTTGAAGCAGAGAAGGCGGAGAAAGAGGGATGTGATGCAATTATTGATTACTGTTTCGGCGACCCAGCGCTTGAAGCACTAAAAGAGGCTGTAAATATTCCAGTTGTGGGATTAAATGAACCAAGTATTCATCTTGCATCAATTTTAGGTAGAAAATTTTCAATTATAGGTGTTGGTGGCAAAGAAGCGCGTGGCTTAATGTACGACAAAGTAGCACATTACGGGCTAGATAAAAAGTTAGCATCAATTAGGATGACAGATATAAGGGTGTTAGACATAAAAAAGGAGTTCAAAAGACTTGTTGAAGCACTTACAGAAGAGGGAAGAAAAGCAATTGAAGAGGACGGGGCTGAAGTTTTAGTTTTAGGATGCGGCAGCTTATTAAATATTGCAGAGATATTACAGGAAAGGCTTAAGGTTCCTGTCATTGACTCCGGACTGGTCGCCCTAAAGATAGCTGAGGATCTTGTTAAATTAAAGCTATCTCATAGTAAAAAAGCACATATTAAACCATTCCCGAAGAAAAGAGTGTTATGACCAACTAAAACAATGGCTTTGCACAATTTTTATATACTCCATATCTAAAACTATGATTTAACACGGGATAAATTAAGGGGATATTAGATGCCGCAGTATTATGAGTATGAATTAGCTAAGGCAGCGCATAAACTTGTTTCAGAAATGTTCAAATTGAAAAAGGATGAAACCTTTATCATAACCGCTGATACAGAATCAGATCCACGTGTTGTCGAGGCTACCGCTGGAGCCGCTTTTGCTGTAGGAGCAAAACCGATGGTGATATGGACCCCTTCTCCGTTGGGTGTTGGCAAAGCAGCTGATCCAATGCTTCCGGTTGAGGCCTTAACAGCAGCTCTAAACAATGCTGATGCTTGGGTTGAATTCAACAATGAATGGCTTCTTTACTCAACACCTTATGAGAGAGTGATGAAGGAGAATAAGAGGATCCGACACATGTGCTTGGTGGGCATGAACGTTGACATGATGGTAAGGGTTATAGCCAGAGTTGACCTGCCAACCCTAGCAAAGTTCCAAGAGAGGCTCGTGGAGATGACGAAAGCTGCAAAACATGTTAAAATGACCACTCCGGCTGGCGGAAACGTGGAATTCGACAACGACCCTAAGAGGCCGGTGATTTGTGAGGTGGGCTATGCGGACACTCCAGGCTCCCACATGCTTGGCGGACAAATAGGCTGGTCTCCAATCTTTAAATCCATAAATGGTGTGATAGTCTTTGATGGGTCCGTTGTACCACCTATAGGGCTTGTGAAGACTCCAATAAAATTGCATGTTAAGGAGGGAGTTATCCAAAAAATTGAGGGTGGAGAAGAAGCCCGCACCTTCGAGGCTTGGCTCAAAAGCTTCAACGATCCATTGATGATGCGGATGGCTCACGTCTGTTATGGTGTTAACCCAGGAGCAAAACTCACTGGAAACATCGTTGAGGACGAGAGAGTCTGGGGCTGCACAGAGTGGGGAATAGGCTATGTTGGCCAAATGCTAACTGGAGGCGAACCGATCCCAGCGCCCTCACACACTGACGGTATATGCCTAAACACGTCTGTATGGCTCGACGGTAAACAAATTTTTGACAACGGTAGGGTTGTTGAGCCGGAACTCGCCAAACTTGCCAAGAAACTCGGCAAATACTAGCGTCCATTTTAGTGCTATGGTGAAGCCTATGATTGAAAAAGAGAAGCTTGTTGACGGCGTTGTCAACATGTTCAAAGTTAATATGGGCCTCAAAAAGGGCGAGAAAGTCCTAGTTTTGACAGATGTTCCAACGGCAGAAGAATGGAAGTCGAAGGATAGCGGGAAAATTGCAGACGCTATAACAAGATCGCTATTGGCAAAAATGGTGAGCGAAATTGCAGCTGAAAAGTTTCCAGACTGCAAGGTTGAATTCTTTGTTTATCCATCTGTTGGCAAACATGGAACCTACCCAGGAAAAGAAGTTGAGGAGAAAATGAAGGCCGCAGATGTTGTTATCGCTATAACAACATATTCGCTAACCCACACGGATGCAAGGGTCAACGCATGCAAGGCTGGAGCTCGTGTCGCAAGCATGCCCATGTTCTTGGCCGAAATGTTCTATCCTGGTGGACCGATGGCGGCGGACTATCGCAAGATTGAGAAGGAAACGAAGAAAATCGCTGAACTAATGACCAAAGCTAACGAGGCGAGGGTGACATCACCGGGTGGCACAGACATCACTTTCAGCTTGAAGGGCAGAAACGGCATGGTCGACGCTGGAATATTCACGGAAAAAGGCTCTTGGGGCAATCTGCCATCTGGAGAGGCTTACTGTGCTCCCGTTGAGGGTACAGCGAATGGAAAACTTGTGGTTGAGCCAAACTGGTACCCAGACCTAAAAGAGAAAATGACACTCACATTCAAAAATGGTTATGTGACAGAAATCGTTGGAGGCGGAAAAGTAGGCGACGAATTTAGAAGCCTACTGGATTTTAGCAAGAAAACCGAACCATTTGTTTCGCGTCGAAACTTGGCGGAACTTGGAGTGGGCACAAATCCAAATGCGAAGCGTCCAGACAACGTTCTTGAATCTGAAAAAATTAGGGGCACAGTCCATCTGGCAATAGGCGACAACTCCCATATGGGAGGAAAAGTTTCATCAGACCTTCATCAAGACTTTATAATTCCAAAACCAACATTAATATTTGATGGCAAAAAGATAATGGAAAACGGGAAACTGTTAGTTTAAAATTCCTAAATTCCACTCCCTACTTTTTATCTCATTTTTCAAAATAATGTAATAATTGCCTTTCCAGCAAACGGCGTTTCCTTAATCGCTGATTTAGTTAGAGCCCTCATAAATCCTACTTCAAGAAAGAATAGATTCAGCTTGGTTGCAGGTAAAACTATAAATAAAAAGAGAGAATGGAAGCTATTGTAGTCCCTTTTTGGTTATTTCCTTCACTATGCCAGCGGCTATGGTTGTGCCCATATCTCTAACTGCAAATCTTCCAAGCTCTGAAAACTCCGAGTAGGTTTCAATGGCTATTGGGCGGAGAGGCTCCATTCGGACCAAGGCGGCATCTCCGGTCTTTAGGAAGGATGGCTTCTCCTCGACAACCTGTCCTGTGCGTGGGTCAATCTTCCTTATCAGTTCTGTGAATCTGCACGCCATCTGCCCTGTGTGATAGTGGAGGACCGGCGTGTAGCCTGCAGCTATTGCTGTTGGGTGGTATATGACGATTATTTGTCCTATGAATTCCCTCGCCACTGTCGGCGGGTTGTTAACGTGCCCGCAAACGTCGCCTCGGCGTATGTCTGTTTTGGCTATACCTCTGACGTTGAATCCAATGTTGTCGCCGGGCTCAGCCCTTGGAATCCTTGTGTGGTGCATCTCTATTGACTTAACTTCGCCCTGCTTGTTCGCCGGCATAAATATGACCATGTCGCCTTCCTTAAGGACTCCTGTTTCAACCCTGCCAACAGGGACTGTGCCTACGCCTGTTATGCTGTAAACGTCCTGCACCGGGATTCGCAATGGTTTGTCCAATGGTTTTGGCGGAACCTCAAAAGTGTCCAATGCCTCAATTAGGGTTGGTCCCTTGTACCATGGCATTTTGTCGCTGGGCTTAACTAGGTTGTCGCCTGTCCACCCGGAGGTTGGCACAAATGGGATTTTCTCAACCTTGTAGCCAACCATACGGAGCATTCTTGAAACTTCATTCTTAATCTCATTATAGCGTTCTTGACTCCAGTTAACGGTTGGGTCATCCATCTTGTTTACGGCAACCACAAGCTGGTTAACGCCTAATGTGAAGGCTAAGAAGGCGTGTTCCCTTGTCTGCCCGCCGGGTCCTATGCCAGCTTCAAATTCTCCTCTTTTTGCCGAAACAAAGAGTATGGCGCCGTCTGCTTGGCTCGCCCCAGTAATCATGTTCTTGACGAAGTCTCTGTGGCCTGGCGCATCAATAATTGTGAAGTAGTATTTTTTGGTTTCAAATTTTAGGAAACGCAGGTCTATTGTTAGACCTCTTTCGCGCTCTTCTTTCAGGTTGTCGAGAATCCAAGCGTATTTGAAGGTTTCCTTGCCAAGTTTCCTAGCCTCTTCTTCATAGGCTTTTACTGTTCTTTCGTCAACAACTCCAGCCAGGTAAAGCATGTGCCCCGTAGTCGTTGACTTTCCATGGTCAACGTGCCCCATAATCACTAGGTTTAGGTGGGGTTTTTCCGGTCTGCTCATCCTTTTTCCTCCATTTTTAAACTCTAAATTTTCCCTATTTTTAGTGGATTCGTTTACACAACTGTTCATTCAATTATTTTAAGTTTATGATAAAACTTTCAAGGCACGAATTACTTGAGGCTTGCAAATTCTTTGTAGGCTTTAATGTATTCTTGTGCAAATTTGTCGGCGTTTTTCTCTGTGCCCAATTGTTTTCCGCCAACCGTTCGAAGGTGATGGTAAAACTCGTGAAGGATGACGAAGGGGTCTCCAAATTTTTCTCTGTGGGCAACATGAATTGTTTTAGTTTTTGAGACATAACATCCAACTTTGCCGCCGTGTCCCTTTGGCATCCCGACCTTTAAACGTGGGGCGTCAACGCCGTAATGGGTGCTAAGCATATTCAAGGCTTCATCAGTCTGCCCTTGAAGGATTAACTGTACAATTTTGGCTTTGAAAAGCCAATCGCTGTTAAGCATGTCTTCTCGAAATGGATATTAGCGTTTACTTTCAATAAGATTTTGGGACGCGTACGGTTTATGCCTACAAACTTGCCGGCGGAAGCCAAACGTAAATGGGCTGAAGTTTCAGCAGCACGAAACCCAAGGGAGAAACTTCAGCTTATGCAGGAATTTCTAAGCCTTGTTCCAAAACATAAGGGAACAGCAAAACTTTGCGCTCAAGTTAAGAAGCAGATGGCTGTTCTGAGAAGAGAAATTGAAGAGGGAAAACGCCGAAAGACTGGGAAGGGTGGACCAAAATTTTTCATAGAAAAGGAAGGCGCCGCCCAAATAGCAATTTTAGGCTTAACAAATGTTGGAAAGAGCAGTCTTTTAGCGGCATCCACAAACGCTAAAGTTGAAGTTTCACCAGCTCCGTACACAACTAAAGAGCCCGTTCCAGGCATGCTTCCATACGAGGATATTCAATTTCAGCTTGTTGAGGCCCCAGCATTAATGGAGGGTGCAGCAGACGGAAAGGCTTGGGGACTTCAAACCCTTGCTTTGGCTAGGAACGCTGACGGCCTAATTCTAATGGTGGATTTAACGCAAAACCCAGCTGAGCAATTATCCACAATCATTAGAGAGCTTGAGAAGACACGGATACTTGTGAGCAAGCCTAAGGCACGAGTTGAAATTGAGAGGAAGTTTATGGGAGCTGGCTTACGCGTAATTGTTTTTGGGAGGCTTTTGGACTGCACTTTTAAGGAAGTTGAAGAACTTCTTAAAAGCTACAAGGTTACAGACGCTGTTGTCAAGATTTACGGCGAAGCCACATTAGATGATGTTGAAGACGCTGTTTTCGAGAGCACAGCCTACAAGCCAGCCATAATAGTCGCAAACAAAACCGACGTGGAAGGCGCATGGGAAAACCTAAAAATTTTAGAGGCTTATGTGGGCGGCCAACTTCCCATAATTGCAATTTCATGCAGAACCCGTGACGGCTTAGCCAAAATAGGCGAAGCCCTATTCAAAAGTTTAGACCTAATTCGCGTTTACACCAAAGAGCCAGGGGAGAGAAGCTGCTCTGAAAAGCCTTTTGTTTTGAAAAAAGGCTCAACAGTATACGATTTGGCCAGAAGCATTCACAGCGACTTCAGTGAGAAATTCGCTTATGCAAGGGTTTGGGCTAAACGTCTAGTTTTCAGTCCACAAAAAGTTGGGGCTACATTCATCTTAGAAGATGGAGACGTTGTTGAGATTCACACAAAATAGCTTTATGCATAAGCAAATAGGCTATCTTGAAGCCATGGCTATTCTTTCCAGTTCATGGCGCTTTGAGACAGCATAGCTTTTCATGTCGTTGTTAGCCGCCAAAATAAGCTCTTCTGCAAGGCACTCTTCAATGGAGCGGGGGTTATGCATAGCCGCCATACGTGCACCCTCGCATATGTACCTTAAGGCTAAGTCAACCCTTCTCTGGGGTGAGACGTCCACCGACAAATGGTAGACTATGCCACCGTAAGCTATTCTTGTGGTGTCCTCGCATGGTGCGGAATTCTCAACAGCCCTTACAAGAACCTCTATTGGGTTTCTTCCAGTTCGCAGATGGATTATTTCAAAGGCATGTTTGACGATGTTTATGGCTTTAGCTTTTTTCCCAGCATTTTTTCCGGGGCGCATGAGGTTGTTTACAAGTCTTTCCACAATGTTCACGTTTGCCTTCCCAAAGCGTTTGTGTTCGTGGCGTCCCATGCTGTGGGGGATTACAAGGGGCTTTAATGAAATGTACCGTTTTAAGCCTAAATCTCGAACTTCAACGTCTTTGAAGCTCCATTTCCCAAAAAGTTTTATCTCCTTCTCCTCGGCTTTCCGTTCAGCCTTTTTCTGTTCTGTTTCTTTTTGCTCTTTCTGTTCTTTGCTCATTTCTTTCACCGCATTGGCTTCTGCTTTCTACCAAGCACAAGCTCTTTCAATGAAACACCATTAACCATTATGACCTTCCATCGTACGCCTGGAATGTCTCCCATGCTTCTCCCGCGAGAGCCGCCAATTCCTTCAACTATTACCTCGTCATGTTCATCTACAACGTTTAGGGCTCCGTCTCCCGGCAGAAAAGCAGTGATAACCTTGCCATTCTTGATTAGCTGCACTCTGACACATTTTCTTATGGCGCTGTTGGGCTGTTTGCTTTCAACGCCGACCTTTTCTAGGACTATGCCCCTTGCCATTGGGGCGCCTTCAAGGGGGTCAGCCTTAACATCTAAGCCTAACATTCGCCTTTTATAGTACATGCTACTCCAACGGAATTTTTTCCGTTTTTCTGCAAGCTTTCTTGCTGCGAATTCGCCTCTTGGAGACTTTGAACCCATAGACTACGTTTTCCTCTCGCTACGTCTAATCACACATCTAATATTTAAACTGAACGAGACGCAAACGCAGAAACCTAGAGGGGTAGACATCTATTGGCTTGAAAAGGCTTCAAAACAAAAATTTTCTAAATAAGGAAAGCACCTTTAAGACTGGTGCTGTTTGGAGTCTCTCGGAAATGGCTGTTTGGAGACTGCTAAAGTTTGAAACGTATAACGCTTACATGAATATGGCTATTGATGAAGCCATGCTGGAAGCAAGGATAAGGGGGTTAGCGCCCAACACCTTGAGGTTTTACCGCTGGAACCCGTCGGCGGTGTCTATTGGGCGTTTTCAAAGGGTGGAGAATGAGGTTTACTTGGAAAACTGTCAAAGGCATGGCGTTGACGTTGTTAGGCGAATAACTGGCGGGGGCACTGTTTACCATGACGCGGAGGGCGAAATAACCTACAGCGTAGTCGCAAGCAAGGAGGATTTAGGCGCCAAGGACATAACAGAGGTTTACGCAAAAATTTATGCTGGCATAGTTGAAGCCCTAAAAATTCTCGGATTGAAGGCGGACTTCAACGAGGGCGACGCAAGGGCATGCCCAAACCTAACAATAAGTGGACGGAAAATTTCTGGAAGCGCCCAGTGCCACAAATCAGACGTCGTCCTACAACACGGCACAATACTTGTCGACGTCAATCTAGGAAAAATGTTCACTTTCCTAAGGGTTCCGTGGGCAAAAACATGCATGGAGGTTGTTGGCATAGCCAAAAACAAGATAACCTCAATAAGGGCAGAGCTTGGAAAAGAAATTTCCCACACCGCAGTGCTGGAAGCCCTAGTTGAAGGTTTCCAAAAAGCGTTAAAAACAAGGCTTGAAAAAAGCGACTTAACAGCACACGAGAGGGAGCTAGCCGAAAAGCTTTGCAAGGAAAAATACGCCACAGCAGAATGGAACTTGCATGGAAGAGAGTCTTGCCAGTCTATTAAGCCTTAGGGTGAAGTTGCCTATCCAAAAGCTCCAGGTATTCGCTGTTAAGCCTTCCATATTTGACTTTTAAAATTTCACTAGCCCTCTGCCAGTCCCCAGCTATTTTTGGCCACAACTCGCCCATCACGTGTTTCATCACGTATTCTTTCATGACTTTTTCCCTCTTCACGGTTCTCGCGTGCCAATTTATGCTGATTAATCCACCGCGGCGCAGGTGATTTAGGTTGTGGAAGATCTGTTCCGCATCCAGCGGATAACCTAAGCACTCCTTCAAATCTTCAATGAGAGAGTCTATTGAAATTTCACTTTCAAAGCGTAGGCATATTACGGCAACCATGTTCTGCACCAGTTTGGCAGTTTTGCTCAAATAAATTCCAATTTTCCTTGGTGGTATAAGAGTCTGCTCCAGCCTGTAGCCATACCTCTTATAAAACCATCTTTTAACAACCTCAGCCAAGGCTAAATATGAGCCTAGAATTGCGGCTAGGACTATGAAGAAGGTTGCTGGAGGCTTTGCAAACTGGAAAATTGCCCCTAACGGTGTGTATGGCATTATCAATGCAATCGCAATTATCGCCATGCTGCTCAGAAGAAGAGGCTTGCTTGGTTTGCTCCTCCAGAATGGCGACCTTCTTGTTCTGATGGCAAATATTACAAGGGTTTGCGAGGAGAGAGATTCAATAAACCATGCTGTTTGAAACAGCGGTTCAGAGGCGTTAAAGGCGAAAAGCATCACAAAGAATGTTAAGAAGTCGAAGAGGGAGCTGACCGGACCTAAGAACACCATAAACCGTCTGATAAAGTGTATGTCCCACCTCTTTGGCTTTTCAATGTATTCATGGTCAACTTCGTCTGTGGGGATTGTTGACTGGGAAAAGTCGTAGAGGAGATTGTTAAGCAGTATCTGTGTCGGACGCATGGGCAAAAACGGCAGGAATAAAGATGCTCCGGCAACGCTGAACATATTTCCAAAGTTTGAGCTCACACCCATCATGATATACTTCATTGTGTTGCCGAAGGTTTTTCTTCCCTCCAAGACGCCGTCGTGGAGCACTGTCAAATCATTCTGCAAAAGAATTATGTCTGCGGATTCCTTTGCAACGTCAACAGCGTTGTCCACAGATATGCCAACATCCGCGCTCCTAAGGGATGGTGCATCATTTATTCCGTCGCCCAAAAACCCTACAACATGACCGTTATTCCTCAAAGCGTTTATTATGCGGTCTTTCTGCGCCGGCGTCACTCTGCAGAAAACGTTTGCCTCCTCAACAACCCTTGCAAGGGCGTCATCATGCATTTGGGCAATTTCGCTTCCAGTGACCATTCCCTTTATTTCAAAGCCCAAGTATTCGCAAACCTTCCTAGTCACAAGTTCATTATCGCCTGTCAGAATTTTCAGTTCCACACCAGCACCTTTCAAAAGCTGAAGCGACTCCTTGGCGGTCTCTTTAGGCGGGTCTAAGAAAGCAATAAAACCCAAAAATACCATTTCCTTCTCGTCGCCAGCAGCATAAACGGGCTTGTCTTCCCTCAGACGTTTATAAGACACGCCTAAAACCCTATAGCCTTCAGCGCTAAGCTCAACATATTTCTGCTCAATTTTTCCGCGCACCTCGTCAGTTATGTCGGCTATGACATCCCCAACCTCATAGTAAGCGCAGACTTTGGCAACTTCCTCAGGAGCGCCCTTGGTAATCATAAAGCGTTGGTTTTGATATTCCAACACAACTGATAGACGTTTACGCACAAAGTCAAATGGCACCTCGTCGATTTTCCGATAATCCTTAACATCTATATCCCTAAAATTCAATATTGCCTCGTCGAGGGGACTTTTTAATCCCGTTTGGAAGTAACTGTTAAGATAGGAATATAGTAAAACCTTGTCGCTTTCCTCGCCCTTGAGGTCAACGTGGAGCACAAGCTTTATCCTGTTCTCTGTCAAGGTTCCAGTTTTATCCGTGCATAAGACATCCATGCTTCCAAAATTTTGTATAGAGGCTAACCGCTTTACAATAACGCCCTTTCTAGCCATAGCCATGGCGCCCTTAGAAAGGTTAACTGAAATTATCATAGGCAGAAGCTCCGGCGTTAAGCCCACAGCCAAAGCCACAGCAAAAAGAAGCGAATCCAAAACGCTTCGCATGTAAAGGGCATTAATAAAGAACACAAATATGACCAGTAGAAAAGTTACTTGCATTATCATGTAGCCAAAACTTCGAATGCCCCTCTGGAACTCGGTTTCAGCCTCCCTCTCCACAAGCCTCTTCGCAATCTTCCCATACTCTGTTAGGCTGCCAGTTTTCACAACAACAGCCGTCGCCGTCCCGCTCACAACAGAAGTGCCCATAAAAAGGTAGTTGCTCCACTCCATTATCGACGGGTCAAAAGATTTCAATGGCAAAGCGGTCTTCTCAACAGGGAAAGATTCACCAGTCAAAGCGGATTGGTTAACGAACAAATCTTTGGCAGTTATAACCCGGGCATCTGCAGGCACAATGTCGCCCGCTGAAAGATATATAATGTCTCCTGGAACAATCTCGGCAAGCCTAACCTCCCGTTTAACACCATCCCTCAAAACAGTGGCTGTTGTCGCCACCCTCTGCTTAAGCATTTCAGCAGCCCTCTCAGCCTTAGACTCCTGATAAAAGTCTAGGACAACGCTGAACACCACTATGGAGAATATTATGACAGTGTTCACAATTTCTCCAAAAAAGCCTGAAATCAGCCCAGCTATAAGAAGAATAATGATTAACGGGCTTTTGAAATGGGAGAGAAAATCGATGATGGCTACTCTCTTCTTTTTCCTAACAAGCTCGTTGTAGCCAAACACCTTAAGACGCTCTTCCACATCTTCGGAAGAAAGCCCAGCCAAAGAAGTGTTTAAACGTCTAAGAAGCTCTTCAACTGGCAGAGTTAAAATCTCTTCAGTGCTTGGAAGAGCCCAGCCCAAAGACTCGTCGATGCTTGAAGCCTTGACGTTCTCGCTCTTCACCACCATCACCATCCATTGTTTTAGTTTCACCTCTTCGAGCCGGGCTCATAACAAAAGCAGAAAAGTCCTACAACCTTAATAACAATTTCGAGGGAACAAAAGTGTAAAGGCTGTGCCGCCTCTAACGCTTTTCTATGCGCCATTTAACTCCTTGAGGTGTATCCTCCAATATTATGCCCATAGCCCTAAGCTGCTCCCTAATCCTGTCGGCAGTCGCCCAATCCTTGGCTTTTCTAGCTTCCTCCCGTCTCCTAATCAGTTCCTCAGCCTCTGGGGGCAGTTTTTCTTCAGCCTTAACTTCGCCTATAACTCCCAAAACTTTGTCAAACTTCATCATTAAGTCATAGACCTCTTCGGCTTCTTTTCTGCTCAGCTTATTCTCGTCCATAAGCTTGTTTACATCCCTAACGAAGTCGAAAAGGGCGGCTAAAGCCACGCTTATGTTTAGGTCGTCGTCCATGGCGCTTTCAAAACGCTTCTGTACATCAGCTATCAAGCGTTTTATTTCTTCACCACAGCCCGTCCCATCCGCTTCCAACAATCTCCTCACAAAAGTTGTTAGGCGGTCAACAGCGCCTTTCGCCGCCTCAAGCCCCTCAAAGGTGAAATTTAACTGCTGCCTATAGTGGGTTGACATGAGCAAATAGCGTATAGCCTTTGGGTCATAGCCCCTCTTTATCAGATCCCTCAAAGTGTAAAAGTTGCCATATCTTTTCGCCATGCGCCTGCCTTCAACAAGCAAATGCTCAGAATGAAGCCAATAGCGGGCAAAGGGCTTGCCTGTGGCAGCCTCGCTCTGGGCAATCTCATTCTCATGATGTGGGAAAATTAGGTCGACGCCTCCACTGTGGATGTCTATGGTTTCGCCCAAATACTTCATAGCCATGGTTGAGCATTCAATGTGCCATCCCGGTCTACCCTTGCCAATTTCGGTTTCCCAGAAAACGTCGCCATCCTCCTCGTCCCAAGCCTTCCAGAGGGCGAAGTCACGGGCTTCCTCCTTCCCATACTCGTCCACCTTCACTCTGGCACCGGGCTTCAACTCCTCAATCTTCAACTTTGAAAGTTTCCCATAATCCTTAAACTTTGAAATATCATAATAAATGGAGCCGTCTTCACCTCTGTAGGCGTAACCCTTCTCCATAAGCCTCTTAATCAGCTCAACCATTTCTGGGATGTGCTCAGTAGCCCTAGGATAATACTCAGCCTTTTCAAGGTTTAACACCTCAATATCTTCAAAAAAGGCCTTCATATAATAGTCTGTGTACTCCCTCAACGGAATGTTCCTTTTTCTGGCCCCCCTAATTGTTTTGTCATCAACATCCGTAATATTCATAACCTGTATTACCTTAAAACCCCTATACTCCAGCCATCTCCTCAACAAGTCTTGAAAAACGAAAGTCCTAAAGTTTCCAATGTGGGCATAGTCATAAACTGTGGGGCCACAAGTGTAAATTCTAACCTTGCCCTCCTCTAACGGAACAAACTTCTCCTTC
>Ga0185307_1001006_pt1 | contig 16478 bp, 16 predicted proteins | sample LHCtaG_FD_128010 | JGI IMG/M metagenome (GOLD analysis project Ga0185307, IMG submission 128010) | Hot spring microbial communities from Little Hot Creek, USA to study Microbial Dark Matter (Phase II) - LHC4sed_matched (SPADES... | ecosystem: Environmental > Aquatic > Thermal springs > Hot... | reverse complement strand
TTGCCATTTTTACCAACAATTTCCGCAAATCTTATAGAAAAATAACCACCACCAGCACCAATATCAGCAATCACATCTCCCGGCTTTAATTCTAAGGCAGAAATAATCTCTTCCGGTTTATTTTTTGGGTCCCCTGCCTTTTTATTCAGTAATAGGGCCTTTTTAATATTTTTACTTTTCAAATTTTATTTGGAATTCGGCTTTTTAATTCTTTCCTGATTAATGTTATTGGATTTTTTTCAGCCGATAATAGTTGATATTGGATAAATTGTTTATTTAGCCTTAGACAAAAAAACAGTAGGCGACAATATACGGATACTTTTTTAAGGTTTTCTTTAAAAGATAAAATCAGTTTCTTCATATTTACTTTATAAGCCAGTTATATCTTTTTTCGTTAAGGTATTCGTCAGCAATAATTATATTTAAAAGAAATTTATCTTTTTTGACTTCGAAAATAAATTCTTCTTCTTTATCATCAAAGATTTTGTCAATCGGTAAAATTTTTTCTTCCTTTTCGTTATCTATTGAATATAAGAAGTTTTTGATTATGGAAAGGGAGTCTTTAATTTTTATTTTTATTTTATTGTCCTTTTTTTCAAAAGAGAGAATTTCTGGCGGAGTGTTATCAATTAAAAATTCATTACTAATTATTGAGTCTCTTAATGCCTCTTCTTTTGATTCACATATTTCATCACTGATAATCAATTTTATCTTATAATAGCCGTCCGGAAATTTTTCACTAATCAGTTTGTATTCACTTTCTTTTGTTTCATTAAGGAAAAACCAATTTTTATCATCTTTTATTTGGTAATAGATTTTTGTTAAAAGGGAGCAGGAATTGGGGTCGGTTGCTTCCCATTTGATGATTTTTATTTTCGGGTTTTGACTGTCCGAATAAATTTTTATTCCTTTTATCTTTGGTGGCTGATTAATATTTCTATAAAAATACCGAACCTTTTTAATTATTGGTCCTTTTTCACTTTTATCTCTTTTTAATTCTATTTTATACTGAAAATAACGATTATCCGGAATTGCCATCTTTTTATCTCGCACTTTTATAAAGTCTGACCAGGTTTCATCAATAATACTATGGGCACCACTACGAACAAAAAGATTATAAGAGGTAAATAAGGGTAATTCACTCTCAATTTCTAAATTGCCAAATTGAGAAATAAAATTCAAATCAATTATTGGCGAAAGATAAATGCCTTCTTTTGCCAACTCTTTTTTTAATCGGTAAATTTTAGCGGGTAAAGAAGTGGCTATATAAACTTCATCTTGGTAAATAAAAATCTTACTAATCAATTCACCATCAAAACCAAAAATCATAAAATAATTTTTTTCGGGAATAATTTTGTATAAGATATTAAACGAACCAGAAACAATTAAAGTTTCACCTTTTATTTGTAAGGAATATAAAGTGGAGCAAGGAAAGGTAAAGATTTCTTTTAATTCTTTCTTTCTCCGGTCAAAAGAATAAAGGGAAGGAAGTTTATTTTCCGCATTAGTGATAAAATATAAAAAATTATCTTTTACCACAATATCTTTAATCTCCTCTTCTTCGCAATCATAGAGTAATTTTAATTTACCCTTTATTGGGAGACAATATAAATAACCCTTTTTGGCAGTGCCGATAAATAAAGTATCTTTAAAATAGGTTAAGGCAGAAACATTTTCATCATTAATTTCGGCTAAGATTTTTTTTGAAAATAGTTGATAAACAATTGCCGGATAAGAAGTACCAACATAGATTTCATCTTTTGTGGAAACTAATCTTAAAATATTGCTTGCAGGAATCTTATATTCTTTTACTATTTTTTCTTTTTCGCCTTTTAAGATAATACTTTCCGGATTTACACCAAAATAGAAATATTTCCCATCAGTGGTTAAGGCAAAGATATTTTTATTTTCACCTTGATAAATTATTTTATCTTTAAGATAGAGATTTTTTCCGTCAGTAAAATAAGGTTCACCTTTTAAGATTAGAAAATCGTAGATAAAATTACTTTTTGAAGATAAAACTTCCTCCAGGTTATTGCTTAAATAAATTATTGAATCTTTATCTAACATTACTTGATAGCTTTTTGATTGAAAAATAAGAAAAAATATTAAAATACTCATTCTTTCACCTCCATATTTATTGTTTTAGAATTGGTAATAAAATAATCAAAAGAAAAATCATTTTCATAATGTAAGGTAAATGGTGAAACTTCTTCTTGGCTTTTCTCTTTTAACCTTTTTAGTGATAGGGGTAAAGAATAGCCCTTATCTTTTAAATAAAAACCCTTTTTTGAAGAATAGATCGCTAATTTTAAAAGATTCCCCTTCTTTTTCATTTTGATATTATCTAAAAGGGAGGAAAAGTTCTCAATCTCCTTTAAGGGGAAGAGCGAAAAGAAATCCTCTAAATTACCGACAAATAAAGAATATTGACCAGGATTTAAATTCAATTCTATTTTAAATTCCCTTTCAAAAATTTTTCCTTGAAAATCCTGAAAGATAATTTTTAATATTAAAGAATCATTGGGATAAAAAACTGTTTTGTTTAAAAGGATATCTAAAATCCTTAAAGTTTTTTTCTCTTTAATAAAATAACTTTCAATCTCTCCTTCTTTGATTTCCACTTTCTCAAAGGGATTTTCTAAAAGATTTTTTAAATCATCAAAAAAACTAAAGATATCAAAACTTTTCGGCTCATCGCTTACTTGTAATTTTTCATATTCTAAGGTTTCTACTTTATCTTTTAAAGAGATTTTTAACCTGATTTTATTTTTGATGGTATAATTCAAAGGTATACCGACGGTGAAAGAAGAAAAAGAAGAGGAAAGGCAGATTGGCAATAAAATAGGTATTAATTTATAATGGTTAGCAATCTGATAGAAAAATTCTTCCTTCTTTTTTTCATCTTTAATTGTTATTTTTAAGGGTATCTTTTTTGCTTCTTTATTTAAAATACCTTTGATGGCCGTTTGGTAATCATAGGAAATCTTACCAATCTCTTTGACCGGCGAAAAGAGTTTAAAAGAATTGTCATAAGCCGAAATTACGCAATGGATTTTTCCTAAAATCAAAGGCAGTTCTGACTTGCCAAAATTGAAAAAGGGATGACCAAAGGCATAGATAGTATCCTTAGAGATATAAGTTAATGTGCCAATTGCGGCAATTTTTAAATCACCATCAACAAGTGAACCACCAACCGGATAACCCAAATCAATTTTAATCTCCTTATCAATGGTTTCCTTTCCGCCCATTGGTAAAAACAAAGGTTTTATATTTTTGGGAAAAAGAGTGTTAAATAAACATTCTTCTTTTTCACTCAACTTGGTATTAATGGCAATTGGCAGGCTAAAATTTCTTTGGGGCAAATCTCTTATTTTGGGGAAACTTTCCGGATAAAGCATTTCATAAATTGGTGTTATTCCACAAATTGGCTCTTTTTGGAATTCCCAGGCATAGGCAACAGCACCGATCAATTTGTTATTGATAAATACCGGACTACCAGACATACCGGCAATAATACCGGTTTTTTCTAAATTGGCACCACTCAGCTTGGCAATAATTAAATTCCTCTTTGGTTCAACATCCTTCATAATATCTAAGATTTCACAATAAAAGGTTTCGGGCAAAACTCCCGAAAAAGTAGAAAGACCGTAACCTTTCATATGGGGTTTTAGGCTATCTATTGGTAAAAAAGCGATATTTAAAAGAAAAAAGATTATAATTCCCATCTCTTTCCCCACTCATTCAAAAAGACAAATTCCGATAAAGGTTTTCTTTTTCTACTCTGGGCATAAGTTTTTACTACCTTTCCCAAAAAGGACTCTTCTTTTGGATAACCCAAAGGAGTTAAGGCAATAATTCTAAAATCCTTTGGTATCTTTAAAATTTCTTTTAAATAATTTTCGTCAAAAGCACCGATCCAGCAAGTTCCCAACCCTAAAGCAGTGGCGGCTAAAATAAGATGTTCCATAGCAATGGCACAATCAACTAAAAAATAATCTAAGCCCGCTCTACTGCCGGATAATTCTTTTTTAGAGACCAAAACGATGAGCGCGGGTGCTTTTTTAAGAAAGATGTTGATATTTAAAGTTAAAGGGCGAAAACTACTTATTTTATTTATTAATTCCTTATCTTTGACAACAATAAAATGCCACGGTTGCCGGTTCTGCCAAGAAGGAGCCTTTTGGGCGGCTTCTAAAATTTTCTTTATCTTTTCGTCTTCAACCTCTCTTTCACTAAAATTTCTTACGGAAACTCTTTTTTCAATTACTTCAAAAAAATCCATTATCTTAAAACCCGACCAATACGGGAAAAACGAATTTTAAAAGGTGAAAAAATTATTCTTAATAAATTGGGAGCCGCATCCGAGGAGAAATAAATGATTAACGGCTTTCCCTTTAAATATTTGATAGGTAAAGGACCCCAAAATCTTGAGTCTTCAGAATTATCCCGATTGTCACCCATTACAAAGATACAACTTTCGGGAACTACTACGGGACCAAAATTGTCTCTCACCAAAATTCCCAGATTTTTATCTTTGATAAAACTTAAATCTAACCACATTTTATTAAATTCCTCCCGCTCTTTATTACTAAGACCCGGAGTAACAAAATAATCTTTAAAAGTGGCAAAAGTATCTTTTTGTAAAATACCATTTACATAAAGTTTTTTATTTCTGATTTCCACAGTGTCACCACTGACCGCGACGCATCTTTTTATAAAATTTCTCGGGGCGTAATAGACAAAAAAATTCTTTTCCTTTGACCAATAGATAGGCAAGAGGGGAAACCATTTAGGAAAAAAGCGAACATATTTTTCTTCCGGTTGAGGCATATCTGGATCTAAGGGATAACGAAAGACAACAATATCCCCCCTCTTTACTTTTCCCGTAGGAATAATAACTTTATTAGAAAAAGGAAGTTTTACTCCGTAATCAAATTTTGTTACCAGTAAAAAATCACCAACCAAAATAGTCTCTTCCATTGAACCAGTGGGTACCATAAAGGCTTCCACAATAAAGGACCTTAAAAAGATCACCACCAAAATTACTGGGCCCCAAGAAGCAAGAAACTTTTTCATATTTTTCAATTATAGCCAAAAGTGATAAAAAGTCAAAGCATTCATTGAATATTTTTAATTTTTTAATTATAATTAATTATGTTTAGATTATTCAATTACAATAAAGTGTGCGAGATTGAAAAAGTAGAGAACGGCTGGATTGTTAGACTCCGTTATCCTAAATCATCTTCCCTTCCTTCAACCGAAGCCCAAAAACAACAATTAAAAATTATGAGTCGGATTATTGCTTTATTATCAAGGATATCGGCCCAAGAACAAGCAAAAGGAATTGATGAAGAGTTAGAACCTTGGAAAGAAGAGAAAAGTGAGGAAGAGTTTGAAGAAATGATGAGAGAAATTGATCGGATAATTGAAGCTACTTTTGATAAAGGGAAAATATTAAAGGAAAGAGAAGAGAGAGAAAAGGATGAAGAAACCTATGTTTTTACCAATCTTGATGACGCTTTAAATTTTGTCCGTTCTTTCTTTACCGAATAATTTTCTAAAACAAACAAGCACCTAAGGCAGCCACAATTAAAGGATTTTGGGGAACAATAATTTCTTTTCCTAAAAGGATTTCGAGGGCTTTTTTTAACGATTGATTTTGGGCAACACCACCGGTAAGAGCAATTTTTTCAGCAATTTTTATTCCTTGCCCTAAACTGATAATTCTTTTGGCTACTGCCAAACAGACACCAAAAAGGACATCGCTTAAATTCTCTCCTTGATAAATTTTGGAAAGAACTTCCGATTCCACCATCACCACACATAGATGGGAGATAAGGGCTGGGTTTTTATAATCTAAAGCTTTTTTATCAAATTCTTCAAAAGTAATGCCTAAAGATTTTATTAAATTAGCAAAAAATCTGCCCGTTCCCGAAGCGCAGCGGTCATTCATAATAAAATCAATGACCTTACCATTTTCATCAACCTTGATAATTTTAATATCTTCACCACCGATATCAAAGACCGTTCTTACCTCGGGTAATAAAAAATTTATCCCTTTAGCAACGGCCGTAATTTCGGTAACCGATTTGTGGTGGGCAATTAAATTTCTACCGACACCGGTGGTAATCACCGGATAATTTGAATTGTTACTTAATTCTTTTACAATCTTTTGACTAATTTCTTTTGGCTGAAATTGGGTGGGTAAAATTTGGCAAGCCAAAATCTTTTTACTTTCCTTGTCAAACAAAACGCCTTTGGTGTTGGCTGCGCCAATATCAATGCCAATAACCTTCATTTGCCTTCTTTTTGGTAAAGAAAATAGGAATAGATAACTAAAATAAAACTAAAAGTAAGCGCAGGAATTAAGATAAAAAGGTAAGAATATTGAAAAAAGAAAAATCCCAGAAAGGAAATTATCCCCGTAATCACAAATAATTTACTTCCCAATAAATGGGTTTTTTGCCAAACATCATCACTGCTTAAGGTCCAAGGGGTTCTTATGCCGACAAACCAATTTCTTCGGGCATTTTTTAAAAGGATACCGGTATATATAAAAAGCACGCCTAAACCAATTGGGAAAAAGCGGTTAGGATTTATTTTAATATTTAAATTCCAAAGGTAGACAAAAAATTGCAGGGCAATAAAAAAGAGAAAGAAAATCAAAAAGAAGATATCGTAATATTTTATAAATTTCTGAAGGTTATTTTTTAAAGGGTCAATTTGGGGAATAAGAAGATAAAGAATAGCAATAATAAGAGCAATAAAAGGAATTAAAAAAGTACCGGTAAATTTTTTTGAATAACCATCCGCTTGGCCATATTTATTCCAATGGGTTGCCATTTTTTCGGGCATCTTGGGGTAGAAATAAAGCCCAATTAAAAAAGAGAGAAGAACCAAAAGAAAGATAATAATCTTTAGTTTCCTCATCAATAAATTATAATCTTCAAAAAAGAAAAATCAACCCTTGATTTTTATATTAATTTATATTATAATATTCAATAATTTCATTTTTCCCCTCCTCCTCTCTCTATCGCCTCCTTGGGGCAGGGTCAAAAAAGACCCTGCCCTTTTATTTTAAAAGCTATTTTAAAAATAATAAAAAATTAATTTTTTATTGGAGTTTCTTTAATAAGGCGGGAACAATTTTTGTCAAATCACCAACAATACCGTAATGGCTAACCGAAAATATGGGAGCATTTTCATCTTTGTTTATCGCAATTATCAAATCAGAATTTTTCATTCCGGCAACATGTTGAAAGGCACCAGAAATTCCTAAGGCCAAATAAAGTTTTGGTTTTACGGTTTTTCCTGAAGAACCAACCTGTCGGTCTTTGGGTAACCAACCAGCATCAATTACTGGTCGGGAGCCGGCAAGAACGCCGTTTAATTTTTTTGCCAATTCTTCAACCATTGGTAAATTCTTTTGGTCTCTTATTCCCCGGCCGATACCAATAATCACTTCGGCTTGGGTAATATCCACTTCACCAACCTCCGCTTTTTCGTAACCTAAAATTTCGGTATTTTTTGAGATGGGCAAAGAAATTTCTTTTTCTTCAAGGAGGGTAGAAAATTCTTTCTTTTCAAATTTAAAAGCTCCGCTTTGGATAGTTAAGATTAAAGATTTTTCGTTAGCCACACTAATTTTTCCACAAATTTTTCCGCCATAAAAATAACGGATAAGATAGATTTTATCATCAATTTTTTCTAAGCCATTGATGTTAGTAACGACGGGAATAAGAAATTCGGCACCTAAGGACGGTGCCAGTTCATAGGCATTGGCTGTTTGGGAAAAAACCAAGAGATAATTTTCTTTTGCTTTTAAGAACTCTTTTATAGTATTTAAATAAATTTCTGGGTGATATTCTTCAAGGATTTTATTTTTTAAGAGATAGATTTTGTTTCCTAACCCTTTTAAATTGTTAAAAATTTCTTTTTTCTCTTCGCTCGTTAAAATTAATAAAGAGACTTCACCGCCATTCAATTCTTGCCAACGGTAGGCAAAACTTAAAGCATCAAAATTGCTTTCCAAAATTTCGTTCAAACGATGTTCAATAAAAACAATTACTTCTTTCATAAGAAATTCTTCTCCTTCAAGATTTTCATTAAATTTTCGGCAATTTCTTCTTCGTTATTACCTTGAATAAAAATGGTCTCCCTTTCTTTTTTAGGTAAGAAATATTCTTCCAGTTGGATTTTCTCTTTTAATTCTATGCCTAATTCGGAAAGCTTTATTAATTTTATCTCCTTAGCTAAGGCTTTTTTAATTCCCAAAATAGAAGCGTATCTTAAAGGATAAATACCCGTTTGGATTGTCAAGAGGCAGGGCAATTTTATTCTTCGCTTTTCAATCAGACCACCTTCCAATTCTCTTTCAATTAGAAAATGATTATCTTCTTTTTCTATTTTTTTTACTAAAGTGGCGAAAGGCAAATTCAAAAATCTTGCCAAAGCAGTACCAATAATACCGTAGCCATAATCACTGCTTGTTACCCCGGTTAAAATTAAATCAAACTCAAGACCTTTTATCACCGAAAAGAAAATCTGGCCAATAGTTAACGGGTCCTTTATCTCTTTTTCGGATTCAATTCTTATTCCGTAATCAGCACCTTTAGCAAAACCCATCCTTAAAACTTCCTCACTTTTTTTATCACCGAAGGTTATTAAAGTAATTTCACCACCGTATTTCTCTTTTAGAACTAAAGCGGCTTCTAAGGCATAATTATCCGCTTCGTTAATGGTATAGACTAATCGATCTTTAATAATATCTTTACCATCATTAGTTATTCTTACTTCACTTTCGGAAGTTTCCGGACAACTTTTTACTAAAACAATAATTTTCATAATTTAAAAATATAATAAAATTTTAAAAATTTTCAACTATTGAAAAGAAAAAAATTAAAAGATAAAATTGGCTATGAAATTTATTAAAGGAATTTTTTTAAAAAGGCTTAACCGTTTTACCTGCAAATGTTTGGTTGATAATAAAAAAGTGAAAGCCTATCTGCCTAATCCGGGGAGATTGTGGGAGATTTTGTTGCCGAAAAGAATTTTATATTTAGAAAAGATAAATAAGAAAAATACCCTTCCTTACATTATTTGGGGAGCAGAAAAAGATGGTGATTTTATTTTACTTAATACCAATTATACCAATGAACTGGCAGAAAAACTTATTAAAGAAAATAAGATAAAAGATTTAACCGGTAAAAAAATAATAAAAAGAGAAGCCAAGATAAAAAATCGGCGGATAGATTTTTTATTAAAAGATAATAATAAAGAAAGACCTTTAGAAGTAAAATCTTGTACCCTCTTTTATAAGAAAATTGCCTTTTTCCCCGATGCCGTAAGTGAGCGAGCAAGAAATCATCTCTATTTATTAGCCGAAAATAATGGTTATCTTTTATTGATTATCTATTCACCAAAAATCTATTATTTTTTACCTGATTTTCATACCGACTTTGCTTTTGCCTTTTCCCTTTATAAATTAAGAAAAAAGATCAAAATAAAAGCGGTTAGTGTGAAAGTGGATAAAGATTTAAGATGTCAATTTATTAGGGAGGTTAAAATTCCTTGGAAAGTATTTGAAAGATTTAAAAGTGATAGGGGCAATTATCTTCTTGTTGGTGAATTAAAAAAAGATAAAAAAATTTTAGTTGGCAAGTTGGGAAGAATAATATTTAAGAAAGGTTATTATGTTTATGTGGGAAGGGCGATGGAAAATTTAGAAAAAAGAATAGAAAGGCATTTAAGAAGAAAGAAAAAGAAGAGGTGGCATATTGATTATTTAGTTGATTATTTAGTTAATTTAAAAGTGATTTCTATAAGAAGTGAAAGAAATTTTGAATGTGAGATTGCTAAGGATTTAGAAAAGATTAACTTTCTTACCATTAAAAAATTTGGCTCCTCTGATTGTCTTTGTGAAAGTCATCTTTATTATTCACCAACCAATCCCTTTTTAATAGAAGATTTTGTTAATCTTATCAATAAATATCGTTTCCAGCCACTTTTAAAATACCTTTACTAACAATTTGACTTTTTGTTAGTTTTTATTATACTAACAATATGGAAAAAGATTTATTAACGATTTTAAAAAATTTTGGTTTGAATAATTACGAGGCCGAGGTTTATAGTGCCCTATTAAAATTTGGTGAAGCTAAGGTTGGTGATTTGGCGAAGAAAATCAATGTTCCCCGCCCCCAGATTTATCTGGTTTTAAAAAAATTAATGGCTTTGGGACTTTGTGTTGAAAAGCGAGGTAGAATAAAATATTATTTGGCTATTTCTCCTAATCTCGCATTAAGAAAAATTTTAGAAAAAGAAGAAAAAGAATTAAAAGCGAAATTTTCTCTATTAAAAGAATTGGAAGAGATTTATCAAAAAAGTAAAAAGCGAGAAATAAATTTTGAATTTATAGATGTGTTAAAAGGCAAGGAAGCACGCGAGTTTTTGACTTTAATGGTAAAAAATGCTCAGAAAGAAATTTTAATTTTCTGTAAATATATATTAAAAAAGACACCAGAAAGACTAAAAGAAGCTTATGATATTGAGCTTATGGCTTTAAAAAAGAAGATTGGGGTTCGTTGCCTTTATGAAGAGAATTTTTTAGCTGATGAAGAGGTGTTTGCTTATGTAAAAAAATTGATAAAAATGGGAGAAGAGGCAAGAAAGATTGATTATTTACCATTAAACATGATGTTGATTGACGATAAAGGTGCTGCCTTCTCTTTATTCGGCGAAGATAAAGAGGAGGTGGTAATGTTTATGTTTACCCACCCGGCTCTTATTGAATTAATGAGAGTTGGGTTTGAGTATTATTGGTCAATGGGTAAAGAAATTAATTTAACTTAAAAGGAGGAAACGATGCTTTTATTTATTTCTTTATTTTTATTTAATTTAAACATTGATTTTAATCGGGCGTTAATTACTGCTGAACCTATCCCTTCGCGAACAATTATGGTAAATCCAATTTTTTCCAATTCTCCTTTGAAAGAAAACTTTGCTCCTTTACCCAATTGGTCAAAAAGAGAATCACTTAATCTTACTCTTATAGGTGAATACAATTTAGCCGGTGGTTGGGTGAATATGAGTGGTTGGCAGGTGGCTCCTTATCAGAACTACTTTCTTTTTTCTTCCGGTGGTGGTTTCTATATCTTTAATGTCCAAGAAACCTTGACAAAAGTAAGAGAAGTTTCTGGTCCTGGTTATATCTTTGATTTTGAGATTAGAGATACCTTAATTTTTTGTGCTTCGGCAGATAGGGGATTAGTGATTTTTAATTTTAGTAATATTAATCAAGCAAAATGGCTAAATGCTACCTATTTACCTTTTGAAGATCCCCTTTATAATCCTGCTTATGGTTGGGGCGCTACCGGCATTGCTTTAAAAGATACCTTTGCTTTTATTACTACCCGAGCCGGCGGACTTTATGTGGTAAATATCGCTAACCCCAATAATCCCCAAATTGTTGCTAACGAGAACTCTTTTACTTGGTTAATGGATATTATTATTAAAGAAAATATTGCCTTTGTTACCAATTACGACCCAGGAGATACTGCCGGACTTATCGCCTATGATATTTCTGACCCATTGCATCCCCAAGTTATTTCTTATATCGGTGGGAATGTTCGTCGGGGAATGAAAATTTTTATAAAAGATACCCTTGCTTATATTGGTGCCCGTTATTATGGATTTTATATTGTTAATATTGCTGACCCAAGAAATATGAGATTGCTTTCTCAGGCAACCGAGTTTTTAGATGTTCAAAGGGTAAATGTGGTTAATTTTGGCGATACCCTTTATGCCTTTGTGAGTGATATTTACGGCTTAGGGATTTATGATGTCTCTGACCCTCAAAATCCTCAACTTATTAATCAATTAAATATCCGGTCAACTGCTACCTATATCGACAGGACTAATAGAAAACTTTATGACCAAGCATTAGCCGGGGCGGTCCTTTTTGATCTTACCTATCCTTATAATCCCCAACTTATTAATTATTATATCTATTTAGGGAATCCCTATTATCTAACAGTGAAAGATACTTTTGCCTATTTATATGATGGCTACGGAATACTTAGGATTTTAGATATTTCTCAGCCAAATAATATTACCGAAATTGCCTACTATGATAGATATTTAGAGTCAATCCCTTCTAATACCCTGGGAGCCGATATCGGAGGTATATTCTATTCCAATAATTATATCTATTTAGTTGTGAGGGGTTTTCCTTGGTTTTGTTATTTAGCCATTGTTGATGTTTCCAATCCTCGAAATCCTCAATGGGTAGGAACAAAGATGTGGCGTGGTTATGCCGGTGGTAACCAATTCTATGTAGAAGACACTATAGTTTTCTTCCCTTTGGCTTCAGAAGGTCGAACAACAACTTTAAAAATATTAAATGTTGCTGATCCCCAACGGATAAGAGCACTTGGCGAATATTTTTGGCAAACTTGGGTAGCCATAGAGATTACTAAATATGATACCATTTTATTTATGGCTGGTGGGTATGACCCATGGGGTGGCACACAACCGCTTCAGAGAGACTTGGGAATTTTAAATGTGAGGGATTTGACTTATCCAGTTTTAATTACTGAATATTCTACCCCCAATCAATGTCGGGGAGTTGATTGTTTTCGTTATCTACCGATAATTGCAGTGGCTGATTGGGCAGCCGGTGTTCACACAATTGATATCTCTAATCCTGCCTCTCCCCAAATTATTGGAACAGTTGATTTAGAAGCGAATATTGAAGATGTTCATATCGGTCGAGAATTAATTTTTGTTGGTAATGGTTATCAATTTACTGCCTTAAAAACTGACATGGGTCAGAATTTAAGATTATATGGTTATTATGATATGCTTTCTAAATTTGGCTACGGCGGAGTAACAACCGATGTCTGGTCAGCAGGCGACGAATATGGTTATGGGACTACCTATGGCGGCTTTTTCATTTACTATACCGGTCTTTCGGAAATAAAAGAAGCGAATGATTTTAGAAAAAAAACCCATTTAAAAATAAATACTGCTGGTGAATATTTTATTACTATTTACGATGCTAATGGTCGGATTGTTTTTAAAGAAAAGCAATATCTAAAAGAAAATAGTGTTATCAATCTTCCTTTCCTGAAAAGTGGTCTCTATTTCTTGAAAATAAAAGGAAAAGAAGAAATCCAAAGAAAGATGGTTATTGTGAGGTAATTTAAGATGAAATATTTAAAATTTGCCCTACTAATTTTCTTTTTTGCCTTTTCTCAACAAATTCGCTTTCGTGATGTTGCCGCGGAATTGGGGATAAATGTTCCTGGTGGGCTTGGAGCTACTTGCCTCTTTTTTGATTATAATAATGATAATTATTTAGACATCCTTTTTGATCCGGGAGGGAGGGTCTATCTTTTTAAAAATAATTACGGCGTAGCTTTTACCAATATTACTGATTCAGCAAGACTTACTAATTATGGGTTTATATCGGTAGTTGCTGGTGATTTTAATAATGATGGTTATGTGGATATTTTAGCTACCTCCAATGGTGCCGAAGTTTATCTATTTAGAAATAATGGTGACGGCACATTTAGTGAGGTAGCTGATTCCTTAGGTATTTCCCTTGGTGGTTATGGAGCCCTATTTCTTGACTATAATCTTGATGGTTATTTAGATATCTTAACTGTAGGCACCCAGTCGCGTCTTTATAAACAAACGCTTAGCGGTTTCCAATTGGTTTATACTTTTGAAGAGGCAACAAACGCTTGTGTTTTTGATTATAATAATGATTTTTATCCTGATATTTATCTTCTCCGCTCCGGTGAAAATAAACTTTACCGAAATAATGGGAACGGGACTTTTACCGATGTCACTAGTCAAGCAAATGTGGGTAATTTAGGTAACAGTCAAACCGCAACTGCTGGCGATTTTAATAATGATGGCTATTTAGACCTCTACCTTACTAATCTCGGTGGTGGGCTAAATTGTTTATATGTAAATCAAAGAAACGGAACTTTTTTAGACCGGACAAATTTTTATGGTGTCGGCGATGTTGGCGATGGTCGGACCTGTATCTTTATTGATTTTAATAACGACCGGCTCTTAGATATTTTTACCACTAATCATGTTAATCTTAATCGGCTTTACAAAAATATGGGCTATTCGGCTCCTTTTTTTAATGTTGCTGGTCAAGTAAATATTGCCAATCCTGCCGATGTTTTCGTTAGTAGTTGGGGTGATTTTGACAATGATGGTGATTTAGATGCCTTTCTTACTGGTCATTTTGGTAATGGTTATGCTTTGATGAGGGACAGTGGTGGGAATTATTTCCATTATCTTAAAGTAAAATTGCTTGGCTGTCAGAGTAATAAAGTTGGTATCGGAACAAAACTTTATCTTTATCGTAATGATACTACCCAATTAGTTGAAATATCTTCAATTTCTTTAGTTGCCCATTTTGGTTTAGGCAATAGTCCCAATTTTGATTCCTTAATTGTTCTTTGGCCCAGCGGTGAGAGAAATACGAAATATTTTGGTGTGGGTGATACCTTACTGACAATTGAAGAACCCCTTTCGGCAATAAAAGAAGAGAAAAAAGAAAAACTAAAAGAAGGGTTTCATCTTTTTGATATCCAAGGAAGAAGAATAAAGAGCTTAAGCCAAAGAGGCGTTTTCTTTTTGTTTAATAAAAGAAAAAATATTAAAATAATAAGAAGGTAAAATGAAAAAATATTTAATCTTTTTAATCCTTTTTATTTTTGCCTGCCTTTATTTAGATAATGTTAATCAACCTCAACAAGTAGGCATTAACGAATATTTTACCATTCTGATTCAAGGAACCTTTAATAACTCTGCTACTGGCCGCGGCTGGTTAGCGATAAAAATTCCTTTGGGAGTAAGGGTTGATAGTATTAGATATAATACTTATAATGGTGCTACTGAGCTGTTAACTCAGGTGAGTGATACGGTGACTAAAATTGCTACCCGTAATTTTCCACCGGAACCAAATATGGTTTGGCAAGGCTATGAAACAAGAGAATATTCTGGCTTAGGCAGCGGTAGTTATGAGGCACGGGTTTATCTCTACGTAACAAATAATGCTCTTCCCAATACCTATCTAATTGACTATCGTACCGGTAGTTCCTATCATAACCATTTACTTTTAGACAGCATTTTAGACCAGCCATTAACAATTGTTACTACGGGAATTAAGGACCAGACAAAAAAGAAAACAAAGCTTATAAGATACGATATTTTAGGTCGAAGGCTTCCTTTGAAATACTTAAAATAAAAATATTTCTCATCCACATATTGACTTTTAATTAATTTTGAATATCTTTCTGGAATCGGTGGTAATCAATATTGGGGGAACCAATCTAAAAAAGGAAAATACCCAACCCAAGGTTTTCTTCTTGGCAAATGTCTAAAATGGGGTGCCATCGGTTAAAAAAATTTTTAGATAAATTTAAGAATTATTGACAATTGTTAAAAAATTTATTAAATTATATAAACTCGCAAATCCGATAAGAAGGGGATTGATTTATGGAGGGAAGATTAAATGCGAAGGAACAGAAGAAAAAATGGTAGTCCATCGACAGCTTGGGAGAATTGGTTTTCTGCCAAAAATCCGATATTAAGAGATATCAATGAATATATTTTTTTCTAAAGATACATTTTCAAGAGAAAACTTGGGAAGAAAAAGGACAATTTCTAAAGAAAATTTCTTGAATTTACAAAAAGTATATGGAGATTTCCTGCAGAGTCAGCCAGATAGGAAGCGGTCAAACAGCAATTGCTGCGATAAAGGCCAAACAACATTATGTTGGATACGAAATAAATGAAAAATATGTAAAATTAGCAGAAAAAAGAATTAAAAAATTCCTTTTGTCTTTTAATGTGCTTAACCTGTTTGATTTAGTATTAAAATTTGAATTTTTTATTTTAAAAATTTTATAGTTTAAATAGGTAAACAGCGATGAAAAAATTAAAAGAATTTTTGGGAAAATATAAAATATGTCTGCTTTGGTTATTTTTAATTATTACCATCATCGCAATTTTAATTGATAAAATTTTTTCTAAACAAATTTCCTTTTTCCATTCTGTAGAATATATTCAACCTATTTTCTTCGGACTTATAACTATTTGTGTTCGTTTCTTATTGAATCTTTACCAAAAGATTAGAAAAATAAAAGATAAAAGCAGAGGAGAAGATATTGAAAGTATTTTAAATAGAAAATTTTATAAAAAATTACAAAAGCATTTCAATCGGTGTTTATTTTTTCCATTATTAGGTATTTTATTTATTGCTCTAATTAGTCCATTCTTTTTATTCTCATCAAAAATAACTGTTGTTATTATTGTGTTAATTACATTTATTTCTATTTTAAATTTAACTAACATTTACAATTGGGTGGAAGAAGTTAGTCATTATGATATTGAAAAGTTTATTAAAGAAGCCGAAGCCGACGATGAAGATTTAGTTAAAATGTATGAAGCTT
>Ga0185307_1001004_pt1 | contig 16517 bp, 18 predicted proteins | sample LHCtaG_FD_128010 | JGI IMG/M metagenome (GOLD analysis project Ga0185307, IMG submission 128010) | Hot spring microbial communities from Little Hot Creek, USA to study Microbial Dark Matter (Phase II) - LHC4sed_matched (SPADES... | ecosystem: Environmental > Aquatic > Thermal springs > Hot... | reverse complement strand
AAAGCTTCTTGGGAAATATTCGCCTTCAACAAGTCGTTGTTGCACATGATTGGGATCAACTGCCGTTTAAAGTCTCGGGCAGCCGTGTCCTTCGTCACTCCTATGAGGAGTATGTGTCTCCGCCAGCACTCTTCCATTAGCATGTGTGACGTGAAAAGTGTTAAGAAAGCTATGTCTAGGGTTGTTAGCCAATGCTCTTTTCCGCCTTTAACAATTTTCATGAGATTGCCGGTTTCGGGATTCTCCGAGAAAAAGAACTTGTCGCCTATAGTTATGACAAGCTTTTTGATGCGCTCCAAAGTTTTCGCATACTTCTGGTTTAGGGCGTAAACTTCACCTTTTTCGGTTAAAATGCCCTTTTCTGCAAGCTTTCTGAGAGCGCGTTCAACTCTTTTCGCTCTTTTCTCGTCTTTAATGTCGAATTCCGCCAGAATCTGCTTTCTTGTCAAGGCGCCTTTTCGTCGCAATAAATCCACTATGGCATAGCGCAGGTAATCTGCCCTTGGAGGCGGTAAGCCCAAACGTTGATTGCAGACGAAGTGTCGCGCTATTGTCAGCTCGTTAATGTCTATGGGCTCTCCATCCACCTCAAAGCCTAAAATGTTGCATTTAGCCTCCCACAGGGCGCGCTTCGAAGTATCGTAGAGAAGGCTTGCCCTTTCAATGGATAAGCTTCTATCCAAAATTATTATTCGAAAGTTTTGTTCGACGTCTGCCGCCAATCTATAAGCCAAATAATATTCGGCGAAGGTCATTATCCAGTTGGCAACAGTCGCATTGTTGATTATGGACTCTTCAGTGAGCGGTTTTCCAAGGCTAACCTCATCGGGCTGCGAAACCTCAAAAAACGTTTGATCCACATCTAGAATCTCATTAACGTAGATGGGCACCACGCTTGAGATGCCAGCGCCATGCTTGGCGGTTCGCTTGTCATACTTCACAGTTGGCGATTTATCCTCATGGAAAGTTATTGTCCCAGTAGAGGCGTAGGCGCCTCCAAAGAAAACCACAAGATCGAAAAGTGGACGTGAATACATGGTGCCGTCAATACCAGCGAAACGCACAGAAGAGCTTCCAAAAAATTCTAAGGCAGTTTCGTAAGCCTCCCGCAAATCAAAGCCCATTTTAACAAGGTTTGTGAGAAGGTTTTCGTAAAAATTTCGCAAAGAAGCGAAACGTTGCTCATAGTCTAAAACTTGCATGGAAGCCCCAACTTTTAGAATATCGCATGTTCGTTTAATGGCGTTGCTTAAAGGCGAAAGCTGCACGCAGTTCTCACCAGTTCAAACATTAAACATTTGGAAGTAAAAACATTTTTTGAAGCCGAAGACAACCAATACGCACCCCTCTATAGATTTTCAGAATGTTTTATATGACTTAAACGTGCAAAATCTATTCCATGACGGTGTAAAGTTGGCTGGAAAAGCAACTTTAAAGCGTAAACGCGTCAAAAAGCGGCCAACTGAAATCGGAGTTAGGCAAATGACGTTAGAGGATTTGCCGGAGGTTTGGCGTCTAAGCGAAAGCATCTTCACGCCTGAAAAGCTTCAGTTCACCTACCGCACATGGAACATAAACGAGTTGTTATCGCTTTTCCAAGAAGATCCAGAACTATGCCTAGTGGCTGAAGACGCAAACACGAAAAAGATTGTTGGTTTCGCCCTTGGCACAATACTAAAACGCCCATTTAGCCCATGGACTTACGGGTACTTCCTATGGATAGGTGTAAAAAAGATGAGGCAACGTCAAGGCGTGGGCAAGAAACTTTACAAAGAACTGGAAAAGCGTTTCAGGGAGAAGGGTGCCCGCATAGCCATAGTTGACGTAGAAGGCACAAATATTGCTGGCGTGCGTTTCGTGGAAAGGCTTGGTTTCAGACGCAGTCAAACCTACATATGGTATAGCAAACTCCTCGACTAGCATTAAAATGTTTATGCGGAAAGAAGTTTCAAAACTGAGGTTGTTCTGCCTTGACATTCAAATCTTTAGACATCTTAGCCATGTTTTCCATCGAAGAGAACACGCATACTCGAAAGGAATGGAAAATTATTTATCTATCATCATGAGAAAACCATGGTTATCGAGGATGTTTGGAGGGAAATTTAATGGCTAAATGTCCGAAATGCGGAACAGACGTTGCATCTCCCAAAAAGAAGTGGACCATGGCTGGGCGCCCGGACAAGTCTGGCAAGAGAATGCAGCTTGAAATAGGGCTTTTTGACTGCCCCAAATGCAAGAAACCCTTCCGAGCCGTATTGAGCAAGAAAAAGGTTTAGTTAAACCCCGTTAGCAGCTGGCTTCAACATGCCGAAAACAAAACAAAACATCTGCCCCGAATGCGGAACAGAAGTAAAAGATCCATACAAGACATGGGAGCTTATCGCACCTTTCCCAGACAAGAAAATGCGAATAACCATGACGGTCTTCGGCATGTATGAATGCCCAAAATGCGGAAAAAAGTTCAAAGGCATAGTGAGCAAGGTCAAACTCGGCGCCGAAGGCATAGAAATATAACCCTTCCGTTCTCTTCCCCTCTCTTTATTTTTGTTTCTTCCCTTTTTCAAAAGCGTTAAGTTTTAGAACACGAAAACATTCAAAACAGCCAACAAAGAGGCGAAAAAATGGCAATTGAAACCCTTAAAAAACTCTGGAAAAACGAGTACTTTCAAACAGCAATAACCATAGCCCTCATCTTCCTTATAGTTTCAGGCGTATACTTCAGCGCCCAAGCAGTCTTGGGCACACCTTATCCGGCCTTAGCCGTAGCGTCGGACAGCATGTTCCCAACCCTAAACATCGGCGACCTAATAATAGTTCAAAAAGTGGACCCAGCCCAAATAAACTATGACCCAAATGGCTTGAAAGGCGACATACTTGTTTACAGGAAGATAACTCCCTACGGAGAGGAACTCATCGTCCACAGAGCCGTAAAAAACGAAAGTAGAAGTGACGGTTTATACATAACAACCCGCAGTGACAAGTACGGCACAAACGATGCCCCATGGCATTCGTCCCAACTTGTTGGAAAAGTGATAGCAAGAATCCCGTTTATCGGGCATCTCCCGCTACTCTTTCATTCGCAAGAAAACATATACATTCTATTTCTTGCATTTCTGATAATTCTCATAATATTGATGCTACCATTCAACTCTGGCAAAGAGACCAAACCCGCGGAAAACATGACTAGTAAAAAAGTTGAAGAAAATAAACGTTTCAAAATCAGCCTAAATCACGTCTTCTACATCGCCATAAATATATTAATCATCAGCCTCATCGCCTTCAGCCTATGGGGATCCTATACTTTTTGGCAACCTGGGGCGGGTGCCGCAAGGCAAGGTCAATGGGTGACCATCTATGGCATGTATGCAGACGTACAATTTCACGAAAATTTTGGTGAAGCCTACCTCTCCCAAAACTTTCTCACCTATAAAATCGACTGCAGGTTAAGCGCTGGAACACGTTTAGGCATTCCAACATTCGCATGGTATCAGTTTTTCATTATTACTTTAGTATTATTTGATGCTTGGAAAGTTTACCATTACGTGAAGGACAGAAATGAAAGACAAGTAAAGGAGAAAACGCTCTCACAGCAGCATGAAACGCTTTAATTCCACGTATACTTGCCCTATTGCCAAGCACGGTTGTTCTGTTCTTAAATACGCTGGAACTCTAACCTCCGGATAGTTTAATAATGGGATGTTGTGGCTGGCAATGAATTTAGCTTTAAATATTTTCTCTTTATTAAGCGCAAGTAATGAGGCAAATGTTGCATACATAATTCCGCCCATCACATCGATCACGTAGTGTTCTCCAAGATAGACGGCACTGAACCATATCATCGTCGGTAAAATCAAAACTGGTAAAGCCTTTTTCCGCCATGATTTAAGGGCGAAAACCGCAATAAGCCATGGAAAAGCCGAATGTAGGCTTGGAAAAGCCGCGAAGGGATTAACTCCAATATGGTCGTAAATTGTCTTAAAGACAGGAACACCTAGACTGTTGTCTATTTGGAAAAGCACACGGGTTGCTTTAACACCATACCACGGAGGAGCAACAGGATACACTAGAAACGTTAGCAGAGCGCTATACGTGCAAATTGCAAAAGCAAGCGTATACCTTTGGTAATGTTCAGGCTGGTATCGCCACAAAAGGAAGGCGAAAACAGTGGGCGCTATAAAATGCATAGAATAAAAAACAGCGCCAACACAGTCTAATATTGGTGTTCTGAACTCTTGAAGCACAAATGTTGGAACAGACCCAAACATCCAAGAATCCACCGTCAACGGTTCTTGAACATGTATGCTACGGGGCATCGCATCAATAAGCCTATTCAAAGCTTCATAAGACAAGAAATAAATAATAAACGGGGAGAAAGCTTTCACAAAACGGTTACAATCTCCAATGAAAGAGGCGTAAACAAACAAACATAAAAACAGAAATTCAGGTCCCGGAAAAATGTTGTGCGTTAAATAGAAGCCAAAAAGAACAGTTACGAAGATTGCGGACGGCACAAACACATAATTTGATCTATCAGCTCTTCCCAACCCTCACCCTCATAGGAGATATCATTTCAATTCTAACCATCGGATTTAAAATTTTCTAAAACCTACTCGCTGGCTTTCATTTTCGAATTCGAATTTTAAAACCTAAGGCTTTATAAAGGGTATTTAAAGACTTCATATGTAGTGGTGTTTCATGCCCAAGGTTAAAGCTGTAATAAGCATAGAAAACGTCGTTGCCTCAGCAACCTTAAACCAGAAAGTGGATTTAAACGCTGTTGTTAAAAGCTATCCGGGTGTAGAGTATCGTCCAGAACAGTTTCCAGGGCTTGTTTTTAGGCTTAAGAGGCCTAAGACGGCGACTTTGATTTTCAATTCTGGAAAGATGGTTTGCACAGGAGCCAAGTCTGAAAAGGAGGCTAAAAGAGCTGTAATGAAAGTTATTAAGGAACTTAAGAAGGGTGGAATTATAATCATTAGCAAGCCGGAGCTTAAAATTCAGAACATTGTAGCTTCTGCTAGTTTGGGCGGAATGATAGACTTGGAGAAGGCAGCCTACACCCTTGGAAAAACCATGTATGAGCCTGAACAGTTTCCGGGGCTGATTTACCGCATGGACAATCCAAAGGTTGTTATATTGCTTTTCGCTAGCGGCAAGTTAGTGTGTACCGGAGCGAAGAGAGAGCAAGACGTTTACGACGCTGTCCACAAGCTTCATGAAATGTTAGAAGAGAAGGGGCTAATATTCTACGAGTAAAGCTCGCAGCACCTAACCTTTTATCCCTTTTTAACCTGCTTCAAAATTGTTTTCAACTGTTCTTCATTTATCGCTCCTGTCTCGTAAAGCATGCGGGCTGCCTCGCTGATTTTGATGATTGAATGAAGCTTAATCCCACTTTTGCGAAGCTTTTCTTCGCCTCCCTCTTCCCTATCAAGGAGAACTACAGCGTCGTTCACCACTCCGCCTTCAGCAATCACAGCTTTAGCTGCCCGTCTAAGCGACAGCCCAGTTGTTATTAGGTCATCGACCAGCAGAACTCGGTCGCCAGGCACCAAAACTCCTTCAACCCTTCTTTGCCTTCCATGGAGACGCACGCCTTTTCGGATGTATATGAAGGGTTTTTTAAGGTTGTAGGCTATTATGGTGGCGAAGGGCATGCCAGCCATAGGTGTTCCAGCCACTTTTTCAAAGTTTTCTACGCCTATTTCCTCTTTCACAAAGCCTGTGTAAATGTCGCATATTCTTTTGAAAGCGTCTGGGAAACTTGGAACTACACGGAGGTCTATGTAGTATGGGCTTATTTTGCCGCTGGTAAGCTTGAAGGTTCCAAACTGTAAAGCGCCGATTTTATTCAAAATCTTGCAAACTTCGGCTTTCACATCGTTCTGCAGCATCCAAGCTACACCTTTTTGGAGACTTGGTAAACCTTACCCATCTCTGGAATTAAACAAGTTGTTTTAGGCATTTCTTTCTTCAAAAGTTCGCTAAACCTTTTCAGGTCAGCACTGGAGCCCGTGTGATATGGAACAGCCACTTTAGGCTTTGTAAGCCTCGCTATTTCCAAGCCTGTTTCAGGTGAAGCGCCCGGGGCAATTCCAACAGTGCAGAATACCACGTCCAGTTTTTCTCGTTCGCCTATTGCTGCCATTTCTGGAAATGGAAGGCTGTCCGCCGTATGGAAAACTTTGACCCCGTCCTCGCTCGTGATTATGTAGGAGACCGGTGTGGAGGCGGGTGGATGATTACATTTTTCAGCTTTAACGGAGACGTCGCCCACTTTAACCTCCACGCCCGGCTGAACTTCATGAAGTTTTTCTAACGGAATAGTGTTGCGAAGCCTTTTAGCTGAAGTTGGGTCAGCTATAACCATGCACTGGGAAAGCCTATGAACTTCTGCAATTAACGATGGATCTAGGTGGTCGTAGTGTTCATGAGTTATTAGCACAGCATCTGCTTTCTGAAGGTTTTTAGCTTTAACATCAACGGGGTCTACAACAATGGTTTTCGAGGGAGTTTTTATGGTTACTCCAGCATAACGGTTGAACCATACAAACAGTATTTCATTTTTTCCAGGAACTTTTTCAATAGCCATACAGGGTTCCTCAAATTCATATTAATGGCGATTATGCCCTTAAAGAACTTGTGTTTCACGTTGGCTAAAACCTTTTTAGCTTCAGTTTAAATTTAATAAACTTAATTGTAATTAATTTAATTTGAATGCCAGAGATTATTGCCTTTGAGTGATCTGCATGTATGGTACAAACCCTGTTGCTTTGTAGATTTTGCATAGGAGGGCTCTGCACTGCCAAGATCCTGTATATGGATCTAGTGTTTCCGGATCCTCAAGAACAAGCACGTTAGCATTAGATATGAAATTTCCATACCACCAATATTTATCACCTGGAAGCTCGGGATACCACCAGCTGGCTTCTACATTGACGCATTTCGGATGTATTGTATCTGTGACTTTTGCCTTCATTAGTATCTTGCCCCTTCTGGTTTCAATCCAAACCCAATCGCCTTCTGATATGCCTAATCCCACAGCGGTTTCAGGATGTATCTCAACTAATGGTTCAGGATGGAGCTCCCGTAACCCCATACCCCACTGCCTAAGCTCCGAGTGGAATTGAGGTCTAAACCTCCCACCAGTATTAAGAATCAGAGGATAATCCTTTGCTAATTCAGGCTGCGTTACCGGACTCTCATATGGCTCAATGTAATAGGGTAAAGGATTTTTACCCAGCTGCCTAAATATTGTAACCCAAATCTCAGCCCTACCAGTTGGAGTGGCAAAACCTCTCGGCCTACCAGTGTCAGGATCAATGTGTTCATAGCCCTTTGGAGCCCAGCTAGAAATCACATATAAGTCTTTAGCTCTCTCCAGTGTCAAGCCTATGGAGGCAAGCCGGACATTATCTGCCTCCTCTAGTTTTTCCCATGGGAAAGCATCCTTCCACTTTTCCTCAGGCAACAACCTTCTGGCAAGCTCACGGAATATCCAATACTCGTCCCTTCTCTCGCCCAGAGGCTCAATGGCTCTCTCCCACACGTTAACATTCGGGGAGAAATCTTCGAAGCTGCCCACATAAGGCCTTTCAAGGGATTTTGTCACAGCTGGCAAAACGTAATCAGCGAAAGTACATGATGGGGTCAGCCACCTGTCAATGACAACAGTAAGCTCCAAATTGGGGCTGCCCAAAGCCTCATAAACAAGCTTCGTATTAGGAGCCCATACAGCCGGATTACCAGCCCAAACAATCAAACACTTTATTGGATGCGGCTCACCACTTAAAATAGCTCTAGCAAGCAGAGGCCAAGCTATGCCGAACATATGGCTTGAGACAGGAGGATTAACCTTCCAAACCCTCTTATAATGAGGATTAAGGAGGCCCAACATGGGCCAACCCATTATGGGAAACATTTCGGCTCCGAGCATTTTCTTTTTAACTTCAGGTGTGACGTGATCTTGATAATCGAGAAGGCTTTCTCTAAGAAACATTTTCCCACCAATAATGGGCCCCGGTTGCGTCATAATATCTCCGCCAACCACATCGAGATTTCCAGAGAATATTCTGAGCATTGCCCTAGCTATCTCAACAGATGAAGCAGCCCTTCCAAGCTGATCTGAAGCTACTCCTCTATAAACGCAGCCTGGCTTTGTTGTAGCAAAAAATCTAGCCGACTCCTCCAACAACTTCTTTGGAACCCATGTTATCTCCGCCATCTTTTCAGGCGGATACTCCATTATTCTTTCCTTGAAAGCTGTGAAGGCAGTTCTACATTTAACGGTTTGCCCCTCAACGGTTTCTACTTCAAAATATCCTTCAAGTTCAACTTTAACATCACCGTCTGGTATGGGCTCACCATTAAGCGTATAAAATTGTTGCACAGCCGGATCCCATACTACTGGAGAGTTCCGCAACTTGTCCCAAGCCACATACCTGTCACATCTCCCCCCATCAACGATATCCTTTTCAGTTAACCACCAATCCTGATCAACCCTGAGAAGTAAAGGACCATTTGACCATCTCTCAATGAAAACCCTATCATAAAGGTTATCTCTAAGCATCACATATAACCACGCAAGAAAAACACCAGCATCAGTTCCTGGCCTGAGTTGAAGCCAATAGTCAGCATTCTTGGCCGTTATAGTGTATCGCGGATCCAAAACAATAAGGTGCACTTCTTCTCCGCGTCTTTTTCTTTCAGTGATTATGTGCCAATGCATGGGTGTGGATGCCGGATAATTCCTGCCATCAACAACTATGCATCTGGCATTTGCTATGTCCGGATATTGAGTATTAGTACCGTAAATGCAATGTTGCAAGGCTACGTCATTGCAGGCGCATATGTTTCCAGGAGTCGCCACATTACCTGGATTACCTATTGCAAATAGAAATCTAGATCTAGCCCAATATAGATCTGTTCTATACGTTCCTTCAACAACCGCTATACATTCAGGACCATATTTTTCAATAAGTTCCTTGAGTTTTGAGGCTATTTCATCTAAGGCTTGTTCCCACGATATTCGTTGCCACTGTCCTGAACCTTTATCGCCAATTCTTTTAAGCGGATTTCTTAATTGTTCGGGATGATAAATAAAATCTACAATGTGACTTATCCTTTCTCCACAAACGTATCCCTTGCTTATCGGATGCTCAGGATTGCCTGTTACCTTTAGAAGCCTTCCAGTTTCCTCATCCACATAAGCTAAAAGACCACATCGTAACCAGCATCCCGGTTCACCGCTATGGCAGCCAACTTTCTTAATTATCACTTTTTCTTCACCCACACTTCTCACCAATCAAGGCGGGTTATCGTGTCCTCTACTAAAACTAAGAATAAAAATTTTGTCAATAGTTCTGCTACAAAGCTTGTAGTTTGAATTTGCCACATTCAAAGGATGCTGAGACGCAAAACATGCAGAAAAGTTGATCAATATAACAATAGAAAACGCTTTATTCACAACCGCAAATGATGAGTTTTACATGCGGACGGCCAAAGAAGAAAGTGATGGTTGACGGTGAAAACGATATGGTTGACGTTTGGCTTCCATTTGGTAGGACTGAAGTCTGTTTGAGGGTTCCGACTCGAAACTTTTTGGGCGTTATTGAGCCTAAAGAGAAGCCCGGCGTCTTAGACGTTAGGGCGGAAGTTGAGAGAGCTTTAAGGGAGCCCCTTGGCCCCAAGAGGCTTTGCGAGATCGCCAAATCTGGGCATAAAGTTGTGATAGTTGTTGACGATGCCACACGGCCTGCTCCAAGCCATGTTATGGTGCCTCCAATTCTTAACGAGCTGAACAGCGCAGGTGTTAAGGACGAGGATATAACCATCATCTTTGGATGCGGCACCCACCGGGCTGTTACAGACGAAGAGGCGGTTAGGCTTTTAGGAGAGACTGTTGTGAAGCGTGTTAGGGTTGTTAGCCACGACTGTAAATCCAAGAACCTTGTCTATATTGGCACAACAAGATACGGAACAAAGGTTTATCTAAATCGTGTCTTTGCAGAGGCAGATGTGAAAATTCTGACTGGTGATGTTTGTTTTCATTATTATGCGGGTTATGGCGGTGGAAGGAAGAGCGTCTTGCCCGGCGTTGCCGGCGAAGAAACGATAAGGGCAAATCACGCCATGCTTTTACATCCAAACGCAAAGACTGGAGTTTTGGAAGGCAACCCTGTCCACGAAGACATGATTGAAGCTGCCAGAATGGCGAAAGTGGATTTCATCCTAAACGTTGTAGTTAACACCAAAGGCGAGGTTGTTCGAGCCTTCGCTGGCGACTTGGAAAAAGCCTTTTACGAAGGGGTTAAGCTTGTTGACGAAATGTACCGTTTGCCCGTAGACCGAAGGGCTGACATCGTCGTAGTAAGTCCGGGTGGGCATCCAGCTGACGTGAACCTCTATCAAGCCTATAAAGGTGTTGACAGCGCTTTAGAAGTGGTTAAGCGGGGCGGTGTCATTGTTTTGGCTGCTGAGTGTTCAGAAGGCTATGGAAATCAAGTCTTTTACGATTGGATGGCCAAGTTTAAGGATTTGAAAGCTGTTGAGCGGGAGATTAAACGCAACTTCGTTTTAGGTGGGCATAAAGCCTACTACTTGATGAAGGCTTTACAAAGGGCTCAAATAATTCTAGTATCAGCCATGCCGGATTACTACGCTGTGAACGTTTTTGGTTTGAAGACGGCGAAAACCGTCAATGAAGCCTTAAGCCAAGCGTTTAAAATCGCTGGAGAAAACGCCAAAGCCTGGGCTATGCCTTTTGGGAACTATACCCTTCCAGAGGTTAAGGCAAGCGAATGAGTATTTGATATGGCTTGATGAGAAAACCTTTAAAGTTTGGCTGTAGACCTAACTTACGCCTCAAACATGCTCCATACGGTGGAAAACAATTGCAGCAAACCTTCATCCTCCGCAACTTCACACCTAAAGACTTGCAACGCGTCATGTACATAAACCGCGTTTGCCTACCGGAAAATTATGGCGACTACTTTTTCATGGACTTGTATAACCGTTTTCCAGAAACATTCATAGTGGCTGAAGTCAACGGCGAAATAGTAGGCTATATAATGTGCCGCATCGAGCTGGGCTTATCCAACTTCTGCTTCAGCGGCTTCATTAAAAAGGGACATATCGTTTCAATAGCCGTCATGCCTGAGCATCGGCGGAAGGGCATAGGCTACGCTTTAGTTTCTAAAGCCATGGAAGGAATGCGTTTTTATGGCGCAAAACAAGCCTTTTTAGAAGTAAGAGTTTCAAACATGCCCGCCATAAACTTATACGAAAAGTTAGGCTTCAAGGTTACGCGAACAATCCACGGCTACTACTCGGATGGCGAAGACGCCTACGTAATGAGCAGAGAGCTCTAAAAATTAGGGCTTGTCGACTCGGCTTTTTTGTTCGCGTAGTTTATGGCTTGGAGAATGGACCTTGACAGCCCAAGCAAACTTAGCAATATGGCGGCCGTCAAGAAAAAGCGAAGGTCTATGGTTAAGGTTATTCCCATGTAAAGTAGGTTGATTATACCGCCGTTAAGGGCTAAAGTTAGATAGCCAATCACGAAAAACGCTTTCGCCACGTCAAAGAAGTACTGGAAAACCGTGTCGGACATTATGTCTCTAAAAATCCCCAGCGAGATGTAAACGATAACAAAGTTTTCAACTGTTTGATGTAAGTTTGGAACGTAACTTTCAAATATAGCGAAAAAGCTCCAAACAAAAAGATACAATCCATAAAAGATAAAAGTTTTCAACATGGCTTTTATCGCATTGAAGACAAACTTTTTTGCAAAACTTCTCATGCCGCTTTCTTCAGCCATAGGGGATCACCAACGGTCCGTAAGACAGAAACTGTGTTGAAAAATAAACCTCAAAGAAGCCTTTCTGACCAATTTCGGATACTTGAACGTAAAGCACAAACTCTCCTATATACAATGTTCCTTGCGGCGCTGTAATTGTGGACGTACCTTGACCTGCAAGCGTGCCCTCATCGTTGCACATGAAAATTGTTATTTCACCATTAATTTCGACTGGAGCATGGTTTTCAAAACTTATAGGCACAACCACTTCTACGTGAGTTTGGTTTACTGGCTCATAGATTGGCTGCCCAAGCTGGAAGTTGTAGAATGGTGCACCCCACGGAACAGAAAAGTTTGACGAGGCTTTGATCGGAATTACTTCAGCTAGTTTCACGCTTATTAGGGCTGTTATTGTAAAGCTGGAGTCATTAAACAAGTAATATATGCCCTTCTCCAACAGCATATCCGTTCTGAAGGTTAAGTTGTGGAGTGCGATAAGCTCGCAGCCTCTTTCTACAGTCGGTATAAAGGTGGAGCCTTCTGTAATCTTTGTGCCATTTAAGTCCGCAACTTTTGTTGTAAGGTTAAAATCGCCTAGGTTATAGTAGCCTCTGTTTTCGATGTTTATCGGAATAGAAATTATGACGGAGCTGTTGGCTGTCAAGGTTAACTGGGGTTCTCCAAGGCTTAGATGCAAGTCTTTGACGGAGTAAACCGCCGAAGCGAAAAATGCCACTAGAAGAATCCAAAAAAGGGTTGACGCCACACCTATCATACGAATTGAAAAGTCCATAAAAGCCACATCTCGCCCGTGAACAGCTGAAATCCTTGTCGGACTTAGTTACTATTGTGAATCTGCTTTCTGGGTTAACTGTTCTGGAGGAATGACAATAACTTCCGGCTCCTTCTTTTGCTCATCTTTAGGTTCAGACATCACTTTTTTGGCAACAACTACTTTTTGTTGTTGCGGTGTTACTGTTTTTGCTGGGACTGGTATAACCTCGGTTTTTGGCGCGTGAATTAGGATGGTTACTCCTCTTATGGTTAGGAGGGAGCCAACCCATCCCATGACTCCAAGATACATTAGGCGTATGCACGTGGCAATCAATGGAGCCAAAGCCGAGCCGAAAGTTTGCACAAAGTCGTCTGAGCTGGCTATTGAAAGGCTTTGGGTTAGAAAACCGTAGGCGCTTAAAAACGTGAATATTAAGAGGGCGACGCCAACGCCTAGAACAAGCATGCCTGAAAAGGTGATTTTCTCTCTTAAGCTTTTGAGCATGTTTTTCCCTCGCTTTTGTATTTTGAAGCTTTAATATTAAGGGATTCCGCCGTGAAAAACAGAATTTAGGCTCTTTATCAAAAATTAGGCTGAAAAATTAGGAAAAATGGAAAGTTAAAGCTGTAAACCCAACTTCTCGTATATTTTTCTCCGGTTTTCTTCAACGTTTTTCTCTACTTCCATGAAAAGGTTGTTGCCATGCGAATCTATAGCAACCGTTAACGGACCAAAGTCTTCGACCTCGAAAATCCACAAGGCTTCTGGTGTTCCAAGGTCAAGCCACTCAACGCCCCTAACGTTTTTAATAGCTTTCGCCGCCAGTAAGGCTGCTCCACCCGTAAAGGCGCCGTAAACCGCCCCATACTTCGCCATGGCTTCCGTTGTTCTTTTGCCCATGCCACCCTTGCCGATTACGACGCGAACCTTGAAGTTTTCGATGAACTCGTCCTCAAAAATGTCCATGCGAATGCTTGTTGTTGGACCCGCTGCCACAGCAACCCATTTATCGCCCTCTTTTTTTACCACTGGACCACAGTGGTAAACTGCTAAGCCCTCAAGGTTTATTGGCAAAGGCCTGCCTTCCTTGAGGTATTCTAAAGCCCGCCTATGGGCTTGGTCTCTAGCCGTCACAATGGTGCCAGTTATGTAGATGACGTCGTTCACTTTGAGTTTGCGAATTTCCTCTTCCGATATGGGAGTTCTCAAATGATATATTGCCATAACTTTTCACCTCAAACCTTTCTCCTTATGGGTTAAATATTCAACAGTTCCATCCTCGTGAATTCGTGCGGTGGCTCTTCTCGCAGCCCAACAGTTGAAGGCTACAGCCGCTGGAAGAGACGCTGGATGCCTATGGGCGTATTCCACATGCACGCCTAAAACGGTTGTTTTGCCGCCGAGCCCCATCGGACCGATTCCAGTCATGTTGGCCGCTTCGTAAAGTTCTTTTTCAAGCTTCGCTATTTCCGGATTCGGATTTGGCTCGTTTAGAGGTCTTAAAAGCGCTTTTTTAGCCAGCTTCATGGCGATGTCCGCCCCGCCGCCCATGGCAACACCCACAATGGTGGGTGGACAAGGTTGAGCGCCAGCCTTTATGATAGACTCTATCACAAATTTTTTCAATCCGTTTATGCCCTCGCCGGGCAGAAGCATTCCAGTTAAGCAAGCATTTTCGGAACCTCCCCCCTTTGTCATCACGGTTAGTTCAAGCGTTTCGCCAGGCACAATTTCCCAGTGTACGTATGGTATAAACCGCCCGGTGTTATCTCCGCTGTTCTTTTGTGTAAAGGGGTCAACGGCGTTCGGTCTCAAAGGGATTTCTTTTGTGGCTTTTCTCGTAGCTTTTATTAGGGCATTTTCCACTTTGTCTAAGCCCCGCACCTCGGCGCCAGCAGTGACGTAAAAAGTTATTGTTCCTGTGTCTTGGCATATGGAAGCTTGGTATTCCTCAGCCAGCTCAATGTTGTTGAGGATGGCCTTTAACTGGGTTTTTCCAGTCTCGCTTGTTTCCTCTTGATAAGCCTTCTTCAAGGCTTGCTTTACGTCTTCTGGGAGATATATCACCGCCTGTCCTATGAGGTTAAAGGCCACGTTTTCAACGATTTCGGGTTTCAAAGGTTTCCCTCTCAAGTACTCGTTGAGTCTTGTCTAAAAGGTTTAAAAGAGTTTTTAGAACACTTTAACTCATCTCTCCATGGAATTGGACGTCCAGTTTCTCGTTTGATTTAAATACTGCCTGGGTTAACTGTTTCGTGGGAAACTTATGTCAGAGGCAGAGAGCCTACCCAAACAGCGGTATGAATCCCTTGAAGACCTTCCGGGGGTTGGTCCATCAACAGCCCAAAAACTTAGGGAACTAGGCTTCCATACGGTTGAGTCTTTGGCTATGGCAACGGTCCGCGAACTGGAGCCAGCTGGCATAAGCGAGAAAAAAGCCCTTGCAATAATTAACGCTGCCCGTTCGTCTATAGGCATATCTTTCATTCGCGCCGACGAGCTTCTCAAAATGAGGCAGAATGTTTTAAGGCTTACCACCGGGAGCAAAGCCTTGGACAAGCTTTTAGATGGGGGGCTAGAAACCCAAACCATAACAGAGTTTTACGGAGAATATGGAAGCGGAAAAAGCCAAATATGCCACCAGCTTTGCGTGAACGTGCAACTCCCACCGGAAAGAGGCGGCTTAAACGGTGCAGCCTTATACATTGATACCGAAAACACTTTCAGAACTGAACGCATTGTGCAAATGGCGAAGCATCTGGGGCTTAACCCCGAAAATGTTGTTAAAAACATCATTTACGCTGAAGCCTACACGTCGGACCATCAAATGTTTCTGTTGGAGAACGCTGACGAAGTAATAAAGGAAAACAATGTAAAACTCATCATAGTCGACTCTTTGACGGCACATTTCCGAAGCGAATATCTCGGACGCGAAATGCTCGCTGTTAGACAACAGAAACTCAACAAACACATGCATAAACTCATACGCTTAGCGAGAGCTTTTAACGCCGTGGCTGTCGTAACAAACCAGGTTATGGCCAAACCCGACATGTTTTTCGGAGACGCCATACACCCCGTCGGCGGACACATTGTGGGGCACACAAGTCACACGCGCATATACCTCCGGAAAGCTTCTCATGGACCAGTCCGCATAGCTCGGCTGGTTTCGAGCCCCTATCTGCCGGAGGGGGAGGAAGTCTTTAAAATAACGGAGAACGGTATAGAAGACGTTTCTGAAGAGGATAGAGCCAAAACCAGTGGGCGTTAAAATGCCCGTCCCCTCAGCCATGGTTACAAGGTTCTTCCAGCTAATCCTCAACAAACAGTTTGCTGAAGCTGAACGTGAACTGGAAAGAATTAAACAGAAAATGCACAAAACGGAGTGGAACAGAGGCTACTTCAGAGCCTTGTATGGAATGCTTCTTGTTAGAAGGTCTAACAACAGCGACTCGTACGCTTTTTTTGCTAAAATAGACTTGAACGATAAGGAAAACTTACAGGTTTATAGACGGGAATTCCTAGAACATGTGCGGAATAGGCTTCATGGCGAATTCGACCGCGGCTATTTCGCAGCATGGGCAGACTTCACACGAGTTGTAAGCAAACTAGCCGTCAACGAAACCCATCTTGAAAATGCGTCTCAGGAAAAGGAAAAAGACAGCAAAGGGCTTGAAAACAAAAAGCAACCTACAATTGAGGATTTCCTCAAATAAACTAGGCGCTACTAATCAGAATAGTGTATAGGAGCGCCCAAAAAACAAGCCAAGACAAAATGTAGATACCTATTCCCGTTGTGAAAATTTTTTGAGGCTTATCAACTTTCCATATAAATTTTGGTTTAACCATGTAGTAGGACAACACATAAACAATAAATGCGAAGGCAACGCCATTCATTAAAACGTTTATGTTTGGCTCATCTTTTACGGTGTTTGTTGCCAAACCATA
>Ga0185307_1001002_pt1 | contig 16529 bp, 16 predicted proteins | sample LHCtaG_FD_128010 | JGI IMG/M metagenome (GOLD analysis project Ga0185307, IMG submission 128010) | Hot spring microbial communities from Little Hot Creek, USA to study Microbial Dark Matter (Phase II) - LHC4sed_matched (SPADES... | ecosystem: Environmental > Aquatic > Thermal springs > Hot... | reverse complement strand
CTGGGTCGTCTCCTCCACCCTCCTCTGCAGCCTGCTCAGCAGCCACCTCTCGGGCAGGCCGTGGGGGAGGGAGGAGGGGGGGAGGGATAGGAGCTCCCGGCAGAGGGAGAAGAACCTGTCCAGGGCCCTCACCATGCTCTCGGCCTCGTTTTTTCTCCAGTTGAAGTCCTGCCAGGGCTCGGAGGAGGACAGGAGGTAGAGCCTCACCGCATCGGCCCCGTACTCCTGCACGGCCCTGTTGACCTCCACCAGGTTCCCCTTGGAGGAGGACATCTTCTGTCCCTCCAGCACCGCCATCCCGAAGCACACGATGCCCTTTGGAAGGAGGTGGGGGAAGAGGAGGGCATGGTGGAAGATGAAGAAGGTGAGGTGGTTGGGGATGAGCTCGCTGGCCGACATCCGGTAGTCCAGGGGATACCAGTACTCGAATTCCTCCCTCATGCGCTTCAGCGTCTGGACGGGGATCCCGGAGGAACGGGAAAGGGCCTCCGGGTCCCCCCTTCCGTAGAAGATGAAGTCGAAGACCTCATCCCCCAGCCTCTCGGGGTCCAGCTGCTTGAGGAGATGGGAGATGGTGTAGTAGGCCATGTAAACGGTGGAGTCGCTTAGGGACTCTATGATCCAGTTGGGGTCCCAGGGGGCTCTGGTCCCCATCCCCACCTTCCTGGTGCAGGGCCACTCCCTCAGCCACTCTATGGTGTGCTCGTACTGTGCCCTGCTTTCGGGGGGAACGAGCTCCATTTTGGCCAGGGCCTCCCTGGCCTTTTCCTTCCACCCTGGATCGGCGTAGTTGAGGAACCACTGGTCCTCCACCACCTTTATCAGCACGGGGGAGCCGCACCTGCACCTCACGGGCTTGTGGGAAAACTCGTACATGAGGGAGGCCTCCCCCCTCAGGAGCAGCTCCTGCTTGACCAGGTTCTTGGCCTCCGAGACGGCCTTCCCCCCGTACTGGGGTATCCAGTCCCTCATCCTTCCCTTCGCGAACTCCGCCCTGTAAACCCTGGAGGTGGCCTCCTCGAGCCTGGGATCCAGCTGCCCCCCTATTCCCATCCTCTTCACCTCCTCCGCCGCAGGGAACTCCCCGTACCCCTCCACCTCGATCAGGGAGAGGGGGCGAAGGGCCTCCGGGTCCACCCCCAGCTCCCTGAGCCTCTCGGGTTGCTTTTTGAGTTCCTCCAGGGCCACGTGGTCATAGGGGGCGTGGGCGGGAACCGATCCCACCACCCCCGTGGCGTTGTCGGGATCCACGAAGCGGGCAGGAAGGATGGGAACCCTCTTGCGGGTGAGGGGGACCTCCACCTCGGAGCCGAACCTCACCTCGAAAGGCCTGGGCTCCCCCACCCGGTACCCCTGCTCCGCCAGCTTGGAGACGGCCTGCTCGCTCACCACCCACCTCTCCCCCTCCACTTCCACCTCCACGTAGTTCACCTCGGGGTTGAGCCAAAGGTTGGTGACCCCGAAGAGGGTCTCGGGTCTAAGGGTGGCGGCGGGGAAGATCCTCTCCCCCTGCCTGTACTTCAGGAGGGTGAACTCCAGGACCTCCGCCTCCTCTCCCTCCAGCAGGTCGTGATCCGTGACCGGATTGCCGTCTCTGGGACACCACCTCACCGGATGCTTCCCCCTCACCACCAGCCCCGCTTCCATGAGCTTGTGGTACTGCCAGGTGATGAATTTGCTGTAAGGGGGATCCACGGTGGTGAAGTCCCTCCTCCAGTCTATGGACAGGCCCAGCCACTTCATTCCCTTCTTGTAGCTGAGGTCGCTGATCTCGGCGAAGTAGGTTCCGAAGAACTTGGGGTCCTCCAGCTTGGTCAGCAGCTCCTGGGGCACCCCGTACCGCTTGGTCAGCAGCTCCACGTACTGGGGCTCCCTCCTGGCCACCCGCCTCGAGGCCCCCACGATGGGAGTCCCCGTGAAGTGGAAGGCCATGGGGAAGAGGACATTGTATCCCCTCATGCGCTTGTACCTGGCCACCACGTCCGGTATGGTGTAGGTCCTGGCGTGGCCTATGTGCATGGGACCCGAGACATAGGGATAGGCCACGGTCAGGTAGAACTTGGGCCTGGTGTCGGGTTCGGCCTGAAAGATCCCGGCCCTTTCCCACTCCTCCTGCCACTTCCTCTCCATCTCCCTGAAGTTCACCTCATCCCCCCAGCACCTTCCTCACTTCCTCCACCGCCTTTCTTACGGCCATCGCCAGACCCTCCACCCTGGGCCCTCCCCCCTGTCCGAAGTTCTTCCTCCCTCCCCCGCCTCCCCCCAGCTCCCTGGCCGCCAGGGAGGCCAGGGCACCGCAGTCCACCCCCCTCTCCACCGCCTTTTCCCCCGCGGCCAGCACCAGGCTGGCCACCCTCCCCGAGCTCCCCAGGATGACCACCGTGTAGGGATCCTTGCTCATCTCCTCGGCCAGCTTTATCATCTCCTCCGTTCTGACCTCCCCCATTTCCTCCTTCACCACCACGAACTCCCCTATTCTCTCCCCCCTCTGTCTGAGGGCCGGAGAGGCTAGGCTGACCAGTCTCTTCCTGAGGGCCTCCACCTCCTTCTGCAGGAGCTTCCTCTCCTCCACCACCCTCTCCACGGCCCTTTCCACCTCCTCCTTGGGAACACCCAGGAGCCTGGCCATCCTTTCCCTTTCCTCCTCCCTCCTCCTCATTTCCTCCACCGCCGCCTTCCCAGCCACGAACTCCAGCCTCTCCACCCCGTCCTGAAGGCGCTCCGTCCTCAGGATCTTCAGGATCCCGATTTCCCCCGTGCTCCTGCAGTGGGTGCCGGCACAGGCCTGGACGTTCCATCCCTCTACCTCCACCACCCTCAGCTTCCTTCCCGGCACCACTCCGCCCTGGTAGAGCACGAAGCCGTACCTCTCCTCCGCTTCGTTTCTGTCCATGAAGGAGGTGCGTATGGGGAGATTGCTCAGGATCACCTCGTTGGCCCTCCTCTCTATCTCCGCCACCTCCTCCGGCTCAAGCCTCTTGAAGTGGGTGATGTCCAGCCTGGAGCCCTCGGGCCGCTTCTGGGCCCCGTGCTGCCAGACATGGGGTCCCAGGGTCCTTCTGGCCGCCTCCAGCAGGATGTGGGTGGCCGAGTGGTGGCGCATGAGGGAGCTCCTCCTCTCCCAGTCTATCCTCCCCTTTACCCTTTCCCCCACCCTGAAGGGATTGGAGCTGAGGTGATGCACCACGGCCTCCCCCCTCTTTTCCACCCTCACCACCTCCGCCCTTTTCCCTTCTCCCTCCAGGAAGCCGCAGTCCCCCTCCTGTCCCCCTCCCTCGGGGTAAAAGACGGTCCTGTCCAGCACCACCTCGTTCCCCCTGCTGAACAGCACCTTGGCCTCCATCTCCCTCAGGTAAGGATCCTCGTAGAAGAGGAGTTTGGTGCGCGGAAGCTTTTCCCCCTCCTCCTCCCTTTTCCTCCCCACCTCCTGCTTTCTGGCCAGCCTTATGTAGAAATCCTCCGGGATCTTCACCTCCACCCCCTTTTCCCTCCCCACCTCCCTGACGATCTCCGGCGGGAGACCGTGGCTGTCGTAGAACTCGAACAGCTTCTCCTCCGGCAGGGGGGAACCGGCGGGAAGGGAGGAGAGGGTCCTTTCCAGCAGCCTCCTCCCCCTCTCCAGGGTCTCCCGGTACCTCCTCTCCTCCAGCTCCACCACCCTGAGGATGTACTCCCTTCTTTCTTCGAGTTCGGGACGGGAGAGGAAGTCCAGCGCCCGGTCCATGAGCTCGGGGAGGGAAAGCTCCAACCCGGCCTCCTCCCTGAGCCTGAGGGTCCTCCTTATCACCAGCCTGGCCAGGTATCCCTCCCTGACGTTGCTCGGGGTGATCCCGTCCCCCAGCATGAAGGCCAGGCAGCGCAGGTGATCGGCTATGGCGTAGAGGGCCTCCAGCGGACCCAGCCAGCGATCCAGCTCTTCTTTGTTCCTCCCGCTCCTCTCGGCCACCTTCTCCCGGAGCAGCGCCAGGTCCCTGCCTTTCTCCACCTGGATCAACCCGGCCACCCTGGAATGGAGCTCCAACACCTCGGCGGGAGGCCTCTCTATCCCTGCCCTCTTCTCCAGCTCCCTCAGGAAGGGGCCGAAAACGGCCTCGTACACGGAGGTGCTGCCCTGAGAAACCCAGCAGATCCTCTCCAGCCCGTATCCGGTGTCCACTATCCTGAGGGGAAGCCTCCTGTACCCGCCCCCCTTTACCTCGTAGCGCATGAAGACCAAGGTGGCCAGTTCCAGGCCCCCAGCATTTACCTCGAAGTCCTCCCCCGCGTTTCCCCCTCCCTCCCAGAAATCCTCCACGTAGTTCAGCTCCTCCTCCCTCACTCCCAGCTCCTCCGTGAAGAAGTCGTGACAGAACTCCACCGTTTCGTGGTTCCAGTATATCCTTTCCCTTCTGGAGTTGAAGGCGTGGTGACCCCCCATGTGAAAGAGGGTGAGATGCCTCCCCGACTTTCCCACGTTGTCGATGTCGTTGAGGCGTATGCTGGGCTGGCTCACCACCAGGGGGTTGGCGGGAGGGGGAACCAGCCCACTGGTGACCCAAGGCTGGAAGTTGGCTATGGAGGCTATGGTGAGGAAGATGTCATCCCTCCACCTTGCCACCACCGGGTACCTCCGGATCACCCGGTGCCCCCTTCTCTCGAAGAACCCGAGGAAGGCCCTCTCCACCTCCTCCAGCTTCAGCTTCCGGCGCGTCAGGGGTTTGCCGATGAAGGAGTACTCGTCACAGGGCGTATCCCCGCAGGTGGTCCTCTCCCGGTTCAGGGTCCAGAACCACCTTCCGCACCTCTCACATTTCTTCCTTTCAAAGCCCCTTTCCCGGAAGAGCCTGACCCGGTAGAGGGTCCCCGCTTTTCCCCCGCCTTTCATCCAGATTCCTCCCTCCTCCCGGGGTTAAAACTACCTTTCCTTGAGGGCGGCCAGCAGGAGGGGGAGGCAGAGGGTGGCGTCCCCCTCCACCGTGATGTGTTTGGCCCCCTTCCCGATCTTCCCCCAGGAGATGGCCTCCCTGGTCCTGGCTCCGGAGAGGCTCCCGTCGTACTCATGGGCGGTGGTAAGGTAGACGGCGTACCTGAGTCCCCCGGCGAACTGGGCCCACCAGAGGAGATGGTGCTTGCTTATCCCCCCTCCCACCACCAGCGCACCCGTCCGGCGGGAGGACCAGATTTTCTCGCAGAGGAGATTTTCGTCCTTCATGGTGTCGACCCTCAGGTCGTGCTCCTGGCAGAAGGACCAAAGCTGGTAGCCCACCGCCCCGTCCGTTATGCCTGGCACGATGACAGGTACCTTCCTCCTGTAGCACCAGTAGAGAAAGGAGTCCTCCTTCCCTATCCACCTGCCCAGCTCCCAGCACAGCTCGTGAGTGGAGAGCTCCTTCTTCCCCGAGCGGTAGAGCTCCCTCAGGAACCTCTGCATCTTCCTCTCGATGAGGAGGCCGTAGGAGGAGTGGGGGACGAAGACGTTTCCCACCCTGTTTATTCCCTTCTCCCTGAGTTCCTCGTCGTCCGCCTCGAAGCTGCCGTGATAGTACTTCCCGAAGCTCCTGGCCAAGTCGTGGTCCAGGGTTCCGCAGGTGGTGAGGACCAGATCGAAGAAGCCCTCCTTCACGAACTCCCTTATCACGCCCCTGGTGCCGGTGGCCATGAGGCAGGCGGGAAAGGACAGCATCTTCAGGCATTCCCCGTCCTCCAGCATCTCCCTCAGGATTTCCCATCCCCTGGCGAGGAGCCGGGCGTTGAATCCCCCCGAGAACCTCCACTGCTCCATCAGCTCCCTTATCCTCATTCCCGGGGGAATTCTCAGGTCCCTTACCGGCTCCCCCTTCATGGATCCCGCTTTGTGCGAAAGGCGGCTAGCCGAAGAGAGCCGCCAGCCCGGCCATGGCCTCCTCTTCCTTCTTCTCCTCCTCTTCCTTCTTCTCCTCAGCCTTCGGAGGAGCGGTGGGAGGAGCGGAGGGAGGAGCGGAGGGGAGGGCCATGGAGGGGGCGGCTTTCAGCACTTCCTCGATGTTCACCCCTTCCAGGGCGGAGAGGAGGGTCTTCACCCTGGCCGCGTCCACCTCTACCCCAGCTGCCTTGAGCACGTTGGTCAGGCTCTCCTCATCCGGCTTCTTCCCAGCGGCGTGCAACAGCATGACGGCGTGCACGTATTCCATCTCTTTCGCCTCCGCTTGGGTTCATCCCTTTACTCCTACCCCTTTATGAAGCTTTCCCCTCCAGCCTGGAGGAGAGGTGAAGGGCGCGGAGATGGGCCAAGGCCAGGAGCTCGGGCAGGGTCTCCCTGGTGGGGAAATCGGCGGCCAGGGCCCTGGCTAGCGAGAGGGCCTCCAGTCTGGCCCTCAGGAGGAGGTGGGAAAGGACGGGAGGGACGGGGTAGCCCAGGGCCAGGGCCAGGGACAGGGCAGCCTGCTGGGCCTTCCTCAGGTCTTCACAGAGCCTTTCCTCGTCCAACTCCAGCAGCTCACCCGAGAACACCAGACCCTCCTCATAGGCCGCCCTGAGCCTGAGCATCAGGTCCACCGGTTCCACCCCTAGCTTGGTAAGGAGGTCCGCCGCTTCCTTGGTTATCACCTCTCCCTTCCTCACCACGGTGAAGTCCTCGGAGATCACCACCTTTCCCGCCTGCACCTTGGCCTTGATGCCCATCCTCTGCATCTCGCTCACGATGGGACCGGGGGGGAAATCCGTTTCCCCCGCCTTCAGAATCACGTCGGTCGAGGAGATCCTCCCCGGCTTGGGCGGGGCCTTCCTACCCTCCTGCTTGAGGAGACGGTTGAGCTTGACGGGGGGAAGGTCGGTGAAGATGAGGGCACTCTGACCCTTCACGTGCTGCAGGAGGTTCTCCAGCCCCCTCCTGTGCTGGGAAACTTGCGAGAGGGCGAGCCTGATGAGGGTATTCTTGGCCACCACGATTTCCGCCTTTCCCCTCAGCTTCTCCCTGACGGCCTGAAACAGGTGGGCGGGAAAGCCCTCGAAGTCCAGGATACCCACCACCCTGGAGGAAAGGAGCTTGTTCTTCAGCTTCTCCAGCGTTTTAACCTTCCAGGCGGGATAGGTGGCTCTCTTCACTTCCTCACCTCCACCTTGATCGGCTTGCCCATGGTGGTTTTCACGTAAAGATGCTTGAGGCGGCCCTTACCCTTCTGCAGGACTTGCTCCAGCGCCTCGAGCACGCTCATCGCGTTCTCGGCGATCTTCTCCGCCGGCATCTCTTCGCTCCCTATCCTGGCCCTCAGGGCAGGTTGGTCTCTGGTTCTCATGAAGAGGAGCTTGCGCGCCCTCTCCACCACCTGCTGGAGGTTGGAGGAGGAGGGGACGGGCTTGGGTATCTTGTCCCTGGGGCCCAGGATGCGACCGAGCAGTTTGCCGATGAGGGGCATGAGCTCGGGCTGGGAGAGGAAGACATCGTACTCCTTTGCCAGCTTCTTGACCCTCTTGGGATCCTTCGCCAGGGCCTCCAGCTCCTCCCTGGAGATCACCAGGTCGGCCCCGGCCTCCTTGGCCCTGAGGGCCATCTCCCCCTCCGCGAAGAAGACCACCTTCCTCCTCTTTCCGGTCCCGTGGGGAAGGAAGGCCTCAAGGGAGATCCTCTCCTCGGCCTTTTTCAGGTCCAGGTTGTCCAGCGTGATCTGGAGCTCCACCGCCTGCTTGAACCTCCTCCCCTTTCCCGCCTCCACCGCCTTTTGCACGGCCTCGATGAGGGCCTCCCTGGAGATCATGTGAGTTCCTCCTCGTACTTGCCTTCGTCGATTTCCCTCTGAACCTCCCGCGGATCCTTCCCTTCCACCGTCACCCCCATGCTCTTACAGGTGCCCAGCACCTCCTTCACCCTGTTCTTCAGGCTTCCTCCCCCCCCTTTCTCCTTGGCGATCTTGATGACCTGGGAAAGGGAGAGATTGCCCACCGTCTCCTTGCCTGGCGTTTTGGCACCCTTCTCCAGCCCCAGCTCCCTCTTCACCAGCACGGAAACGGGGGGTGAGCCCACCTCTATCTGGAACTCCTTGGTCTTCCTGTCAACCGTAAGGATCACGGGAACCTTCATCCCGCTGAACTTCGCGGTTTCCTGGTTTATCCGCTGGACCACCAGCCCCACGTTCACCCCGAGGGGGCCCAGGGCAGGACCCAGCGGGGGACCGGGGGTGGCCTTGCCGCCCTCCACCAGCAGCTTTATCCTGGTTTTCATCGAAAACCACCCCTTTCACCGGCTAAAAAGGCTTTTCCAGGCTCACTTCTCCTCCGTACCCTTCCTCTGTATCACCTTCACGGCTTCCGATTTGACCGTGACGGGTATGGGAACGGTGGCCTCGAAGAGCTCCACGGTCACCTCCTCCTTCTCCTTGTCCACCTGCACGATGCGGGCCCTCTCCCCCTTAAAGGGCCCGGCGGTGATCTCCACCAGGTCCCCCACCTCCATCCTCACCACGGAGGGTTTGGGGGCCAGGTACTGCTCCAAATCCTGGATGGAGAGCTCGCCGGAAACCATCCCCCTGGCGTGCTTCACCCCCATCCTGGCCCTCTCCACCGAGCTCCTTCCGTAGGCCTCCACGAAGATGTACCCGGAGAGGTTGGCGGGGGCCATCACGGCTAGGATGGGGAGGTTGTGCTTTCTGGCGTGGGCCATGAGGACGTCCGCCGTGTTCTTTTCCTGTCCCACCGTCACCCTGATGGCATAGATGGAGGAGCGCTGCACCTCTTCCTTTTCCTCCAGGCTCAACCACCTCCCACCAGCAGGTATCCCAGTGTCATCAGGAGAAAGCCCAGCAGCCCCACAAGCAGGATTCCCAGTCCCGTTATCTTGGAGGTCTGCATGAACTCCTCCTGACTGGGCTTCCTGGCCACCAGCAGGACCCGCTTTATCTCGTTGAGGTTCATAGGCTCCTCAATCCCAGGTCTATCTCTTGGGGCTTAAGCTTAGGCAGGGGAGGCCTGGTGGCGGAATGGGGCGAGTAAACCCCGGTCACCACCAGCAGCACCCTGAGCTTGTTCTTCAGCTCCTCCGAGATCTGGGCCCCACAGATCACGTGGGCGTCAGGATCGAGCACTTCCGACACCTTACCAAAAACCTTTCCGGCCTCGCTGAGCGTGAGGCTAGGTCCGCCCACCACGTTGATGAGGGCCCTTTTAGCCCCCGTGATGTCAGCCTCCAGCAGGGGGCTGTGGATGGCCTCCTCCACAGCTTCCTCCGCCCTGTTTTCGCTATCGGACTCCCCTATCCCTATCAGGGCTGTTCCGCTGTTCCTCAGCACGGTCTCCAGGTCCGCGAAGTCCAGGTTGATGAGGCCGGGCTTGGTTATGGTCTCCGTTATTCCTTTCACGGCGTTCATGATGATCTGATCCGCCACCTTGAAGGCCGCCCCCAACGGTAGGTCGGGAGCCATTTCCAGAAGCTTGTCGTTGGGAATCACTATCACCGCATCCACGTTTTCCTTCAGCCTCTCCAGCCCCTGCCTGGCATTAACCATCCTCCTGTTTCCCTCCACCTTGAAGGGAAGGGTGACCACGGCCACCGTGAGGGCACCCAGCTTCTTGGCTATCTCGGCCACCACCGGGGAGGCACCCGTTCCGGTTCCTCCTCCGAGGCCGCAGGTGATGAAGATCATGTCGGCACCATACAGATGATCCTTTATGAGCTCCTCGTCCTCCCTGGCGGCCTGCTCCCCTTTGGTGGGATCCGCCCCCGCCCCCAGCCCACCCGTGGTTTGCTTCCCTATCAGAAGCTTCCTGTCGGCCAGCGTGTAGAGGAGGTCTTGGGCATCCGTATTGATGGCTATGGTCTCCGCCCCGTATATTCCCACCTCCATCATCCTGGAGAGCGTGTTCCCTCCGCTTCCCCCGCACCCCACCACCAGGATCTTCACAGAGGCCTTTTCCTGGATCTCCTTCAGCTCCTGATCGGTGTATCCCTTGATTCCGGGCTTTTCCACCTTTCCCAACTCCCGGATACCCGGTTTGGCACTCAAAGGCGAAGCCATCATTTCACCTTGTGGAGGAGGACCTTGTTGGTTTTAAAGCTTTTGAGAAAGGGCCTGCCTCACGGTGAGTTTGGGTATTCCCAGCCGGGCGGAGGTTTCTTCCACCACCTTCCTTTGCTGAGAGATCATCCCCTCCCCGTCCATCAGGATCAGCTCGGCCCCTCCCTCGGTTTTCTTCACGGCCTCCTCCAGCAGTTCACCCGTTATGGGGGAGTATTTGGGGAAGAGGTGGCCCACCAGATAGGGGGTCTTAAGCACGGCTTCCGTGTGGGCGGGAGAATAGTGGGTTCCTCCCACCCCCACGGCCCTCTTCCCCTTAGGGAGGGGATGGAGGAGGGCCTTCGCCACAGCCCTTCCGGCCTCTTCCCTGCTCCACTCTTCCTTCCCGCTTCCTATCTCCACGAAGGTGACGGGAACCTTCAGGTCCACCGGCCCGTGGTGGGTGGCCTCCAGGCACACCCTGTGGGGGAGGTCCTCCTCCTCCTTGGCCAGCACCAGATGTCTAAGGATGCCCGCCACGGTTTCCGGCTTGGCTATGGCGAGCCTCCCCTCCTCCGGCCTCCCTGGGACGTGAACGGAGAGGGTGGGAAGGCCCGACCGGCTGACGTGCCTGGAGAGGATCAGGACCTCGCTGGCAGGAAGGGGGAGGGAGGTGAGGTTCAGCGGATCCTCCTCCACCGGCAGGAGCACGAATTCTTCCAGCCGGTAGGCCCGTCCCCAGGGACGGAAGGGATAGAGCTTGAGGAGTTGGTGGCAGATGTTGCGGGCGGCCGGATCCTTTCTGTGGGCCAGAAGCAGCTTGGACAGGCTTTCTCCCGCCCCTTCTCCCTCTGCCGGCTCGGAGTTCATGGATTAGCCACGTCTCAGAAGCTCCTTGATCTCCTCCACCACCGCAGGATCCTCTATGGTGGAGTAATCCCCCAAGGGCTGATCCGAGAGCAGGGCCCTCAGGAGCCTCCTCATGATCTTGCCGCTGCGGGTCTTGGGCAGCCTGTTTACGAAGAAAAAGCCCCCGAAGACCACCACCGGCCCCAGCAGGCTCCTCACCTTCTCCTTTATCTTTTCCTTCAGCTCCTCGGAGGGCGAGAAACCCCCCTTCAGCACCACGAAAGCGCACGCTACCTCCTTTCTCACGGGATCCGGCATTCCCACCACCGCAGCCTCTGCCACGGCTGGATGGGAGAGCAGGGCGCTCTCCACCTCTATGGCCCCTATCCGGTGCCCTGAGATCTTTATCACATCATCCGTCCGGGCGACGAACCAGAGGTACCCGTCCTCGTCTTTCTTAGCCACGTCCCCGGTGTAGTAGTAGGGGGGGATCCTGTTCCAGTATTCCTCCACGTACCTCCCCTCCGCCCTCCAGAGGGTCTGGATCAGCCCAGGGAAGGGTTTTTTTATCACGAAGATCCCCTCCACGCCCGGTGGTAGGGGGTTCCCCTTCTCGTCCACCACCTCCCCTTCCACCCCGGGAAGGGGTATGGTGGCCGACCCTGGTTTGATGGGTAGGAGGGAGATGCCGTAGGGATTCCCCACGATGGGTCCCCCAGTTTCGGTCTGCCACATGTGGTCCACCACGGGGGCCCTCCCCTTCAGGACCTTGTTCTGTAGCCAGTCCCAGGCAGGTGGGTTCAGGGGCTCTCCGGCCGAGGCCACGAACTTGATGCTACTCAGGTCGTACTTGGAGGGCGGCTCCTCCCCGTACTTCATCAGGGTGCGGATGAGGGTGGGGGAAACCCACATCTTGGTCACCCGGTGTTTCTCCACCAGCTTCCAGAGGATCTCGGGGGAGGGATAGTCCGGGGTGCCCTCGTACATCAGGGTGGTGGCTCCCACGAGCAGGGGGCCGAAGAGCACGTAGCTCGATCCCACGATCCACCCTATATCCGAAAGGCAGAACCAGACATCCCTCTCCTCCAGGCCGTAGACCCACTTTCCCATGGCGTAGACGTAGACCTGGTAGCCACCGTGGGTGTGCACGGTTCCCTTGGGCTTGGCGGTGGTTCCCGAGGTGTATAGGATGAAGGCTGGGTCGTTGGCCTCCATGGGCACCACCTCGGCGTTCTCCTTCCTGCCCATCTTGAGGGCCTCCTCCCAGTAGAGATCCCTTCCCTTCTTCAGGGGCACCCCCTCTTTCCCTCTCCTGAGGACCACCACCTTCTCCACCCGGTTGGGCAACTCTAGGGCCTTGTCCACGATCTCCTTCAGGTGGATGGGGGAGCCCCTCCGGTAAGCCAGGTCCGCGGTGAGCACCACCTTGGGATCGGCGTCCGATATCCTTTCGGCCAGAGCGTGGTAACCGAAGCCGGCGAAGACGGGGGAGTAGATGGCCCCTATCCTAAGGCAGGCAAGGATCCCTATGGCGGCCTCCGGGACCATGGGCATGTAGAGGGTCACCCTGTCCCCCTTCCTCACCCCCATCGCCCGCAGGGCGGAGGCGAACCCCTTCACCTCCTCCAGCAGCTGCCGGTAGGTGAAAACGCGGCTCTCACCGGTTTCAGCAGATTCCCAGATCAGCGCGGGCTTGTCGCCCCTGCCCCTCTCCACCTGCCGGTCTAGGCAGTTGTAGGAGAGATTGGTGGTTCCCCCCACGAACCATTTGAAGAAGGGGTACTTTTCCCTCTCGAAGACCTTCCGGTAGGGCTGGAACCAGTGCAGTTCCCTGGCTACCCCATCCCAGAGCTTTTCAGGGTTCTTCCTCCCCAGCTCCATCATCTGCTGGAGCGGTGCAGGTAGAGTCAGGGGCATCCTTCCCCCTTTTCTTCACCTGCTTAAAAAGATGAGGTGGGTTCAGGTGGTGGAGGCTTTAACGATCCTGTATCCCGAGGCCTTCCTGAGCCTGTTCATCACGGCCACCCCCAGCCCGCGCAGGGGCACCCCCTCCGCCAGTATCACCTCCACTCCCTGGCTCTCCAGTTCCCTGAGGGCCCCGAAGAGCCTCCTGGCCACCTCTTCCAGGTTCTCCCGGCTTCCCAACGAACTCGCCACTTCCGCCCGGCATCGCAGGAGGGTCTCCTGGGTGGCAAGGATTCCCACCCTCTTCCCCTGCTTCTTAAGTTCCTCAGCCAGCTCCGCTATCTTCCCAGCCACCGCGGAGGGCTCCCCCTCCACCACCAGCAACTCAGCGTTGGGAGCGTAATGTCTGTGTTTCATGCCGGGGGATCTGGCCCTTTCCACCTCCATCTCCTTCTCGGCCACTGCGGAGGGATGAAAGGTGACCCTCCCCAGCACCTCCTCCAGAGCCTCGGGGGGCGTTCCTCCCGGGCGCAGGATTTGGGGTGGATTCACCGTGAGGTCCAGCACCGTGGACTCCACCCCCACCGCGGTGGGTCCCGCGTCCAGGATCAGGTCTATCCTTCCGTCCAGATCCTGCAGCACGTGCTCCGCCTTGGTGGGGCTGGGCCTCCCCGCCAGGTTGGCGCTGGGGGCCGCCACGGCAGTGCGGCTTCTCCTTATGAGGGCCAGGGCCACCTCGTGCCTGGGCATCCGGAGGGCTATGGTCTCCAGGCCACAGGTGGTGACGGAGGGTACGGAGGGAGACTTCTTGAGAACCAGGGTGAGGGGACCTGGCCAGAATTTCCTCGCCAGCTCCTCGGCCTCGGGGGGTACCTCCCTTGCCAAGACGTACATCTCCTCCCTGTCCCCCACGTGAACGATGGGAGGATTGTCGAGAGGCCTCTTCTTGGCCTCGAAGAGGGAGAGGACGGCCCGGGGGTTGAGGGCGTCGGCTCCCAGACCGTAGACGGTCTCGGTGGGGAAGGCCACGAGTCCTCCCTCCCTCAGTTTCCTAGCCGCCAGTTCCACCTTCTCCGGATCCGGATGTTCCGGATCCACCTTGAGCACCACCGTCTTCATTCACCCACCTTCTCCTCGGGTTAAAAGGTGGGCCCGCTGGGATTCGAACCCAGGATCTTCGCCTCGTCAAGGCGACGTCATGGCCGCTAGACCACGGGCCCCAACCTTTCTCCTCCTTCGGCTATTTATTTACAGCGGCCTTCGAATCGGTTTAAGGGTCCAGGTCCGGTCATCCCCTAGAACTCAGCGTAACGTCGGAGCTAAGAAGAGTCCACCAAGAACTCGCTTCCAGCGCCCTGCGGGTGGCAACGGAGCGCACCGTCCGGTTCGGGCAGGTTGGTAAATGAGCCTCTAAGATTTGGTTTCCCCAGGGGCCAGCGGTATCACGCGGTGGAAAGTGGACCGGGCGGGATTTGAACCCGCGACCTCCCGCATGCCAAGCGGGCGATCATACCAGGCTGATCTACCGGCCCATCCCTTTTTTCTTGTTCTCCATTATATCCTTTACCGACACCCTTACCTGAGCCTGATCCCCTGAACCTTTTTGTTCCTCCAGCTGTACCGGTATATCCTTCGGGTCCTGCCGTAGCCGCAGGCCGCACACTTCTTTTTCTGGAGGTGATAGGCCCTCCTCCCGCACCTGCGGCACCTTCCGTGCACCGGCTTGTGCCTTTTTCCCATCGAGGGGGTACCCTTGCTCATTCCCCGCCCTCCGCGGGGGAGATGTAAACCACGTTATCCCCCCTTATCATCATCAGTCCCAGCCTTCTCGCCGGTTCGCCGTTCTGAATCTCCTCGGCCTCCTCCAGCACCAGGTTCACGTGCACGTCGAAACCCACCAGCTTTCCCCTGAATTCCTTTCCGCCTTTCAGGCTCACCAGTACGGATGATCCCAAGGCACGGTTCAGCAGGTCCATCGGTCTTTGGGTCGCCATCGGGTTCACTAGGTTTGATTTCCGCGTTATTAATCCCTTTCTGAGGGGCGAAGAAATAAGGCCGGAGCCCATATTGGGATTGGTGAAGAGATACCACCTGAGGAAGTCACAGGTGAAGGAGCTCAGGGAAAGGGTGCTCAGGGAGCTGGGGAAAGAACTGGAGGGGGAGGCCTTCGAGGTGCTGGAGGAGGGGGAGAGGAAGCTCATCTCGGTGGATGGCAGGGCCGTCCTCACGGAGGAGGGGGGGAGGCTCCTGCCCTTCGTGGGGAGGGCAGGGGAATGGGGACTCAAAAGGGTGGTGGTGGACATGGGGGCGGTGCCCCCCATAGCCAGGGGAGCGGACGTGATGGCTCCCGGGGTGGTGAGGGTGGAGGGTGAGGTGAGGCCCGGGGAGCTGGTGGCGGTGGTGGACGAGAGGCACGGAAGGGTTCTGGCGGTGGGAGAGGCTCTGGTGCCCGGGGAGGATATGGTGGGGAGGAGGGGAAGGGTGGTGAGGAACCTGCATCACGTGGGGGACTGGAGCTGGAGGCTAGCGGAGGAAGCCTTAAAAAAAGGGATAGGTAAAAACTCTTCGTGTTACAAGTAGACGTCTTCTGGGTCTACGGGATAGGTGCGATGGCCGCCACGGCGGCCGGTAGGCAGTTGGTGGAGCTGGGGAAGGGGAAGGCCGGGTTCGGAAGGACCACCCCCTTCGGAAGCAAGTACTTCGCTTTCCTGCTTCTCTACCTTTCCCTGATCTTCGTGCCTGAGGCCCTCTGGCTCACCTGGAACTTCCCCCACTGGGAAACCATGCAGCTGGTGGGCAGCTTGGAGGAGATCCCGGCCTGGGGAATCGTCCTAGCGGCGGTGGGGGACGTAGCGGTGGCGGTGCTGGGGTATTGGGTGGCCTACAGACTCCTGAGCAAGGGGAGGTTCTACGCCGCCCACCTGCAGTGGATGCTGGGCTACTTCCTCTTCTTCTTCATGCTGATTCACGGCTGGGACGGAAGTGGATGGCAGAGGTTCCTTTACGATCCCACCGTTAAGGGAGGGGTGCTCTGGACCCCCGGGATCCACATGAACCCGCTGGACTTTGCCACCAGCAGGGTGGCCCTCACCCTCTACGCCATGGCCCTCCCCACCATCCTTCCCCTGATCCTCTGGGGGCACCGCTGGCTGAGGGAGGGGTACCAGCTGGAGAAGCTCTCCCCTGAGAGGGCCCACCGATTGGCCACCGCGGGCGTGGGCTTCTACTTCGCAGGGGTGGGGTTGACCCTGTTGTCGGCGGGTCTCGTCACCGCCCTCATCCAAGGCCTCTCCCCCCTGCTCCCGTTACCCTTAAGCGCCCTCATAGGCCTCCTGGTCTTACTCCTCCTGCTCTATCCGCTGGTCCTCAGGAAGGAGGCGCCCCTCCGCCGGGCCTTCAGGAAGTACCTCCGCACGGATTGAGGTGGTGGAGGCGGGGGGGTTAGAGGAAACTTAAATCCTTAAATAAAGGGAAGGGAAGGAGGTTTGGAATCCATGAGGGCCTTCAAGAGGATCTTCCAGAGACCCTCCGAAACCCCGGGGGGAGTTCAGGTGGTGGAGAGCGAGGTCAAGGAGGAAAGGCTGAGGATAGAGCCCATCTACATAAAGAGCATGAATTTGGAGTCCTCCGAGGATCTCAAGAAGGTGGGGGATGAGCTGAGGGCCGGAAACATCGTGATCCTGAACATAGCCTCCTTCATGAGCAGGGATGTGGAGGGGCTGAAGCAGGCGATAGCCCAGCTGAAGGGGATGTGCTACGCCATAGGGGGGGACATCGGAAGGCTGGGGGATACTTGGATAGTGGCTACTCCTAGGTACGTGACCATCCAAT
>Ga0185307_1001001_pt1 | contig 16538 bp, 8 predicted proteins | sample LHCtaG_FD_128010 | JGI IMG/M metagenome (GOLD analysis project Ga0185307, IMG submission 128010) | Hot spring microbial communities from Little Hot Creek, USA to study Microbial Dark Matter (Phase II) - LHC4sed_matched (SPADES... | ecosystem: Environmental > Aquatic > Thermal springs > Hot... | reverse complement strand
TCCTCTCCTCCCTAGTCTCCGTTACCAAGGTCTTCGGTAGCTCCGCGTACAGACCGCAGAGATGTACCCAGGTAGAGCTATCCGGGTTCTCGAGACCCATAACGTTGCATACTACGTAGTCGTAGGGCTGTTCCGTAATTGATGTTTATGGATTAGGTTCATAAACCCTGGCTCTGTTTTCGATTGGCGAGAACCCGCCTAGGTGATGGGAGCTCTGTTCCGAGCCTAGGCGGGGTAGCCGTAGATGGGAGCCCAGTGCCGTTGGGCTCGACAGCCACCCATGACCCCACGGGGATACCGAGATCCCTGTGGGTGAGGCGAAAGCCCCTAGATTCGATGAGTAGATGTAGACTAATGAGGACGAGCATCTAGGGGCAAACTGTGGGACTCCGCTAGCTCCGTCTCAGCTTCAGATAGCTCAGCCACTAGTACATACCTTAAACGGCTCTTAACCTCGACGTAGAACCTCCTTAGACCCCCTTCACCAGGGCACCGACCTCCTCCCCGCCCCGAGGGGGTAGTTAGCACTAGCACTTAGCACAGAGTACTATGCGTGTGTGCGCTAAGCACCAGGCGTTAAGCACGATCTTGCTGTAGCTCTTAGCACTCGGTGCTAAGTGGTGACGTAAACGGTCATCATGACGAGCGAGGAGCTACTCAAGTGCGTGAGCGAGGGGTTGAGGGTTTACCCCGGTAGCAGGGCGGGTAGGTGGCGCGTAGAGCACGGTAGCAGGGTTGAGTACATCGCGCGAGCTGGAGGACCTCTTAGGCGGTACCTACTAGCTACTACTAGCGCAGCTACAGCCTTAGGTAGCCGGCACCTACGGTGCCTACTAAGCCGCTCTAGGTTTTGCCACTCCTACTAACTACTAGGCGCAACCTACCCAGCTCGGCACCCCGAGCTAGCACGCCCCTAGGAGCGGCCTACGCCTACTAAAGCCTCTTTAGGCGGTAGCTCGCTTAGCTAGTGCCCCGCTAGACGGTACCTCTCCTAGTTACTACCAACCCCGCTAGAGCCCCGCCTACTAACTAACGGGAGGAGAGGGTACCCAGCGCTACCGTATACTATGGGACACCTCCCCGTTCCGGCCAAGGCCGCGAGCCTCAAACTAGCGGGCCGTTAGATGGTACCGGCTAAAGCATTCAGCCCCGCTAGTTGGTACCTACTAACTAGCTAGGTAGAGCACAGCTGGCGCGGCGCCCCCGTTGGTTGATATCGCGCACAATATCAGCACCAACTAACGCGGCCGTGTTAGATAGTGCCGAGCGGTGCGGACCACTCCTAGAAGTGCTAGGCAGTAACAGCTACCGTTAGTTAGCACCGGCGTTAGATTGCACGGTCCGCGGGGCTAGTAGCGTTAGGTGGCGTAGCCCTGACCGGCAGTAGAGGCTAGCCCGACTAGAGCGGGACGCACGCCCATCTAGCGACCACCAAGAATAAGGCATTCTGGGGAAAGGTATGTAAAGAACGCGTTGCACCAGCTCCACGTGCACGACCTCGTCCCCTCCATGAAGAGGCAAGCTTTCAGTTGCAAGTAGTTGCAGTTTTTAAGTGGGCAACCCGTACACTATACCGGTAGGCTCCCTGTGAGCAAAAAGATCTTTATAGAGTCCCCGAGCTTCCCGGTAGAGGTCATCAACAGAGCGTCCGCTTCCGAGAAGGGTGGCGGCGGGAGACCGGAGCACTGGGAGATGGTGTTCTGGTGGACTAGGAAGCCGCTGGCTGGTGCGAGAGCAGTCATCTTAGCCAGCCTCCTAGGCGAGACCGACACTAGGGCTTTCCTGAGGTGGCTGTACCCCTCTATAAGGTTCCTAGACGAAGGCGAGAAGTGCAGGAAGAAAAGCACCAGCAGAGGGGGAAAAGAGGCTGGAATCTGCTTCGAGGAGACGCCCCATAGGTCAAACCCCACGCTACCACCGGAGGTGAGGGAGAGGCTTAGGGGGGTGAAGCTATTGGACCCCTTCGCCGGCTTCGGCTCGATCCCGCTTGAGGCGGTCAGGCTCGGCGTAGGGGAGGTGGTCGCAGTCGAGCTCCTGCCGACGGCGTACGTGTTCCTCAAGGCGGTCCTGGAGCACCCGAAGGCGTACGGCGGCAGGGTGGTCAGGGTCAGCGGCGGGGAGCTGAGGAAGCTCGGGCTAGAGGGCGTGGCTAGGAAGTTCAACAAAGCTAGGACCATACGCGACAACAGGGAGTACGAGGTCCCCGCACTGATATACGACGTCGCCAAGTGGGGCAGATGGGTAGCAGAGCAACTGAGGCGAGACCCCGACATCAGGGAGCTCTACGACGAGGACGTAGCCGTTTACATCGGCACGTGGGAGGTCAGGTGCCCCGCCTGCGGGAGGCACACCCCCCTAGTCGGCAACTGGTGGCTCGCCAGGGTTTACGATAGCAAGAAGAAGTGGAAGGCGTTAGCGTGGATGGAGAAGGAGGGGGAGGCTAGTAGCGAAGGGGTTGGAATACGTATCGTAGATGCCAAGAAGCACAAGGACTACGCATCCAAGCTAGATAACATTGAAATAGTGAAACGCGGCAGAAGAGCAGTGGGCGTCAAGCTCGGCGGTAGAACGGTCTACGTGGGCTGGGACAAGCTCGAAGGCAAGCCCAACGTCGACGCCAGGAACGAGACAGCTACGTGCCTAAACTGCGGTGGCGAGATAGGAAGCAAGGTTAAAGACCCCGAAACAGGCGAGAAGGTGTGGTACGTTAAGCACGCACTCAGAGCATGGAACAGGCTACTGGAGGAGTACCTGAAGAGGAGGGCGACAGCAGAAGACCTGAGAAGTGCCCCGGCGAGACCGAGACTCCTAGCTAAGGTAAAGATAGCGGGCAAGGGCTTGGAGTTCGAGCCGGCGTCGCAGGAGGATAACGAGAAGCTATGGAAAGCACTGGAGAAGCTCAGGGCAACATGGGAGGACCCGGACATACCAACAGAACCCCTCGCAGGATATGAGAGCAGGAGTATATGGGTACTACTATACGGTTTCGATAAGTTCTACAAGCTCTTCAACCCGCGACAGCTCCTAACCCTAGTCAAGCTCGCCAAGCTAATCAGAGAAGCCGGCAAGAGGGTCGAGGAGGAGAAGCTGAAAGAAGGGTGGACTAGGGAAGAAGTGCACAGGTACGCGGAAGCAGTAGCAACATACCTGGCAATAGCACTTCTAAAACATATCAATTATAACTCTATAGTTACGTCAACGGAGCCTACACAAAAATTCTTGAGAGAAAGCCTAGCTTTTAGAGGCATTGCCATGACGTGGAACTGGGTAGAAGAAATACCATATGTTAATGTTATTGGCTCATTTACAAGATCAATAGGATCAATTATAGACGGGCTTTCATATCTAGTCTCCGCTGTTTCTGGTAGTCCTAGTAGGGTCAGGGTTTTGCTTGATGATGCTAGATACTTGGAGAGAGTTAGTGACGTAGAGTTCGACGTTATAGTGACGGATCCGCCGTATTACGACGACGTACCGTATACCGAGCTAAGCGACTTCTACTACGTGTGGTTAAAGAGAGCCCTAAGCGATGTTGAAGATGGCGAGATTAAGCCGAGGTTCCACGCTGACGCCTTCTTCGACGAGCACGGTAACACCATCGAGACGCAGTGGAGTACGTTCGCACGTGACGAGATAACGCTTAACGTCCAACGTTACGAACACTTTAGGATTATAGAAAGAAACAATGCGGAGACAGCTAAATTGGAGGCTATGGGTAAAGAAGTCTACGCGAAGATGCTGGCTCAAGCCTTCGAGACCCTTGTGTCTAGGCTGAAGGATGGCGGGCTCCTCGTAACTTACTTTGCTCACACCGACAAGGATGCGTGGAAGTCCTTGGTCTACGCCGCGTGGAAGCGGGCTGGCTTAGCGGCTGTAGCGGCGTCCCCTATGGTTACCGAGTCCGAGGAGAGCGTCGTCGCACGTGGAAAGGCGGCGATAACGGCGAGCGTCGTTGTCGCGTGGCACAGGCTTGAGCCTGCCGCTGGTGAGTGCAACCTCCAGTTCGAGAGGGATAGAATCGTCGGGACCCTAGCCGAGCAACTAGAGAGGTATCTATCGCCTAGTATGCGTGGCACGACTCTCTACGTAATGCTCTACGCCAAAGCACTATCGGAGCTAACGAGGTACCCCAGGGTCAGGGACGGCTCTAGGTCGCTGGACGTCGGCGACCTAGTAGTTGAGGCGAGCCGCCTCGTAGCTAAGGCGGTGGTGAGGGGGGTCAATCCCAAGATAACCAGCCCGGAGGCTACTCTCTACCTGCTCTTCAAGCTTGTAGGGGTCGTGCCTAAAGGAGCTAAGAGGAGGCGGCTCCCCAGTAGCGACGCGGTTATGCTCGGGTACGGGACGCTCGCACTAGGGGAGGCTGTAGGACTCGGCATTCTGAGGGAGCTTACCGAGGAAGAGGAGGCGGAGGAGACCGGGGGTGCTGAGGTTTCGAAGAGGAAGCTCTACGAGCTCCTAGAGTCATCTGACGACTCCGAGGACTCCGTCCTCGAACTACTCTCGCAGAAGGGGGTCGACCCCAATAAGCCGGGCACTATCAAGACCTCCGTCGACACCCTCCACGTGCTAGAGCTGTTCGTAGACAGACCCATGGTCGAGTTCCGCGAAAGGTACTTGGAGCTAGTTAACAGCGTTGGCTGGTACCTAGTCGAAGAGGCGGCTGAGCTAGCGAAGGCGATAGTGCACATAGCTGAGAGGGGGACTACCGAGGACCCGGAGGCACAGCGGTGTAGCAGACTTATAAGTATGCTTCAGAGGCTAGGAACGAGAGGGACCGGTGAGGTAAGGTGAACGGCATATTCTCAGTTCTCAAGCTACGACCAGAGATAAAGGCGATAGTAGAGAGAGGCTCTGCTACGGTAGAGGAGTTCGACCCGAGCCCTAGCCTGTGGCACGTAGCTGTATACTACGAGTACCGCGATTTATGCAACAGCAAGCTGGCGACGTCTATAGACCTCGGTAATAAGTGTAGAGGGGTAGCCGAGGTAGAGAAGAAGTTCGAGATATTTGTCGACCCAGGGAAGTTCTTCGAGAGGACTTACCTCACCGACAACATGGATGACGTCATTGTAAAGGTGTTCTCAGGGCTACTCAACGTTAAGGGCAGGGGAAAGCACGGGGCTCTGACCCTGAATTCCAGAGTGATTTTTCTTCCAAGCCTCATGGGGGGCGGTAAAACCCACCTGCTGATAACGCTGTTCCACATCATGAGGCTCTACAACAAGCACGTTGTCGAGGAGAGGAATGTTGACGCCTTCGAGAAGGCGGTGAGCAAGCTCAGTGCCGACCTCGCTAGGAGATTGCACGAGATGATCAACGAAACCGGCTCCAAGGGGCTGAAGAGAATACGCATCGTAGCGATCGACGGTCCATCCGAGGAGACTACGCCAGATCCGGGCAAGCCGAAGAGCAAGGTATACGTAGTGCCCACAGCGGGCATGCTGAGCGTTAACACCTACACCGTCAGGACTATATGGGGTAGCATTGCACACTACCTCGGGCGCTACCAAGACATAAAGCACCGGGACGAGAGCGACACTGTCCCCTCACTGGAGGAGCTAAAGCAGGTACTGGCTGATGGACCCTTCCTCATAATAATCGATGAGGTACACCTGTATGCGGACAGGTACGGAGACGCCGATAAGCTACGAGACTTCTTTCAAGTCCTAGCACTCGCGATTAAAGAGGTCGGCAACGGAGTAATGATCATATCCATCCCGCTCGCAGTAGAAGAGCTCAGCTCAGGCGAGGGGGTCGCGAGCAAGATATACCAGGCGGTTGCGAGGTCTCAGGCCAACCTGGAGATCATCCCGCCGCTGAAGGCACCCGACCTAGTCAGCGTCTTAAAGAGGAGGCTGTTTGAAAACGGCGAAGACGAGTTGAGGAGGATTGGTTGCGAGGTGGCGAGGCAGGTGATCTCGCGGGGCGGAGATATAGTGAAGAAGGCTATTGAGAGCATCTTTAAGAGTGCCGCTGCGTTCGAAGATTCGCTAGCAGAGACATACCCGTTCAACCCACTCTATATTAAGCTCCTAGAGGAATACTTCACCAACATCAAGTACCTTCACAGGACGAGGGACGCCCTCAGGATAACGGTTAGAGTGCTCGTAGACATATACAACGGTAAGTATAGGTGGCTCGGTGAGGACTTCGCCTACATCTCCCCGTACCACATACCGATAAACGACCAAGGCGTGAGAAGCTTCCTCGCAAACCCAGGATCCATCGACTACCAGGTGCTAATGTCGATGTACGATAGAGATGTGGAGGGTGCATCCAAGAGTACCAGTATGCCGTGGCTCTCCCACGTCGTGGCCTCGTACATATGGCTGAGGACGATCGTAGGGCGTGGGGTGCTCGAGCAACAACTCATCAAGTTCTACTCTAAGGCGTCCGATATAATCCTAACGACGTACGACCCCATCGTGTTCACGCAACAGAGAGAGGGTGCTGGGCGAATACTCGACTCCCTAAAGGAGCTAGTAGAGGTCTCAAACTACCTCGTGAGAATGGGCGACGCGACATCCATGGATGCCGTGTACGTTATGGCACAGATCCCGCCAATTGACGAGCTCATCAAGAGGCGAGCGAGGAACGTCAGCGATACGGAGGCACTGAAACGCATACACAATCTTGTCGCCGAAGCCGTCGAGAAAGAAAAGAAAGAGAGGAAGATGGTGGCTAAGTCGCACTACCTCGTATTCAAGGACGTCAAAATTAGGGGCGTAGAGAGCAGGGGGCTTCCTCTAGCTGAAGTACAGATTAGCGATGAGCCTCTGCTAGTTATCTTCACTTATGAGCCGGACGAAAATGAGCTCAACGATATCTTACGCAGGAACAACGTCGTAGCCCTACTACCACGCATGAGTATACAGGTCCAGCACCCAGCTTGCCAGAGCTACGCGACTGCAAAAGAGTGCCTCATCGGGCTTGCTAAGGAGCTCGTCGCTCTCGAATCCATAATAAATGAGGGCGATTTGTCCAAGCTATACGGAGAGGAGATCGCTAAACTCAGACGTGAGAGCCTAAAGGCAAGAGCTGATAAACTGATCGACGACATATCCGAAGTACTGAAAGGCTACGTCTTCAGCGAAATGGTCGTCGGAGTGCCTAAGTGGCGTATAACTCAACCAGTATCGAGCAAGTTAAGCGGTAAATCAAACACTCTTGTAATCGCCGTTGAGGAGATACTCCTAGAACAATCGTATATACCGAGCGGCTACTCGCTGTCGAAAGACGACGTAGTCATGATAGCTAGGAGGCAACAAAAGACGTGTACTGATGAAGTGACAGGCACTGAGAGGATCTGCGGAGAGATGGATATTGGCGAGGCTTGGCACTGGTTCCTTACAACGGTTGATCCGCCATTTAGGCACGTAGTGGTCAGCTTCGACGGGTTCATCAAGGGAATAAGGCAGATCTACGAAGAAGACCTCTCCGTAGCGTTCGTGTATGGGGACAGGTTCGTGTGGAAGTCCATAAGGGATTCGAGACCAGAGGACGTGGCGGACAAAGGCAATTGGGGCGAGGTAGGGAAGTTCACAAGAGAGATGGGCATTGACATTAAGAGACTGAGGATAGTTCCGTACGATACGGTCATCGATAGATTCGTTGAGGCGGTTAAAGGGCTTGAGGGTGTCAAAGTAGAGGGCAAAGTCAAGAAGTTCGTCAAGCTCATGGTGTCGTATAGAGACCCGTTTGGTAGCAGAGTGGACGAGGAGCTCGCGACGTTCCTACAGAGAGCTGGCTGGAGGGAATTAATTCGCACCGCCGTACTCTGGCAACACGTAGAGTACCCGGAGTACGTGTTCTCGCTTGCCGCCGAATCGGCTGAGGTTGACGGGAAGAAGGTCAGCACGGATGGCGGAATCGTGGCGGAGCCCGGCAAGAAGGTGATGGTCAAGCTGAAGGTCAACGCGAAGGAGTATCCCTACGAGGTAACAGTTGCCACATACCTAGACGACCTAACCGTCCACAGAGAGACCGTTGAGGGTGGAACGGAGAAGAGCATCACGATACAACTTGAGTCCAGCGTGCCGGGAGAGCACCTAGTCAAAATCGAGGCGTCAGGAAACGACCCCAAGGGCTTCAAGCAGACCGCTTCAATACTGCTGAAGGTGCCCGGCGAGGTCTCCGAGACTCAGGAGGCTGACAGTAGCGAGAAGCTCAAAGCGATAGTGAATAGTCAAGTCTACACTAAGGTAGAGCTCTTCAGTATAAGAGTGCGTGATGTAGCCAAAGCGACAGACTTGGTAAGGGTCCTCAAAGACTACGGTTTATACATCAAACACGTCAAAGTACACAGGCTGGAGCTACGGGGGCAGAGGTCAGAAAGCACGAAGCTGACTATAGAGAGCGGCGTGATATCCGGTTACGACGAGTTCAAAACGTTTGTGGACACTCTCTCGAAGCTCTTTATCTTCGAATCGGGCGAACTAAGAGTTGAGCTTTGCGGGCTCAGCGATAAGGACGCTATATGGGGGCTGAGCGAGAACATAAGCAAAATAGGCGTATCCAACGTAGTCTACGAGATTAAAGGGACCAAGAGAATCGGGTGAGGTGTCGTGGAAGACCTTCTAACTAGCCGACCAGCCTACAGGATTAAAATTACTGTGCGTGTGCGAAGGGCATCAAAGGATGACCCTAGGTACATCCCAAGGTACACGGTTTTGGTTATGCACGGAGAGGACGTGGAGTTGAGGGTGACGTTGCCGTCTATTGAACCACTGATCCAGTACCTGGAGATGGATGGCAGGTACTCGCGTGGCAGAGACTACGATATCGTCATTAGCGAGCGGCAGACCAAAGTGGGGGAGGTACGGCTACCGGAGTTCGTGATTAAGACTAGGGAGTGCTTCATGCGCTTAGCGGTTGTGGCTACCTCGCTAGTGGGTGTCAGGGACATCTCGAAGTGGAGCTTCAGGATGGTGGAGGCGGTGTTCAGCATGCCAATCGAGTCTGTCATCTTCTGGTACTCGCTGGCGACCGACTGGTACAAGCTGGTCATGGTGCAGAAGCACCTGCCTAGCAGGGAGAAGGGGCTGAGAGCACGCAGGATACTTGCACGTGTGGGTAAAGCCATGAGGACCCTGTACGAGAAAGACATCCGCGAGGTCTGCAAGTGATGTCCTACCTCAGTGACGTGGTTAAGCTCGTTGTTGCGTCCTACCTAAGGTATAACCCGTTTTTCAACGCCTTCATAAACTCTAGACCAGAAGCCTGTGCTTACCGCAACTACGTGCACCAGATATACCTCCTCTCGAGGACCATGTTTCACAGACCTGTACGGGTGCTGGTCGCCGACGAAATAGGCTTAGGTAAGACCGTGGAGGCTATAAGGATCCTGAAGTACCTCTCCATGGTTGACGGAGTAAAGAGGGTGCTGATAGCAGTCCCCCCAATGTTGCTAGACCAGTGGCTCAGCCTGGACTTAAGGAACCTCGGTATTAGACCGATCGTCATAGACAAGGATAGCATAAACGGCTTGCTTGAGAAAGTGCAGGCTAACCAGCTACCAGACGGCGTTTACATAGGGAGCATGGACAAGCTGAAGCTATCAGCTAGCGATGAGGTCGAGTCAACGCGATACCCCTACTTCGAGTTCGTGAGCTCAGTTGACTGGGACCTTGTCATCATTGATGAGGCACACAAACTATCGTACACTTATCCAGCACCTACGCAACGGTACGAGCGTTTAGGGCTAAAGGTATGTAGGGAGAAGACGAAGCACTGCATTTTGCTAACGGCTACGCCACACCGAGGTAGAACAGACGACTTCCTCGCACGCCTAATCCTCTTAGACGGAACGCTCAAGCCCCGCCCCCACGAGCTTGAGAAGGAGGTAGTGGCACTAGGGTTGAAGACAACACTCTTCCAGATAGCGGCAGACGCAATTATCTTCCGTAGGGGGAAGGAGGACGTTAACGTGCTCGAACGTGCAGAGGTATTCAAGCCGGCACACCAGTTCCCGGTGCTAATCCATGTCCCCGAGGAAATCAAGGGGCTACAAACGAAGATTCTAGACTTCGCCATCCGCGGGCTGGACAGGTACTACACGGACCCAGAGGACATTGGCATCAGGGAGGTCCTCCGCAAGCTCCTCATAAAGAGGGCCATGTCAAGCGAGAAAGCACTCTTAAAGACGTTCATGACGATGCTAGCGAAGAGGGCACTTGGCATGGAGGAGCTGAGGAGGCTACACGATACAATCGAGAAATACCTCAGCGGCGAGGAGCCTGAGGTTGAAATAGACGCGGAGATAGAAAAGTACATTGAGGCCATCTCTTCGTTCATAAACCCGGGGCTAAAGGAGAGAATGGAGAGGGAGATCGGAGAGCTCGTAGATAGGGTCAAGGAGGTTATAGATAAGGCTAAAAGTCCGAAGATCCACGCTTTAGCTACAATCGTTGAGCTAAGCATCGGCCCAGGTGAGCTCCCTGAGAACAAGGAGCTCTTCAGAGATGTCAAGGGCGGCAAGATAATCGTGTTTACCGAGTTTCGCGACACGGCAGACCAGATCTTCGAGCAACTCCCGAAAGTCCTCGAGGAAAAGCTCAGTGCAACACGTAGCACTGATGCGGCTAAAAGATTCCTAAGGGAGTGCAGAAGCTCAGCCAAACCGATAAAGGGCGTGGAGAAGTACCTAGCCGTGCTACAGACGCGAGACGGGAAGCACATCGGGATCGGGTTGCTGACTTCAGAGTCTAAGGAGTACCTGCCAATATTTCAGTGCTTGCTCGAGAGCTCTCAGCTAGACACTGCTGTCCTGATATCCACGGACGTCGCGGCGGAAGGTCTCAACATGCAGAAGGCGAACATTATCGTTAACTACGAGATTACGTGGAGCTACATGAAGAGGGAGCAACGCCTTGGGCGCGTGTGGAGGCTTGGGCAGGGGAGAAGCGTCTACGTCTTCGACTTCTACATGGGGACGGATTTCGAGAGTAGCATTCTCAAAAACTACTCGCTAAAGGTCGTCACTGTCGCCGAGGAGGTCGGCTACACAACGACGCAGTACAAGGGCATAGCGTTCTACATACCCCAGCAGGTCGCCCAAGAGGACTACAGGTTCGCCCTCCGCGTAGTCGAGATGGAGAAGTATACCGAGGGGTACGTGATCGGCGAGGTAGCTACTGCCCTTAGGAGGGCCTTCACAGAGAGCGGCATCGATGCAAAGGTGCTTAGCGACGAGCTAGTAAAGCTCGCGTTGCAGGTGGTGAGGCTCGTTAGAGAGGTCAAGAGAGAGCTTGAGAAGATCTCCATGCACCGTGCGACACCTGAGCAGGTGCGTAGGGTAGTTAAGCTCCTGCTGGGGCTTGAAAGCGACGCGGAAGCACTAGAGCTAGCGAAGCAGTTGCTGAAGTTGCTTCAGGTTGCAGGGCTTGCACAGGTCGAGGAGTCTGGTCAAACGCTATACGTGAACAAGAAGAGCGTGCGGGGAGATTGCCTACGCGACTACGTTGTCGCAATCTACGAGGCGGTGAAGGATACTATTCAGGGAAACCTAACCAGTAAGCATCAGCCGGTAGTGGTTAAAGTGAGCGGTGTCGCCGACTTCGAGTATGGCTTCCTAACGCTACTGTACGTAAAGAGAGCCGATAAAGACGTCCCCCTATACGTTGAGCCGCTCCTCCTAGTAGCCAAGGGCAATAGTAAGCCAGAGCTTCTTCGCGGAGCTAGGCTAGCAGGTGCCCTAGCTGAGATTCTAGAAAAAGGGGAGGCAGAAGTAGTCGAGGGCGACCAGCTACATAAAGCCGTGCTGTCGAAGTACGAGAACACCGGGAGGGAGCTGTTCAGCTTCATAGACGCATACTCTAGGGCGATAAAGGAGGATAAGATATGCGAGTACCTAACTTCAAAAGAGCTATCAAAGCTGAGGCATCCGGTGCGACAGCAGGAGTACGAAGAGCACTTACGGAGCTGCAACGAGCTCACAGTAGCTATGCTGGAGGCTCCGCTAGTCGCGTTCATCTTCACGCCACGTGTGGAGAGAGAGGTTGCCGTGCCACAGATACCGCCCATCGTTGAGGGAGCTCCGAGGGGGGTGTCGCCAAGGAAGAAGGAGATCGTGAAGACGATCTCCGAGAGCCTCGTAAAGTCTTACTTCGAGGGGCTAGGCTATAGGGTTGTGAAAGACGGCGAGTACTACCCCTACGACTTCAAGCTCTGTACTGATGAGAGGTGCGAGAACGTGGTAGCCTACGTCGAAGTAAAGGGTCACGAGACGGACGAGACGTCGGCAGTACTTAGCCAAGGCGAAGAGGAGTTCGCCGAGAAGCACAAGTACAAGTACATAGTGTGCGTAGTCGCTAACGTGCTAACTAGCCCGAGAATCCTCTGCGACCGCTTCTCCAATTTAGAGCTCGAAGAAGTACACAAAGAGGAAGTCTACAAGTACAAGTACAAGGTTAAGGGTACCCGATGACGGTTAAGGTAGTCTCTGGCTCTAGGACGATTGGTGGCAACTGCGTACTGGTCAGCGTTAGCAGAGACGAGTACGTAGTCCTAGACCACGGTCTGAGGTTCGACGTATTTAGGAGGTACTACGGCATCTATACTCAGCCACTTAGTGCGGGTGAAATGAGAAAGCTGGGTGCCCTGCCCCCGCTTGAAACCCTGCTGGGTGTCAAGGCGGCGTTCATATCCCACCTCCACCTAGACCACCTCGGGTCGCTCGACTACCTCGACTACGATAGCGAGATGAAGCCGACCGTGTACGTACCTCTTAAGGGCTACTACAGGGATATCATCGCCCAGTCTTGGAGGTATAGCTGGAGGAGCGTTCTAGTCCCGCACACCTTTAGCTCGCTAAATACCGTTAAAGACGCTGAGGAGTCGCCTAGCGGCTATGTGAGGTCGGTTAAGGTGTTTCACTCCACGTACCCGAGCTACAGTTACGTAGTTCACGGACGTGACGGCGTTGTGGTCTATACCGGCGACATCCGGACGAAGACGTTGCTAGAGCCGTTTAGGGGGGAGCCCGTAGTAGACGACCTATATAAGCATCTCTACGGAGCTAGCGACTACAACCCGCTAGAAGCCATAGTGGAAGTAGCCGGCAACGTAGACATCCTCGTTGTCGAGGGGACGAACTTTGCTAGACCGGTAGCAATGCTGGAGCCAGGAGATTTCGCTAACCTCGCTGAGAGGGTTTTAGCGAAGCATCCCGTAGTTGCGTCCCTCCACCCCCTCGACCTAGAATCCGCTTTAGTGATGGCTCTTCTCGCGTACAAGGCGGGGTTAACGACTACACTCTACGGCACGAGGCTAACTAAGTACGTTACCCACGCGGTTCCACCTAGAGTCCTCCGCGAGCTAGGGGTCTCCTATACCGGTCCCAATAGGCAACCCGCTGTAGACGCCGAGTACGTAGAGTTGAGGGAAGCTATGGGTAGGATGGTACGTCGCGAAAGCGTAGTGTTAACAGACTACGAGACTGTGGATATCGCACGCGTTCTAATAGATTTCGGCTACTCCGAACTAGTGGTCGTATTGCTGGTGACCTCAGAGCCTTCTAGCGAAGAATACAACATTGAGGTAAAAAGGCAGTTAGAGTGGTTCAAGCTAGCCAATATGCAACCATACAGGTTGAGGGTCTCAGGGCACTACTACCCCCACGAGTTCAAGGACATAGTTAGGGTTCTGAAGCCTAGGAAGCTGGTTCCCGTCCACACGGCGGCACCGAAGACGATGCTCGCACTCTTCGAGAGGTACGCCCAGTCGTAGCTTTCCCCTCCCGCGTCGCTCCTTTATAAATGCCGTACTACTATATTTAGTGGCAGGGTGGGTAGGGGGACCGAGGTAGCGGACCTACTGGTTAAGGCTATCGTGGCTAAGCTCGAGGCTATGGACTAACTGACGAGGGGCTGTTCTCGAGGACCAGTATCACCACAGCCGACGGGATCGCCGTTATACTCGGGTCCCTGAAGCCTAGGCACCACGACGACGTGCTGGCGACCAAGCCGGCGGAGGAGGACCTAGAGGGGTTAAGAGGGTGAGCTACTTGGGGCGAGGAGCTGGTGGTGCTGGCTAAGGTCGGGAGGTACGTAGCAGGGAGGACGTAGCGCTCCTCTTGGACAAGCTCCTCGCCGTTGAGCGAGGAGGGAGGGCGGCACGCGGCGTAGGGGTTCGGAGCTAGCGCCTGAGGGCCTCCCTAACGGAGTTCCTGAAGCACGTAGCAACCCTATCGATATCGACCTGAGGAGCTATAACGCGGGAGCTCACCTAGCACCACCCGAGGCCCTAGGCCTATCCCTAGCCGCAAACTCAGAACGCTTACCCTCAGAGGTTACACCAATGTAGTGGTTAAACCTACGCCCGCACTTTGGGCACTCCAGTATACTAACGTCGTAGAACCCGAAGCTCTACGTTTTCAGCGACTTGAACCCCTCTTCGAAACCGCACAGTATGGGCATTTAACTACTCTTCTTACTTACCAAATGGGGTAGTCGTAGTGATTCTGCTGATTGTTTCCAGAGGCTTGTTAGGACAAACATCCTAGCTAGGTCCCCCACGCTTAGAAACGTGCAGTTGTTTCTTATCGTACTGAAGGTTGGGAGACTGATAACTCTCTCGTACTCTTCCCTCTTACTCTCGTCAGACACTATGAACCTCCTCACGTTAAGCCCGCCTACGCTTGAAAGTCTCAGCAGTGCCTCGTGCATGTCACCGCCGATAACTACTTCGAATACGTAGAACACTTCCTCTTTTTCTCTATACCATACAACATCTACTCTGGTTAAAGACTCCAGAACCCTGGGCCCGGCGTGCTCTCTCAAATCGGCTCTACTCATGCTAGCTAGATCGCCTAGCCTAACGTTACTGCAGGTTTCAGAGGGGTCAGCCGTGTATACCTCAAACCCTAGTTGCCTGCCCATGCGTAGTAGCATGAGCTCAGCACACCCGTGCGTTAGTGGGAGGGCTAGGTCCGAGATCCCCAATAGCTTCTCAAGTCTGCTAACCCTCTTCTCAAGCTCATCTATACGTGTAGTAGGTGGTTGCTGTAGCTCCCTCCCAACAAAGCCTCTAGCCTTCCTTCTTATACCTTCGAGAGCTTGGTCATCGATGTACGATAGACCGGTTATTATCCTCTTAGAGATAGGTTTCTTACCCGTACTCGTCCTAACATCGGCTAGCTCGTCCTTACGCGGCTTTGTAGCGTACTCCCTAAACTCATCGAAGAACAGTACCCACCTCCTCTCACCGGGCTTCAGCACCTGAGGGCTGTGGATTAGCCCCTCCCTAGCTAGCCTACCGTACTCACCCGCGTCTACCTCCCTCACATCAGTAACGGTGAACTCACCGTAGAAGACCTGCGGTTGCCCAGCTCTAGCCCTAGTCAAGACTACGCAAACAGACCCCCTAGTAAGGGCACGGATCCCCTGCTTCCTAGGCTTGATAAAGTCGTAGACCCTAACCCTATAGGATTTCAAGAAAGCTCTTCACTAAGTAGCACCCTCTCCAGGGATACTCTAGGTCTTAGGGTAAATAAGCCTCCAAGGTGGTGTAGGAGCTGAACCCCCGGTGTTGGGTGGGGCTGTTCGTACTGGGTAGTGAGGGTCTAGCAGATCCTCCTAGCGTACCTTAGCATCTCCGCGTACACGGGGTCCCCCAGCTCGCCCCTCCTTAGTACGACTACGTCCATCGGTACGCCCTTCCCCTTCAACAGCCTTACCCTAGCCGCTATGTCTATGGGGTCTACGTAGTCTCCTACTACTACCACTACGTCGAAGTCGCTGGAGCTAGCCCAGTCGCCCCTAGCCCTAGACCCCACTAGGTACGCCTCCTCCGCTAGGTTACTAGCGCACAGCTCCTTAGTGAACTCCTCGAACGCCTTAACGTACCCCTCGACCCTCCTAGCCATCCTAGCGTAGAACTCCCTACGGGTCTGCAACGCTCCTCACCCAGCTAACCACCCTAGAGGCGCTCTCAACGCAGGTCCTACCGCGCTCGACCGTGTAGGTGTAGACCCCCCTACCCGGGTACCTAGCCATCGTGTAGTGGGGTGCGAGGAGCTCGCAGGATAGGTGGACCTCGCTCGGAGGCTCTAGACCTGCAGCTCTAAGGGCTTCGACCAGCTCCCCTAGGTCGTGGGTATACGGGTGTGCCCCCGTTAGAGCTACCAGTAGGGCCCTTAGGTAGAGCTCAGCAGCTTGGTGAGCACTGAAGCACGCTAACCAGTAGACCCCCTCCTCGAAGTGCCTCCTAGCGTCCAGCTCGAAGACCTCCGCCTTCTCAACCCACCCAGCGGGTAGCTTAACGGACCTCAATACCCGGTGCACCCACCGACAGGAGGTAGCCTAGGTACTCTTAAGTACGGATCGCAGCGCAGTGCTTATTACCTCTAAGCGCCTTAACCCCTCGGTGGAGGTAGATGGAATGTCCGTGGTCGACCTACTGAGGGTTATACTGGGCTCCGACAGGCTCTACCCGTGGATAGAGCCCTCTAAGCTCCACCTCAGGACGTGTATTGTCGGGGTATCCCTACTTACTCCACACGAGGATGTCTTTAGGGACCACGTAGACCTGGTTGCAGG
>Ga0185307_1000999_pt1 | contig 16565 bp, 15 predicted proteins | sample LHCtaG_FD_128010 | JGI IMG/M metagenome (GOLD analysis project Ga0185307, IMG submission 128010) | Hot spring microbial communities from Little Hot Creek, USA to study Microbial Dark Matter (Phase II) - LHC4sed_matched (SPADES... | ecosystem: Environmental > Aquatic > Thermal springs > Hot... | reverse complement strand
TTTAAAATTTGCTTGAGCGAATCGCATAATTCTCTTATTAGCCTATCTTCCTCCATTAAAAACTCGCTAAGCTGAAGGGTTTCCTCACTTATGCTTCTTAAAAGCTCTTGAAGTTTTTGTTCAAAATTAGCTTTATTTTTCTCAAGCTCCTCAAGGCCTGAAGTTTGCTCGCTTTCAGAAACCTCTAGGGGATGAAAGAAATAAGCCTCGTCAACACTCTCTTCCTGAATTTTTTCTTCAACTGCTCCAGATCCAACATTTTCATTTGTAGCCGCATCTTTATTTTCCATCCTAACCACCAATACACAGATAAGAGCTCAACACAATAGAAAAGGGCTTGACAAGATAATAGAGTTAGTATGTGGCTTTTTGTTACGCACTGAGACTGTGCTTATCATAAAAGGGCTTGTGAGGCTTCACAAAAACAAAGGCGAAAAAGAGGTATAGTGCCGCACCTAAACATTGCCTCAAAAAGCTGGGCGCCGACCAAAACCAGCTTGTTCCTCCATTAAAATGCAGTCCCGCGATAAACCATGCGAAAGCAAAATCCGTGAAAGCCTCTGCGACAACAGCCACTCGTGGAGGAAGCCTAACAATATGCGAGTCAAACGCCAAAAGCATGTAAATGGGAGTGTTAGCCACCAAAACAAAAATTGTTAGGCCCGCATGTATGCCGAAACTCTCCATGAATAACCTAGCATAGACGTTAGCTTCCTCCCATGGAGCACGGCAAAAGGCCAGTGTTGAAAAATAGTCGAAGAGAATAAATGTGAAAACCAAAATGATCCGCCTCGACCAGTGATTCTTATTTGGGACAAGGAAATGTCTCAGACTTATAGATAGACCTAAGCTTTTGATGCGCACCTCTTTCTCCCCTTCTAGGCATTTTATTTTTGGAAGTTGCTTGGTTAATAAGGTTTCAGCAATATGTACCTCTAATTCAGATTTAGAATTCAGAAGTATAAAATATGGTTTCAACTGAATCGAGTTCTAGACTCGAATCAGAATAGGAGTAGGCTGCTTAAAAAGGGGTTTAAATGGAGTTATTCGTCGAAAAACCTGAAAGCATCATCAAACTGTACGACGAAAACAGCGGATTGTGGCGTTTCATAAAAGCGGATAAAGGGCCCACCAAAGCCATAGAAATAATCGAAAAAGCCCTCCGCGGACTTGGACTATCAAAAAACGAGGTTAAAGTCTACGTATACTTGGCTAGAACTGGCGAACATAAAGCAAGTGAAATTTCCGAAGCTTTGTCCCTCCATAGAACTGAAACGTACCGCATTCTACGAGATTTGGAGAAAAGAGGGCTTGTATCATCGGTATTTGAAAAACCATTAAAGTTTATTGCAACACCCTTTGAAAAAGCTCTCGACATACTAATTGAAACCAAGAAAATGAAACTAAACATGCTAGAAAAAAGAAGGCAAAACCTCATTGACATCTGGCTTTCGCTGCCAAAACCAGAAATCGAACCTGAAAGAAGAGAAGTTTTCCAAATCCTCGAGGGAGAAGAACAAATAAGCCTAAAAGCAGACGAAATCCTAGGCAAAGCCGGAAAGGAGATTTCAGCCTTCATCTCGGAAAACGACATCGCCAACTTCTACCATTCAGGATTGTTAGACAAGCTTGAAAAAGCTTCCAGAAAAGGCGTAAGCGTCCAACTCCTCACAGACTATTCTCCAAAAACGTGCTTTTTTGTGGAAAAAACCAAATTGAAGAAGGCTAAATATTCGAAGCTGAACGCTGAAGACTTACCAACCTTCATAATAGCTGACAACGAACAACTACTTCTACTAATCCGGAAGGAAAACGGAAAAAAGAAAGTCGCCGCGTTGTGGACAAATTATGACGCTTTCATTAAAACCATGAAAACCCTTTTTAACGAACTATGGAACAATAACGACTAAATATCCTGAACTTTGCCCTTATCTCCAGCCAAGCAGACCTAGCAAGCATTCTTGTGTCTTTATCTACTATTATAAGCAAAGCAAGATAAAAAACCCCAGCTAACGCTGTAACGCCAAGAATCTGGTGCACTCTAACTGTTTCCGACGGTAACAGACTGGTTCGCAGCCAGTAAAGTAGACAACCCATAACTGCAGAGGCAAAAACATATTTTGCAATGTTTTTCCAAGGAATAACAACCTTAACCATCCCGCGTACCATGAGGTATAGTATGAGAAACATGGCAAAACGCGCCACCGAATTTATTGCAGCGACTGAAAAAGCAGACATTACTGAATCATTCCGAGTATACACCATCAGCACAAAATATGTCAACGGTATAGTTATAGCCGAGTGAACGTACGGCAATGAGAAAGATATGAACATGCGGCTTTTAAAAAGCTCTCTAAAGGATATTTTTGCCCCTTCATCTATCCTCTCAAATCCATAAAGAACTGAACCATAAATCGTGGACACCGTCATCACTAAAGCATCCACAGCCAAAACAACCAAAACAGGCCATGCATCAGTGTATCCTCTTCCAAGAATTGAAAGATACAAACTAGGTGCAGTTAGAACTCCAGCGGTCATTGGAACCGCAAACATAAAAACTGTTTTAAAAGAAATTGTAACGTCTTCACTTTTTCCTTCAATCAGAAGCTTTGGGTATAAAGCAAAAGCTAAGGTGGTTGCATAAGTTATGATGTTAGATATCATAAACGCAGCCCCATAATAGCCTCGAGCCTCTTCTCCTCCATAAGCAAAAAGCAAGATGAAAATGAATGCAGCTATTTGATTACCCAAAACATTGTAGACATTCGCAACTGATCCTTTTAGCCACTCTTTGATATATGCCCATTCAATTTTTTGTTTTAACTCTTCAGCTAGTATTTTCAAGTAATAAACTATCTGTATGGCTATGGCTATTGTTAGGCTAATTATTGCGCCCTCTAAAGGCTTCTGCAACTCCATAATGAGGATATATCCCAAAGAAACCTTAGTTACTTCAGCGATGATCGCTCCATACCCTAAAGTTTGAGGTTTTTTGGCTCTTAGGCATGCCTCAGCAACGTTTTGCAAGTAATACTCCACTATGTAAAATGCAGCGAGCAAATACAAAACAATGTACTGTTTAACGTTTATCGCCTGAGTTATCAGCGGAACAAAAATTAGATAAACACCGGTTGCCACCAGCGATATAGTCAAATTTGCCACAACACCTGTTTTTACCGCGCCTTTTTCTGATCTTGCCGCAAAACGCATAGCCCAGAAGGGTATGACTCCTGCAAGAATCGAAAAATAGCCCAGCACGTCATTTATGTTAAACCATACTCCATATTCTGCAGTACTTGTGTGGCGAGCTATCATGTACTGAAAAGCTAAACCAGTGGCTACACTTAACATTCTAGCTGCGAAAATGATAAAGCCCGAATATTGAAGCCTTATTGAGTTTTCTTTCAAACACTTAACACCAAGCAGTTTGAACGTGCCTTAGACTTTAAAAACGATTAACTTTTTTAAAATGCTTGCTCTCCTAATAGAAATGAATACCGCGGAAACTCGAGAGGAAAACAAGTTGCCGACAAAAAACGTGTTAATTCTCGCCGGCGGAGGAGGCCACACGGCTTACGGTTACGCCTTAGCCCAAAGACTTCATGGAAAAGCCAACCTATATTTTCTTGTTCCAAAAGGGGACAAGTTAAGTTATGAGCGACTCGTCAAGTTCGGTCCAGTAAGCTTCCTCTTAAAGCCCAGAGAAGCTAAAACACCCACAAAAGAGTTTCTGCCAAAACTCGTTAAAGCTTTTGTCGAAGCTTTCCAAAAAGTTCCAAGTGATTTTGACGTTGTCGTAAGCACTGGCAGCAACTTCTGCATACCCCCTTGTCTCTTCGCATGGTTTAAAGGCATACCAATAATCAACATAGAAAGTTCGGTTCGCTTCACAAAATCATCCAAATCAGCCCTCCTATTACAGCCAATCTCAACCATAACTGCCCTCCAATGGGAAGAACAGAAAAAACTACTAAAAAAGGGAACAGTCGTCGGACCACTGATCCCAAAACCTGAAATCCAACCGTGGAACGGCGGGTACATACTTGTAACGGGAGGCACCCTAGGACATAAAAAGCTCTTTGACGTAATTTCAGAAAGTAAATTGAACAACGTAGTGCTTCAAACGGGCAAAGTTAACCCAGAACCATATAAAAAGCGGCATCCAGAATGGAAAATCTTGGAGCATTCAGCAAAATTTTACGAGCTTATTGCCGGTGCAGAGGTGGTGGTCACCCACTTCGGTGCAACAATCTTAGAAGCCATCGTCTATGGAAAACCAACAGTCGTTGTTCCAAACCCAGAATGGACAAGAACAGCTGGAATTGAAGATGCAAAACACTATGCAGAAAAAGTAAATGCTGTGCTGGTATCAGAGATTACTCTCGAAAATATATTGAATGCCATAGAGAGGTCAAAAGAAAACAAACGACCAATCCTGCCAGATGGTGCAGAAAATTTAGCGAACCTAATTCTAAACCTATGAGGGCGTCCGTATGAATATCTTTGTGAAGAATGTTCATTCAGAAGACTTTAAGCATGTCTCCTAGGAATAATGATGACTATGATTTTCTATCCCAATATTTCATTAACTATTTCAACCACTTTTTGAGCAAGCTTTTTTCTGTCAAAGTTCAGTGCTATTTTTCTGGCTTTTTGTGTATACCCCTCATATTTAGCGATCAATTTAGCTAACTCGTTTAATAGAAAATTAGGGTTGGGATCTCCTACATAAGTGCCTATATCATTTTCTTTAATGAAAACTTCTAAAGCTGAATTTTTAGGACCGTATCCTGCTATTGGAAGACCGGCTGCTAGGTAATCGTACGTTTTAACTGGAATGGCATGTAAATAACCAACATTGTTTATGAAAGGTCGGCCGACTACCCCTACTTTTGCCTTACATAGATAAGATGCTAAGTTTTCGTATGGAATCCGGCCTACAAAGGAGACTCGATCGCTTATTCTCAGAGTTTGAGCCTCTTTTTTTATAGCCTCTAAATACTTGCCGCCGCCAATGACCATTAAATGTAGATTACTGTCCTTAAGTGTTGCAAATAAAAATTCTAAATTGTGATATGGATGGTTTAAATCCGCCAGGTAAACGAGGTCTTCTTTGCGGTTAGATGTATTGTTGCATTTGATGACGTCGACATCTGTACCGTTACTTACCATAACAATCTTATCGTTGGTGCCGAAGATACTTTCGTAATATTGTTTCATGGGTTTTGTAACAACCAGAATTTTAGAAGCATATTCTAATGCCATGTAATATTCTGAAACAATTCTTTTGGTTGCACCCAGACGATGTAGAAATGAATGGGCTGTTTTAGCGTATTCTTCCCATATGTCCCTTACATCGACTATTAATGGTAGTTTATACTTCTTAGCCACTTTGTAGCTTAGTATGGCATTTAACAAAATGGGCGAAGTTGTAAATATTAAGTCTGATCTTTTAGCGGTTTCAATTAAGTTTTTAGGTGGGGATCTTAAAAAGTAGCTTAGGTATTTTCTGAAGCCGCTTAAACTTATTTCAAAGTTAACGATGTTATAGCCGTTAGCCTTCAAGGCTTGCTCGAAGTATTTAATTCTTACCTTATAAGCGGATGTTTCTTCTCCTTTGGTTAAAACAAATAAGATTGTTTGTCCAGCCATTTTACCTTTCTCCATTTAGCATGTAAGTTGCAGGTTAGACTTTAGAACCCCTAATATTTTTTGAGAGGCTTTTCCATCTCCAAAAGGGTTCGGCAATTTTTTAAGTCTTTCAGTTATTTCTCCGTTTTCTATGAGCTTTGTCGCTGAACTCACTATTTTTTGTATGTTTGCTCCTGCTAGACAGTTTGCTCCAAGTTGTATTGTTTCAGGCCACTCTGTTGTTTCTCTTAGTGTTATGCATGGTGTTTTTAGCCAGAAAGCCTCTTTTTGCATTCCGCCGGAGTCTGTTAGGACAAATGCTGCGTTTTTTATTAGTTTTATTGTTTCGTGGTAGCCTATGGGTTTAATGATTTTTATGTGTTTTTGTTTTTCCAGTTTTTTAAGAAGCCTCGTTTTGCGGAGTTGTTTTTGTGTTCTTGGGTGGGCTGGAAAAACTATGGTGAGTTGGTTAAGCCTTACTATAGCTTCTGTTATGTTTTTCAGGTTTTCTGGGTTATCCACATTTTCCGGCCTATGGGTTGTTAATAGGGCGTATGTTTTTGGTGTTAAACCTAACTGTTCTAGGATTTGGGTTTTCTCTGCTTTTGGTAGTTGTTGGATTAGTACATCATACATGGTGTCGCCTGTTTGGTGGATTTTCGCTTTTTCTACACCTTCTTTTAGAAGGTTTTGGGTGCAGTTTTCTGTTGGCGTAAACAGCATTGTTGAGCAGTGGTCTGTTAGGCGTCTGTTTATTTCTTCAGGCATATGCATGTCGTAGCTTCTGGCGCCGGCTTCTATGTGGGCTACTGGAATATGCAGTTTAACTGCTGTTAGGGCTCCGGCTAGCGTAGAGTTTGTGTCTCCGGGCACCACAGCCAAGTCTGGCTTTTGTTTTTGCAGTAGTTTTTCTAGGCGGAGCATTATTTTTGCTGTTTGTTGGGCGTGGGTTCCGCTTCCAACATTTAAATTTGCCACCGGTTCTGGAAGGTTTAGTTCTTCGAAGAAGATTTTTGTCATTTCATAGTCATAATGCTGGCCGGTGTGGATTATGCTCAGGTTGATTTGGGGGTCTTGGCTTGCCAAGTGGATGAAAGGCGCAGATTTGATGATTTGGGGGCGGGCGCCAAGAACCAGTGTTATGTTCACCATTTTTCACCTTTTAATGTTAATTGTATGGTATCCTTAAATAACAGTTATATGGCCTCTTTCTTAACTTTGGATGGTAATGGTTATGTCTCGTGAGGGAAGAAACATAAGGATTTTGTTTGTTTATTATCAGTTGTCCAGTTTTGTCCGTTGCGATTTGGAGATTCTTAAGAGGCATTTTGATGTAAAGAGTTTGCAGATTCCGACTTTTAGAAACCCTTTAAACATATTAAGACTTTTTGTTGGCGTATTGCATGCCGACTTAGCCTACACATGGTTCGCTGGCACAAACGCCTTTTTCATAGTTTTGTTTTCTATGTTTTTGAGAAAGAAGTCGGTTGTGGTTTTGGGCGGGTATGAGGTGGCTTATGTTCCAGAAATAGGTTATGGGAGCTTGCTTTCGCCGTTTGGACGTATAAAGGTTAAGTTTGTTTTGAGAAACGCGACTAAGGTGTTGGCGGTTTCCAAGTCCACTTTTAGGGAGTCGTTACGTTTTACCCAGCCCAAGAGAATTGCGGTTGTTTATAACGGGGTGGACGTTGAGAAGTTTAAGCCTTCGGGCAGTAAAGAGGATTTGGTCATAACAGTCGCTAACATAACTGGATCAACTTTAAAGAAAAAAGGTTTGGATACATTTGTTAAGACATCAGCTTATCTGCCTGACATCCAGTTTATTTTAGTCGGAAAGTATGATAACTCAATAGAGCCTCTTAAAAGGATAGCGGGTCCTAACTTGACATTTACGGGTTATGTTTCAGATAAATTATTGGTGGCTCTTTATAGAAAAGCTAAGGTGTATTGCCAGCTTTCGGCTCATGAAAGTTTTGGTGTTGCGTTGGCTGAGGCCATGGCATGTGGCTGTGTGCCAGTTGTTACGGATAGATATGCTCTTCCAGAAGTTGTTGGCGATGTTGGCTTTTATGTTCCATACGGTGATCCAAAAGTAACAGCAGAAGCCATCAAACAAGCATTAGAATCCGATAAAGGAAAATTGGCAAGAGAAAGAATTGAGAAGTATTTCTCCCTTAAAGCTAGAGAACAAAAACTCATTAAAGAAATTATTAATTTGTTTGAAGGAGAAACTTAAGGGTAAAATATGTTGTTAGGACGTAGTATGGTATGAAAGTTTCGGTTGTTATTCCGACTTATTACCGCTCTGAGGACCTGTCTGAATTATTTGACAGCCTTTTAAAGCAGACCGTTAAGCCTTTAGAAGTTATAGTTGTTGATGATACGCCTTCAAACATCATTGAGGAAGTTTGTGCAAAATATCAAGGTAAATTTGAAAGGTTTAACATTAAACTCGTTTATGTTAGAAATTATATGGAACGTTCTGCGGCAATTGCAAGAAATATCGGGGCAAGCATAGCTACGGGAGATATAATCCTTTTCCTCGACAGCGATGTTGTTGTATACCCTGACTATGCAGAGAAAATCCTAGAGGTTTTTGAGAAAAGGTCAAACGCTTTAGGTGCTCAAGGATGGAAAGTTCCTAAAAATGTCAAAATTGAGAAAACAAATAGCTTATTTTTATTGAAGCACTGCACATCCAACTTTATTAAGAAAGTGTTCATGATTCAGCATTTTACAAAGGATAGTTGCAAACTTTTTGAATACCCAATAATTCTTACCAAAATAGTAGATTGTGAATATTTGCACGGCTCGAACATGGCATATAAACATGAAATCTTCAACCATTTTAAATTTGATGAAAATCTTAAAGGTTATTCTTACATGGAGGATTTGCTGCTTAGCCATTCAGTTCACAAAAAATACCCAAACAGTCTTTACATAACTCCATACGCCAAATGCATACACAAAGTCAGTAAAGAAGGAAGAACTGTAACATCCCTTTTTGAATCCCCTCACCTGCGTAAATGTAGAAAGTATGTTTTAACGAAACTATTTGGTATAAAGGGGTTATTCATATTTTTCTGGCAAACTGCTGGCTTGCTGCTGCTCAGTACTATGCGAAAAGTTTGGCATTATATAAGGAGGTAACCTCTAAATCTTCAAGATTTTATGTGCTATAGCTAAATGAGGATGAGGCAACCTAAAGATAGACCTCCTCATTTTATCAACAAGTTTAAGCGTTCTAGGAAGCACTACAGCATCAACAACCTTCACTTTATAACCAAGATTTTCAAACTCTTCTGGCTTCCACTCACTGATATGCTTTTCATAAGGGTTTCCATAAATTTCCTCTTGAGGCCAACCCATTGGAGATGAAACAATAATAAGGCTTCTGCTAATCCTTTCCAATTCATTCAAAAGTAGGTGACCATCATGTTTAGGCAAATGCTCCAAAATTTCACACGCCAAACTTACGTCAACACTCTTCTCCTTAAAAGGCAAAATTGGAACTTTAACTTGAACAAGTTCTTCATATATTCTTAATGGACACAGTCTTTTCAAATGAGGCCGCCAAATATCCGCCCCTATCATATATGGAAGACCAACTTTTCTAGTTCGAATAAAGAAACCCCACTCTCCATAACCACAACCCACATCTAAGATGACCAAACCATCTATATCGGAAGGAAGAAGCTTAAGAACATGCTCATTTAATAAGGGATGATGACTCATTTCATCACATCTAACTTAAACTCTACCACGTGAAAAATACGACGCAAACGGCTTAAAACATTTATTTCAAGGTTATGTCGTTTCTTCCTATGATTTTGCCGTTTTCGTCGTATAGGATTCTGTAACGCGGATTTTCCAATTCTTCCTTTAAAACTTCTGGGACAATTCTTTAAAAGGTAATTGCATTTTTTCAAGCTTTTTGCAAGTTCTGCAAAAGCCACTTTTATTCCCTCCTCTTCTGAATCAACACCGTAGTCCTCTTTTAGCCGGTATTTAACGTAATCTTCCAATCTGGGAAAACGTTGAAAATCCTCCGCTTCTCTCCAATCCGTCCAGTACTTTTGATATAATAAATACCGTGCATTCTTTACGGTTACCAAGTGAACTGCGTATATTTGGGGAACGATAACACGTCTATGATATAACGGGAAGTTTATCGCCTCAAACCTTCCAGCGTTATAAAACCTGATACGTGGAGCCCAGTGAAAGCGAAAACCTCCCGCCTTATTCGGAATCCCCATAGTCCTATGTGGAAGAAGTCTCCATCTAAATAAAGGAAGCCTATGTTAACGCGGTAGAATATTTTTGGGTCTAGGTTTAACAGGAACTTTTTAAGTTGCATGATATCGTTGGGGCCGCTGGTGTAAGCTATGAAGTCAGCGTCCCAGATCACCACCCACCTATATCTGGTGCAACGGAGCCCAATATTAGAATGGTAAACATAGGTTTCCGTGTCCCCCATGAGTGAGTCCAAGGGGACATTCATGTGAATGAAATTTAGGTTTAAACCTTCCTCTTTGGCAACCTTCTTAATTCTTGCTGGAGTATCGTCGGTTGAAGCATCAACAACCACTATTTCATCGGCAAAATTTTTGATGGATTTTAATGAAAGCTCCGCCCACTCATCATTACAGCTTCTAAAAATAACACTCACACCATTCGGTCTTTCCGAGGGGACTTTACAACCCCAATTTTTGGCAAAAACTAAAAAAGTGCCGTGCATAATCAACAATTTTGTGCACCATAGCCTCATGGGTTTTTAATGGAAGTCTTAGATCAGGAACTTCAGCTTCCTCAAACATCACGAACCGCCCCCCCTTTCGCTAACTCTTCCTCCAGCTTTTCCACACGCCTTTTAATTTTCTCGACTTCCCCTTTAACACTTGCATTGCCTATTTCAACTGCACGTTTTTCGTTAGATTCTAAGATAAACCGCAAGAGTTTTGAGTCATGGCTTTTCAGTAATAGCTCAGTGTTTTGAATTAGACAATGTCCACCGATGACCCCCGGAAACAACACTGGTCTATCTAGTCTTGCACGGTGTGTGTCCTCGATAAAGTCTACTACGTCGTCGAAGTCTGCTCCGAAATGCCTGCTTATGCGATGCATTTCTTGGAAGCATGCTATCATCCAAGCCCTATAAGTGGTTTCAAAAAGTTTAGCCAGCTCCGTCTCCAAACAACCCTTTAAAACCTTTGTTTTTAACCCAAGCTTTTCAAAGTGGGCTTTGGCTTTTTCCGCCGACTCCTCGTTTATGCCTCCAACATATTTTGTCCAACGCTTCAACTCCCACTTCATATAATCCAAACTTTTATGGACACCACGCACAGGCGAATGTGCTATCAAACATGAACCATTAACTCGTCTATATATTTCCGCAGTTGTCCCTGGTGCGACAGTGCTATTAATAATAACAAGTTTAGGCCTAAAACGCTCCACGTAACCTACAACATTGTTTACAAAATCCTCTTTGTCAGTACATGGGATGCAAACATGCATAACGTCAACCGCACGGGGCAAAACATCCTCAGACTGCTCAACATCTCGCATTTTTTCCGCATCCAAATCAAAGCCGTAAACCTCAAACTTTCCGCTCTCCTTTAAAAGCTCAAACAATGGGCGGCCAACTTCGCCCAAACCCACAACCAAAACTTTCTCCCTAACCATTCCCGCAACCAGCCCTATTGCCAGAAGAACAAACTAAAACGTCAAACTATTTAAACCTCACACAAATACATAACACCGAAAAGGAGAATCAAAATGCCCACGCCCAAAACGGGAAAAGGCGTAATAATAGGCGAAAACGTCCAGTTCGGTGAGGACATCGTCATATGGAATTATGTTGTTATAGGCGACAACACACGTATAGGCGACGGAACCCGCATAGGCAGCTTCTGCGACATAGGCAAAAACGTTGTAATAGGCAGAAACTGTATAATCCAAGCCCACGTCACAATATCAAACGAATGCCAAGTAGGCAACAACGTCTTCATAGGACCCAACACAAGCCTACTAAACGACAAGTTCCCACACAGCCGATGCCTAACCCCATCAATAATAAAAGACAACGTCGTTATAGGCGGATGCGTAACAATACTGCCAAACGTCACAGTACATGAAAACGCCGTGGTAGCCGCTGGAAGCGTAGTAACAAAAGACGTACCACCAAACACTGTTGTTAAGGGAATACCGGCCAAACCAATGATGACGCGTCAAGAATATGAGGCCAAGAGGAAGGAGTTCATTGAAGCTAGAAAAATGACTTCTAATCCCTTAATTTAAGGGTAAACTTTTCACGATGTTTGCAATAACGTCAATCGGGTTTTCAAGCTTTTCCAGTAAACTGCTAACGTCCTTTTTGTTCCCTAAAACATGCTCTGCAAGAGTGTAAGCGGATGCCAAATCTGTCCTATAAATTGGAAAGCCTTTATTCGCCAAGTAATCATTCACATATTGTTCATGGAAAATGTTTATCACAATGGCTGGTGTTCCTTGAAGAGCGGCCTCCCGTGTTATGGTTCCGCCAACTCCTACGAAGAGGTCTGCTTGCGCCACTAAACTTGCCGAGTCAATAAATCCTTCAGGTACAATTAGGTTCTTTATTTTCCTCTTATGGTATCTAGAAAGAAAAACCACTTTACCTAGTTTCGTTAGCTTTTTCGCCAGCCTAATTAAGGATAGCCTTTTTTGAGCATAGACAGCCCTTTCCTCAACTTCTCTCACGACGATGAGCGGAGATCCAAAATCGTACTTTGCTTGGGGTTTAAAGCCTTTAATCCATGCAATTTCGTCAACTCCGTCGAACTGAACTATTTTGCCCTTAACACCGTATTTTCGTATGGCTGTTTCAGGAATAGCTTTAGAGGAAACAACGTAGTCTGCAAGGGGCAAAGTCAGCCTATGAACAGCCTCAGCATAGGGCGTGTCAAGAGTATTTATTATTGGAATTTTTAGTCCAAAAGCCACTCGAATCTGGTCTACGGAACCATGTGAAATGGCTATGTCTGGTTTTCCTTCCTTGAAAATTTTACAGAACAAGAGTTGCCGTCTAATCCCCTCTTTAAGCCTAGAATATAGAGACTTAGGGTTGTACCTTCCGACAACTATGAAATCTTCGTTTAAAAATCTCGCAAGAGGCACGGTGTCCGGGTGTTTACGAGTTGTTAGTACGATCTCGTGGCCCATTTCTCTGAGCCTTTTTGCTATGGCAACGCCGTAGCGTACATGTTTTCCTGTGCAAGCATCAAACCATATGCGCATCATTCACACCAACTGTACATTTCACCAATAACTTTGCCATCCTTAACTAGTTTTGCTGGCGCGTCAATATGGCGTATCCAGTAAAGGTTTTCTGGCAAAATATTGTATTTTGGGATTTCTGGGATGCTTTCTTTGAAGGCAAGTTTCACATATAGATAGGGGATGTTAGCGTAATAATCTTTCCGCAAAATTTTGCTAGTGTAGGAAAAGAAGTATGAAGTGGTAAACATTCTTGCAGCGTTAATCTCGGTGACACATGGGACACCTTCCTTGTTTTCTTTGAGGTCTACGCATGCTATTCCGTTAAAGTTTGGGTCTATGGCTAGGACGGCTTCTGTGGCAATTCTGTTTACGTTATCGTCATGTATTGTTCTTTGAACCGCCGGAGTGCCTGTCACACCTGACGGCGCAAGATGTGGGTATATGTACTCTATGCGTTCTCTCGCCATGGACGTCACTAGTTCTCCGTCTTTCCATAGGCTATGAAAGCCTAGGTTTCTTCCAGGCAAGTGTTCTTGGGCTATAAACTCCCATCTCATGCCGCGTTTTCTCCAATAATTGATCCATGAAAGGGCTGTCTCCTCGTTATAGGCGGGTGTGCTTCCTCTTCCCCCGGCGCCGTATCTGGCTCTGATCCATATGGGGTTTCCAAGCTCTTCAAATGCTTTAGCTACATCCCTTTCATCGTAAATTTTCATTGTTTTGGCTGCCGGAACCCCTTTTTTCAACCAAACTTTGGCGGATTCTAGCTTGTCTTGGCACACTTTCACTGTCCTTTTAGATGGTAGGTATAGGTTTGCCTCAATTTTTTCGCGGTTTTCGGAGACAACAGCCACCTCAGCGTCTGTTTGTGCATGTAAAAACTCAATTTTTTCCCTCCGAATTATTTCATTGAGCCTATCAATGTAATCCTTTTCATCTGCCCTCGGCACAAGATAGGTTTTGTCTGTAGGTGCAAGATGAACGAAATAGGCGTTAGCCTCTGTTCCCACAACAAAAATTTTCTCTGGTGCAAGACGAAGCGACAGCACAAAATTAACGCCAGCCGGTCCACCCGCACCTGTAGCTATGATCCTTTTCACCGTATCACCCATAAGCTCGCAACTCTCATATAAGACAAGTCTAATTTATCTCTATCCATGTAAACTTGTAGAAAGGGGCCGGTCGTCTAGTTGGTTAGGACGCAGCCCTTACGAGGCTGAGGTCGCCGGTTCAAATCCGGCCCGGCCCATTAATGATAGGTTTATTATGTTTTGGGCTTACAAATGCTAAGCGGTTCTTTGCCTGAAGAATGTTTATGCCTTTGATATGCAAAGGCTTAAGTTAATTTACGTTTACCTTTTATTTGTGTTCGGCTATGTTGATTGAAGTTTCCGGGCAAGAGGTTGCAGCAACCATGCTGCTTTTTGTCTGGGTTATTTTTGTTGCTGAAGTTTTGACGCGGAAGTTTTATGTGTGGATGGTTAAGCGCGATTTGCAAGGTAACGTTGCAGTCTATTATAATAGGAAGGTTATTCACATTTTAACGGGCGGTTTGGTTGCTTCTATTGTTCCTTTCGTCTTTAAAACGCCCTTTTTTCCCCTTACAATGGCTTGTCTTTTGGCTGTTTTCCTCTACATACCCCATAGGAAAGGCAAATTGATGTATTGGTTTCAAGTGGAGGAAAACGCTTACGAGGTTTCTTTTTGTATCATGTGGGGTATTGTAATAGCGCTGGGCTGGCTTATTTCTGGCGGAAACTTTTGGCTTGGGGTGCTGCCGGTGCTTTTCATGTCTGTTGGAGACGCCATAACCGGAATAGTGCGCAACATAATCTACAAAAGGAGAACTAAGTCGTGGTGGGGAAACCTTGCCATGGCAACTTTCTCAATACCTTTGGGCGCCGCAGTTCTAGGTTTGGCTGGGGCGATTGCTGGTGCTATCGCATCTTTCATAGAGCATTTTGAGTCAAATCCTATAGACGACAATATTACTGTGCCGTTGTCCGCTTTTTTAATACTAATCTTGGCGAAATTTTGCGCGCTTTTGTAGTGTCTTTTAACCATCTAAAAAACTAGGATAAGTTTGTTCTTGGCTTTTGACGCTCTGAGGCTTGAATTTCGTTTGGTGCTGTTTTTCACAAAAATTTTCTTTATTGCGAGATAGATTATTAGGCAACTGAACACTATGATGCCCGACAAAAGGGAGTAGACTGATAATAAGACTAGCTGTTTCTTTAGTGAGTCTTCTGTTGTCGTGAAGGATAAGAATGAGAAGTAGAATGCTAGGAAGGTGCACATGGCGACTGCGATTATTATGGCTGATTCGGTTTTCAATCAAGCGTCCTCTTTAGCTTTTAAGTAAGCCTATTGCGTGTTTGCCAAAAGGTTTTGTGGATTTTTAATAAGGATTGGCGTTATAGCTTAAAGGTTCTGATTGTTTTTCCAAAAAAGGTAGACTTTTGTTTGGGTTAGGAAGCTTAACCTTTTTAGCACTTTTGCCAGTTCTTCGACGCTGAGGTTTGCAAGTTTTTCTGTGAATTCCCTGTGGCTTGGGTAGGCTTTGTTTGTGGCTATTATCCTTTTTCTTGGGATGCTGCCCTTCTCTGAAAGTTCTATGAGGATTTGGATGACTTTTTCCTTCCCAGCTTTCATGATTTTTTCAAAGTTGTGTTTTTGGCTTTGAAGCATGGTGGGGTTGAAGCCTAGCGCTTTTAGCTTTTCCATGGCCTCTAGCAAGTGCTTGTTTGGTTTTGTTTCGGCTATTTTTTGCATTCCAGCTTTTTCAAAGAAAGGGTTGTAATTTGCCATGACGGCTAAAGTCTCCACGCATGGGGTTCCGGCCAGCTGCAGTGTTTCTTTTACTATTTTTGTGCCTAGCCCTATGGTTCGGTATTTTGGATGCACTATCACACGGGTTATGGTGCTTACTTCTTTTTGGAGTTGTTGGAGGGTGCCTTTCCAGACTAGGCTTCTTCCAAACATGGTTGGTGGTGGGTGGCTGTAGACGATTACTCCGCATTTTTCTTGTCCGCGTTTTAGGGTGAAGATTTTTCTTGGCGGTGGTAGGCTGGCGGAGCGGTAGTGGAAGATGCTTAACGCCTTGTAGTCGGCGGTTGTGCCCTCTTCTATGTGCATTTCGCGGGTGAGGCTGCACTGGGGGGCTGGCGTGTTTGGGTAATAGTTGATTGTTATTTCTTTTCCGTAGCGTTTGTGGACGTGCACTGACGGGTTTAGGTCTTCAAAGAGGTCTGTGTGGGTTGTGGCGGCTAGGACTGTTTTGCCGTTTTTGCGGGCTAGTTTTTGGAGGTTGTAGGCGACGATTTTGGCTGTGTCTCGGTCTAGGGTTGATGCGAACTCGTCTAGTATCCATACTTGGGCTTGGCTTTCTATGAGTTTGGCGATTTTGTAGCGGTATTTTTGGCCGTCGCTTAGCTGGCTGTATGGGCGTAGAAATAGGAAGGCGTCGTTTAGGCCTACGTGGCTTAGGAGGTTTAGGGCTTCTTCTAGGGTTTTGCCAACTGTTTCTATTATGGGCTTGTCTGGCGGGGGCGGTTTTATGGTGTTTATGTTTATGCATTTTTGGCGGGTGTGTTGGCGTATGTCTTTTTCCAGTGCTTTTAGGAGGGTGCTTTTTCCGCTTCCGCTTTCGCCTGTTATGTAGACTATGTCGCCTTTTT
>Ga0185307_1000998_pt1 | contig 16575 bp, 15 predicted proteins | sample LHCtaG_FD_128010 | JGI IMG/M metagenome (GOLD analysis project Ga0185307, IMG submission 128010) | Hot spring microbial communities from Little Hot Creek, USA to study Microbial Dark Matter (Phase II) - LHC4sed_matched (SPADES... | ecosystem: Environmental > Aquatic > Thermal springs > Hot... | reverse complement strand
TTTCGATTTTAATCCTAAGAGACCTTTAGAGTAAAGTTCTTCTGGAGGAGCCTCAACCACTTCTAAATCTATTCCATATATGTTCTTGATATCTTCTTTATAAGCATGCCATGGACCTGCCTGGACTCCGGTATGGCATAATACTGATAATTTAACACCCTCATAAGGTCTTACAGCAGGAGCTGCAACCGTCCTGGTTATGGTAGTTGTAGTCGTAGTTGCTGGTGCGGTTACAATGGACGTCACCGTCTCCCTTAGTGTAGTAGCTGCAGCGGTCACAGTCCGCCTCTCGGTAACCGTAGCAGGCGCAGCCGTGATGCCTCCTGCATAATATCCTCCAGCACCTGCAACGACACCAACTACTACAGCGCTAATCGCAACTTTACCAGCTGTTGAAATAGCTTCTCTACGTGAGACTTTTTACTAGAAATTTCTTTTTCAAAGCCGTTCATATCCTCGAATACTTTTTACATTAACCTGTATATGAGCGTTACTGAGAAACTTTAATTATGCATAAGAAGCACTCAATGTCTGGTTTTAGGAATCCGTTTAAGTTCTAAGCTAGGTGGGGATATAGCTTTAAGGTATATGTCTTCGATTACTCCTCTGTTCTCAGATGGATTATAGAATGCTTCTATCAGTCTATCATAGTCTAGGCGCTCAACAATCGCATTAGCAACTCTTAGAGCATTCATAGTATTTACCAAAGCCGTTTCTACAGGTATCCTTTCAGGGTGTATATCTATCCCGAAGTATCGATTATAACCATACATCTTCAGGGTAAGTAAAGCTGAGACCGTCTCATTCCATCCAAACACTCCAACATCTAAATCCTGGTCATAGTTTCCGAGAGGTTGACTATTCCAGTGTGTGTGAAAGAGCCTCCCTTCACGCATTATTGAAGCTAATGCTAGACTAAGTTCTTCATAACCCATAAATATGTGTCCAATCTCAGGATTCATTCCTAGTATCCTGTATCCCTGCTCCAACAAACGTCTATTTTCAGGGTTTCTCAATCTTCTTTCAATATAGTTTGCTAAAAGAATCCCGTTAGCAGTATTCCTATATAATGAGTTTCCTCTAGGCTCGTAGGGTTTAGGTTCTAAGGCTACCTGAACTCCAGGTACTTCATCAATGGCTTCAGCTAATCCCGACTCATATCTCTCCCATAAATAGTAAAAATTAACTCCTAGAGGGTTTTCGTAACCATCCATAGCCCCAGTCCAGATTACTACGAATTCTGCCCCAATCTCTTTAGCAAGCTTCATCGCTTCTACTGTTCTCTGTATCGATTTTCTGCGTACCTCATCTACTGGGCTTGAAAATGATCCAAATTCAAACTGCTTTTCATAGAAAAGGTTTGGTGAAACCATGATAACTTTTATTCCTTTTTCTTTCTCTAAACTCTTATACAAATGTAGATTATCCCAGTTTATCTCATTTGGGTAATGAGCTTCCAGCCGGAAACTACCATCTATTAACCCCTGATCATACATCCACTCCACTTTATTTAAAATATCTTCTATCGTGCCTTGTTTAACGTAAGATTCATGAAACCTACCTGGGCCTGGATAGAAGAACCATACTCCAGCAGAGAACTTCAATTCTAATTTGTATCTCCTTAAATGGTTTAGAAGTTCTTCCTTATCTCTAATTAATGTTTGACTACGAGTATCGAACATGAATATACATCCCGTTCTGCAATATATAAACGTTAGTGACTTGTCGTCCTTCTTAACTGGTGTTTTCTGAAGATTTCACTAGGTCTATACTTAATACCCGAATTTGTAAATATGAATAAGGCTAAAGATGAAAACCAGAACCGCTAGCCAACAGTTAAATGGTATGAAACGCTAACCAGAGTATAAGCAGCTAAAATACGAGGTGGTCTCTTCTCTTCATAGAGTAAATAAAAGCAAACTATTCTCCAGACGTAAGACAGCCTTTAAGTCAAGTATGCCTAGTTCTTCTGAATTGGAACATCTTTTGCAATATCTCTTATATTCACTTTAAATGATATGGTATGTCTTCCTAGCAATTAGTTTTTATTGAAAAAATATTCAACAAACTTTAATCTTATCTCTTTCTCTAACAGACCTTCAAATCTTTATTAGAAGCATTCGAATGTTTTATATTCTATAAAGTGCGGGCAGTCTATAACAATGAACTCATCTGAAAACTATTTAGGTCTTTCTTTAGTTTTGTTGTGGAGTTTAGGGAGTTAAGTGATGGGGAGTGGGAGGTTGTAAGGCTTCTCCCTCCTCCTAAGGCTAGTGTTGGAAGACCTAGGATTGATGATAGGCTTGTTATAAACGGGATACTATATGTACTTGTTAATGGATGCCGTTGGATGGATCTCCCTGCTAAGTATGGCTCATACAAGACTTGTTGGGATAGGTTTAAGAAGTGGAGTGTTAGAGGCGTATGGTCTAAAGTCCTTGAAGCCCTGATAGCCATGGGATACTCTACTGGAAAGCTCAGCTTAGATAAGGTGGCTGTAGATAGTACTACTGTAAAGACTGGTAAGGGGGGAGCCTGTAGGCTACGATGGATACTGGAGGGTTAAGGGGATGAAGATTCATGTAGCTGTGACCGGGGAATCCCTACCCTTAAGCCTAGTGGTGGGGCCTGGGGATGAGCATGATAGCAAACGCTTCAAAGAAGTCGTGGATAGCATAAGAGTTAGGTGTGGCAAGGGTAGGCCTAGAACTAGGCCTAGCGAAGTTGCTGGAGACTCGGCATATGATACGAAAGATATAAGGATGTATCTAAGGAGGAGTATAAAGACCAACATACCATTAACATCAGGAATAGGCGTAGGTCGAGGCATGGAAGACCCTACAAGCTCGATTTAGAAGCGTATAAGCGGATGAGAAGCATTGTAGAGAGGTTCTTCACATGGCTAACAAGCGGTTTAGAAGACTCGCCATAAGACGGGAGAGGCTAGCATCAACCATCATAAGCTTCATACAACTAGCATGCATAATAATATACCTGAAGGTTTTCAGATGGGTTCAATGGTGATAGTAATCCTTTGATATAATATAAATATGCAATTCTTAGCAATTTTGTTACAGAAATTTTATATTTTGCCGAGACCTAATTTAGTTGATGCATTATGGGATATGAGAAAAATAAAAATAATGAAGAAAATACTTTTTCGGTTAAAAAACTGAGCAGGCGTGAAGCTTTATCAACAGCTGGAAAGGTGGCAGTTGGTGTTGTTGTTGCCGGAATAATCGCAGGTGCTGGAGGATATTACGCAGGAGCGTCTGCAGCTCCTCCAGCAAGGGAAGTTACAGTAACAAAGACAGTAACTGAGACGGTAGGCGCTCCAGGACAAGTTGTAACAACAACTGTTACTTCACCAGTTACTAAGACTGTTACTGTGGGTGCCCCACCAACTGAGGTAAAGCCTGAAATCACTATAACGTTTGCTTCCCCCGAATGGCTTCCGGGAAGGTTGACTGGTCTCATTGCAGAAAAATTCCCAGAAGCGTCTGTGAGAAAGATCGGGAAGGCTGTTCAAGTCAAGATGGATCTGATCCCATGGGGAGTAATTCATGACAGGATTACGACAACATTAGCAGCAAAGTCAAAGGAGCCAACTTTGCTTATATCTGATAGCCAGTGGCTAGGAGAACTCTACGTTGGAGGACATATCAAGAGGTTAAACCCCATTATAGAGAAGGATCCTGAATTACAGCAGCTATTGAACAGATTCGACGAATCACTAGTAAACTATTATATGACATATCCTCAGGGCAACCGTAATAATATTGTTGGATTTGCGCATGAGGGTGACATAATTTCATTAGTTTACAGAACAGATTTATTCACTCACCCAGCTGAAAGAGAGAACTTCAAAGCACAATTCGGATATGATCTCCCACAGAAATATGAAGATTTTTACCCAGCGAGATTTGACTGGACCCAAGTTAGAGACATTGCTAAATTCTTTACGAGGAAAGCTGGTGATGAACTAGCAGGTAAAAGGCTTGAGGAAGACTTTTACGGGATAGCTGTTCATATGTCGAAGGAGTATGATGCCTTAGCATGCCTTTTCGGGACCATACTATATTGTTGGGGAGAATACTGGTGGGATCCTGTCACAGGACAAGTTGAGGGTATAGTAAATAGTGAGAGAGCAGTTAAGGCGTTGGAGTTCTATAAGTCATTGATACCCTATTCACCACCTAACTATCTGGAGATATGGTTTGACCAAGCAAACGCTGTAATGCAAGCGGGTAGAGTTGCTATGATAACGAACTGGGTAGGATTCCAACCGAGTCTGTTTGACCCCGCAGCCTCAAAAGTCTATGATAGAATTGCATCAGTCCCTCTTCCAGGTCATCTCGGAGACGATGGAAAGTTTAGAAGATATGCGAACATCGGAGGACAGCCTATGTGCATCAATGCTTACAGTGACTATCCAGAGATAGCGTTAGAATTTATAAAGTTCTGGTTTGAACCGGAACAACAAAGAACATGGGCTGAAGGTGGAGGTGGAGTGTGCATTAAAGACATAATCAATACAGACTGGTTTAAGAAGCTTACACCATATAATCGAGCATATGCAGACTCGATACCCTTCCAGTTAGACTTCTGGAATGTTCCAACCTATGCTGAGCTTCTTATGGCATTACAAGAAGAAGTTCATGCATGCCTAGCAGGTTTACAAGATCCGAAGACAGCATTAGATAGACTAGCTAAGAGGCATAAGGATATAATCGAGGCAGACGGTTACCCCGATAGATATCCACCCGAGCTAAGATTCCCACCAGACCGTAAATCTCCACTCGATGTAGTTAGAGCGGGTGAACCTGCTAGCGAAGTAGGAAAGCCCAAACGTTAATTCATAATCTTTAATAACAAAATCATCATTCAATTGCAGTTGGGGTCTCGTAGATGCCCACTAGATCTATAAACACCTTCTCAATTTTTTTAATCGTTCCTGCTTTATCTATTGTTTTCTTCTTAGTAATTTTCCCTCTTTTCTGGGCTCTAGGATTAAGCTTCTACAGTTATAATGTTTTGAGAGGAGGATTACCCGTTTTCATTGGTTTAGGAAACTATGGAAAAATACTAGGTGACCCTTATATCTGGGAAAGATTCGTAATAACCGCCCAATTTGTTGTTGCATCTGTCGTTCTAGAGTTCTTGCTAGGATTCGCACTTGCGCTTCTATTTTATCAGGAGTTTAAAGGTAGAAAGCTTGCGATAACCCTCGTAACTATGCCTTTACTCATAGCTCCTATTGCCTCAGGAATATTCTTCAAGTATATATATGACGCAACGTTCGGTATCTTCACCTACGTAATACAGAGTTCCATTGGAGTCAAAATAAATATGACGAAAGATTACGCAATGTTAGCGATAGTCTTATTAGATGCGTGGCAGTGGACTCCTTTTATGATGTTGTTTATACTAGCAGGTCTAGAAGCCATCCCTAAACATTTACTAGAATCATCCGAAATAGATAGGTTAAGCAGGTTTAATAAATTTAGAGTTGTGATTTGGCCCACTATTAGACCACTTGTAACACTTGCCCTACTGTTTAGAACAATGGACTGCTTTAGGACCTTTGACACAGTTTTTGCTCTAACCGAAGGTGGGCCTGGGGCTCAAACAGAACTCATATCCATTCACATATATAGGGTTGCTTTCAAATACTTCAGAACCGGAGAAGCATGCGCACTGGCATTTATAGTCCTAGTTATAATTATATTATTGACAAACCTTTACTTAAGAATGGTCAGGAGGGAGGCTAGCTAGTGACTGTAACAGCTAGAATTGTGCGTAGAAAGTCTCCTGTTAAACGAGCTCTGCTGTATGTTGCTGTAATCGTAGTTTGTTTAATCTTCGTATTTCCTGTATACTGGATGGTTGCTACAGCGTTTAAAACAAGGGCCCAAGCTTTTTCTTGGCCGCCTCTCTTCATATGGGAGCCGACTGGTAGAAACTTTATTGATATATTCTTGAAGAGGCAAACCGAGATCGAAGCGATAACGGGGTGGGAGCTTGAGCTCGCGACGGGCTCAGAGATATTCTTTTACAATAGCTTGATTGTAACGTCTGGAAGTATAATATTAGCTTTGGTAATCGGGACCCTAGCTGCATATAGTTTCTCGAGATATAGGCCTGCTGGAACGGATACCTTGATGTTTTTCATATTATCGACTAGAATGCTTCCAGCAATAGTTGTTGCAATACCGATATACTTCTTTTATAGAGCACTTGGATTGTATAGTACACATGTAGGTCTAATACTCTTGTACACAATGTTTAACTTACCCTTTGCAGTCTGGATGATGAAGAGTTTCTTTGATGAGATACCTAAAGATATAGAACATGCTGCAATGGTAGATGGGACGCATCCTATCAAGATTTTTTATAAAATTGCTCTCCCACAAGTGCTTGTAGGACTAGCTGCGACTATTGGGTTTATGATAATTAACGTTTGGAACGAATTTCTATTTTCGCTTCTCTTAACAGAGAGGTCTGTCAGAACGGTTCCAGTAGCAATCGCAAGTACAAGGGGAGAAGTTGGAATTAACTGGGGTCTCATAGCCGCGCTTGAAACCTTATACGTATTGCCAGCAATCATCCTGATCTTCCTGCTGCAAAAGTATCTGTTGAGAGGGATGACATTTGGTACAGTTAGAGGTGTTTAGAGATGGTAGAAGTAGCACTAAAGAATCTAACAAAACGATATGGGAAAAAAGTAGCCGTGGAGAGACTTAGCATAACCTTTCCGGACAACTCACTGACCGTCCTGTTAGGACCTACGGGTGCAGGGAAAACAACTATTTTGAAATGTATATCAGGGGTTCTAACACCTGATGAAGGAGACATTTTGTTTGATAATGTTTCAGTCTTAACTATACCTCCATGGAAAAGAAATGTAGCCCAATTCTTTCAAACATATGCACTTTACCCTCACTTAAGTGTATTCGACAATATCGCATATCCACTTAGAGAAAGAGGTCTAAGTAAAGATGAGATTGTGAGAAGAGTTAAAGAGGTTGCTGAAAAGCTTAGAATTACATATGTATTGGATAGAGAAAATCCAGCGACCCTGAGCGGCGGAGAGATGCAGAGAGTAGCCTTGGCAAGGACGCTAGTAAGAGACCCACAGGTTTTCTTACTAGACGAGCCGATAAGTAATCTAGATGCTAAACTTAGAGAAGAAATGATTTATGAGTTTAAGAGGTTAGCTCGAGAGCTCCGTCAAACTATTATATACGCTACCCCAGACCACTTCGAAGCTTTAGCTGTTGGAGAACAAATAGCTATAATTAAAGATGGAAGACTTGTTCAGCAGGGTACACCTGAAGACATTTATTACAAACCATCAAACATATTTGTAGCAACATTTGTTGGAAGCCCGCCGATAAATCTATTAGAAGGTGAAGTAAAGAAGATAGATAACTCGGTAATATTCCAAGGGAGCGGTATCACTCTAGATATAACAGATATAGTAGGAGAATGGATTAAAAAAGTTTCAGAAGATAAAGTAGTCTTAGCTATAAGACCTGAAGACATCTTTATCTTAAGAGAGAAACAAAAAGATTTACTAAAAGCAAGAGCATTAGTGTCAGAACCGCTTGGTCATGAAACTATAGTGACCTGCTCGTTAGGGGAAAGCGAGATTAGAGTTACTGTTAAAGGTTTCATCAATTTTAATTATGGTGAAGACGTTTGGATTAAGCTAAATAAACAGAGAATACATGTCATAGATGCAAAGACAGGGCTGGTGGTCCTCTAAATGAAAGTAAAGGTCAATAAGATTGAGAAAATTGGCATTATTCTATCCGTGCTCGGGCTGATACTTGTTTTTCAGCCCTTTATATACATACTATATACTTATGGATACTATATTTTAGCGTTAGGCTCGTTCATATTCATTCTATCGGGATATCTTCCTAGAAAAACTGATCTTGGAGAAACATATGTGAAGGACGTCCTTAAGTGGATATTAACCATAGCATTCGTAATAATTTTTGCTGTTGCATTATCAATATTTTTAGCACCATATTTTGTTATGAGGTGAAAGGAATGACTACGGTGAAATTAGAAAACCTAACTAAGAAATTTGGGAACTTGGTAGCGGTTAATAGGGTAAATATGATAATACAACATAGAGAGCTAACATGTTTATTAGGTCCCAGTGGGTCTGGGAAGACTACTATGATGAGGATGATAGCAGGTCTAGAGACGCCTACTGAAGGGGAAATATACTTTGATGAAGAACGTGTTACAGATCTTCCGCCTTCTGAAAGAAATATTTCGATGGTATTTCAATTTCCAGCAGTTTATCCGGCTCTCACAGTCTATGAAAATATCGCTCTACCGTTAAGAGCAGAGAAGCTGAGCAGAGAAGAAATTAGGAAGAGAGTTTTACGGGTTGCTGACCTTTTAGGTTTAAAAGAATACTTGGACTATAAGCATCACCAACTAGATATGGGCATTCTCCAGAAGGTAGCTATAGCTAAAGCGATCGTAAGAAATTCTAGGGTGTTTATTCTAGATGAGCCTCTTAGCAACTTGGATGCAAAGACAAGAGAAGTGCTCAGAGGACAAATAAAAAAGATACATGCTGAAGTAGAACAGACCATGATATACGTTACACATGATCAATTAGATGCTATGACTCTTGCAGATAGGATTGCAGTTTTAAAAGATGGAATTTTACAGCAATTTGACACTCCACATAATATCTATCATCACCCAGCTAATAAATTCGTAGCATTCTTTATAGGCACACCCTCTATAAACTTCATAGATTCAACAATACACATATCAAGTAACTATTCATATGCAGAATTTGGCGGACAAAGACTTGACTTAACATCTATTAATGATGTATTGATGGAGAAAATCGGGGAGGGAGTACATGATTTTACACTAGGAATAAGGCCGCAATTTATTCAAGTATCTTTAGAAGAAAAACCTTCCTCACTCAAAGGAATCGTAGAGGTAGTACAGAATATTGGAGCCTCCACGATAGTTGAAGTTAAAGTAGACAATTTAATTTTAAGAGCTTTATATAAAGGGGTCTTTCCAAATAAAGAGGGAACGGTAGTTTGGCTTACAATAGAACCAGGAAACGTGAGAATAATCAATAAAAAAACAGAAGCAGTGATTTTATAAAAAACTGTATACTTAAGAAGCCTGCATATAATCTCCATATATTTGTTATTAAAGAATATATACAGGTTTCCACAAACATAAAATGTATGAAGATAGGAATTTTTACTGTATTATATAATGAAGAGCCTCTGGAGAAAGTCTTAAGATATGCGTCGAGTCTAGGATACGAGGCTATTGAACTTGCAGCATGGAAGGGAAGCAACCATTTAGACGTTGATAAAGTTTTAAGCGGTGGAGCAGGAGAAATCAGGAATCTTGTTCAAAACTATAACATGACAATCTCTGGGTTATCAAACCATCTCGAAGGTCAGCTCATACTAGGTCCTCATGATGAATCAACCGATATCTGGTATAAAGGTTCCCCTGAAGAGAAAATAAAGTATGGTGTGATGAGATTAAAGAAGACTGCTGAAGCTGCTAATGCACTAGAAGTACCTGTTGTAAATGGGTTTACTGGGTGTCCTAATTGGGGGGCATGGTATATCTTTCCACCGACTTATGAAAAGATTTATGAAGGCTTTTATGAAATGTTTGCTCAAAGGTTTGGCGAAGTCTTGGATCATTTTTCCGCTAACGGTGTTAAGTTTGCTCATGAAGTTCATCCGCAAGAACTCGCATACAATATTGAGACAGCAGAAAAGATGCTCAAAGTAGTCAATTATAGAAAAGAGCTAGGATTTAACTTCGACCCGAGTCATCTTGTTTGGCAGCTGATAGATCCAGTCATCTTCATAAAGAGATTCGGAGATAGAATATACCATGCACATGCAAAAGATGCTGAGTTACCGGAAGAAAACGTAAGAATATCTGGTGTAATTCCAACTGGCTCATGGATGAGGCCTGATAGAGGGTTTAGATTCAGAATCCCAGGTTGGGGTCAGGTACCCTGGAAACGAGTCTTGACAGCTCTTGCCGAGGTTGGATATGACTATGTCCTTAGCTACGAACATGAAGATCCGGTAATGAGTAGGGAGGACGGTGTTGAGAAAACAATCGCCTTCCTTAAACCTCTTATCATAAAGAAGAGATTGGAGAAGGTCTGGTGGTAAAAGATGTCTAAGGAGAAAGTTGGTTTCGTTACGATGGGAGAAATTGGAGAAGCAAAGGAGGTTAAGGAAATAGGAGTTGGGATGCTGGGATACGCTTTTATGGGTAAGGCTCATACGAACGCTTTCATTAAGATGCCTGTGTTCTTTTACCCACCTCCAGCAAAACCAAAGCTGATAGCATTGTATGGAAGATCTGAGGAGAAAGTCAGAGAAGCTGCAAAAAGATTTGGATACAGAAAATACTACACAAGTTGGGAAGCTTTAATAAAAGATTCGGAGGTCGAGATAGTAGACAACGGTCTCCCAAATAATATGCATCATGACCCATGCATTTTGGCAGCGGAACTTGGAAAACATATAATCTGTGAAAAACCACTTGCACGAAATGCTAAAGAAGCAGAGGAAATGTATAAGGCTGCTGAAAAAGCAAAGATAAAGCATATGACTGCCTTTAATTATAGATTTGTTCCAGCAATACGCTTAGCGAAACAATTGATAGAAGAGGGATACATTGGAAGAATACTTCAATTCAGAGGAGTTTATCTACAGGAATGGATAATGGATCCGAGCTTCCCGTTAGTTTGGAGGTTAAGAAAGGATATTGCAGGAAGCGGGGCTCTGGGAGACCTTGGCTCACATATCATAGACCTGGCTAGATTCCTAGTTGGAGAAATAGATTCAGTTATAGGTATATTGAAAACCTTTATTGATGAAAGACCACTACCCGAAGACCCATCGAAGAAAGGAAAAGTAGATGTAGATGATGCATTTATATCATTAATAAAATTCAGCAATGGTGCTATCGGAAGTGTTGAAGCAACAAGGTTTGCGGCCGGGAGAAAGAACTATCAGAGAATAGAGATCCATGGAAGTGAAGGTTCTATTGTGTTCAATCTAGAAAGGTTAAATGAACTTGAAGTTTACACTTACAAGGACCCTCTTGAGAAAAGAGGATTTAAAACAATATTAGTTACAGAGGCTGTGCATCCATTCATTGAAAAGTGGTGGCCACATGGACATATAATCGGTTGGGAACATACATTCATCCATGAGATCCACCACTTCTTTGATGCAGTAATCAATGATAAACCCATAGAACCTTTGGCAGCTACTTTCTACGATGGCTTAAGAGTAAATCAAATAATGGACGCTATATCAAAATCGTCCGAAACAGGGCGATGGGAGTCCACAAAATAGTTAGATAGTGTTTTCTATTTTTAATCTTTTATTCCCAATTTTTATCTAAACAACGATTTTAAGAATTCTAATCCATTAATCGCGATTAACTCTTGATCAATCTCTAGGGGTCTCCAGATTGATGCAGCTACTGCTATCTCCTTTATCCCTGGCTGGAAAGTCTCGATAACTAGCCATCTATTGTATCCTATGTCTTTTAATGCTTTAGCAATCTCCTTCCATGGAATATGCCCTGTTCCAGGTGTTCCCCTATCATTTTCACATGCATGTACGTGGAACAATAAGTTTCCAGCTATTTTTATTGCATTACTAAAAGATTTCTCCTCTATGTTCGCATGGTAGGTATCAAAGTGAAGCTTTACATTTTCTACGCCAACGTCTTCGATGAATCTTAATGCATCACTAACTAGGTTAATTAAACTTGTTTCGTATCTGTTCAAAGGCTCTATTCCTAAGTATACTCCTCGGTCTAAAGCATATTTTGCTACCTCTCTAATAACCTCTACTGAAGTTCTCCAAGCTAGGTTTTTATCTTCAAAGAGGACTTTACCAACTGCAGAGTATATTGGACCGACGACTATGTCGGATCCCAGTTCTTCTGCGAACTCTACACAAAATTTTAGGTATTTTATAGAATTTGCTTGTATATCTTTCTCAAGACTTGTTGGGTCACGTTCTTTACTCATAACGGCACAGACTGAGGAGCAATTAAGCTGATAAGAATCGAGTTGTTGTTTAACTTCATCCACCTTCAGTAATGAAGGGTCTTCTACAGGTATCTCTATACCGTCGAAACCTATCTCTTTCACACGTCTAATGACGGAGGGGTTAAAAGGATATACCCAGGTCCAGCTTGTTATACCATACATGACCATTTCGAGTCAAACATTACATCATTTATTATCTTATAAATCTTTTACTTTCTTAAAGGTCAACTTAAGGGTTGAGGCTAATTTATCCTTTGATGATACTTATGAAAGTGGTAAGATCGTGATAAGCATAAGGGAACTCAATATTTAGTGGTATAAGAATGTTTCCTAGAAGAAGATTAGAATTCTAGTATTCAACTCATCTCCAAACTATTTAAGATTATTTCGAGGTGAATTCTCACTCGTAAATTTGCGACCTTAGAGAAGCTGACTCAAGCTGCGGAGTCTAGAGACGACTTCATTCTTAGAGAATAAAAAATGGATGTACTAAGAATCCTTAGTCTATTCCGGTAGGGCCACGGTATAATCGGCCTACATAGCTTCATAACATAGGCACAGAAGGAAGATCTTTGGGCTAAGAAACCCTATAAAACGATGTTTTCTCTAAGTTTGAGATGAGGATAAGATAGTTCAATGTTTGTTTTCCAACATACAAAACAATAACCTCAAAGAGACGGACAAAAACATGAACAACCTTAAGTTGACAGTTTCTTCCTTATAATTCTAAGCATCAGGATAGCAGTCTAACATAATTTAAAAACATTTATATGATGGTTGAACGAATTCTAAGTCATGACAAAATATAAACTCGCATGTGGGACATGGCCTTACATGTTTCCACCTTATGCAGCACGGCCATACACTCTTGAAGAAGTATTAAAAATGTTATCGGGATTAAGATTCCAAGGCGTAGAATTATCGGGGTTTAAACCTCATGCACATCCAGAACTCTACCCAACTAAGAAAAGTAGATCAGACTTAAAATCGTTAGTTGAGTCTTACAATCTTCAGATTTGTGGTTATGCTGCTGATATGGGTGGATACGCAATAGCCTCTAACTATGAAGAAGAAAGAAAGATGTATGAAAAAACTTTTACCAAGAATCTAGAATTTTGTCAAGACTTAGATATAAAAACTATGAGAGTCGATACTGTTTCTGGACCCAAGGGGATACCAGGCGTGCCTTGGGATACTGCAATGAATAGGGTAGTTAACATGTTTAACAAATGCGCCGAACTTGCTGAAGAAGCGGGGATAACGCTTGTATGGGAATTTGAACCGGGCTTCATGTTCAACAAACCTAGTGAAATAATTAAAATCGTGAGAGAAGTCGATCATCCTAGCTTTAAATTATTAATTGATACATGTCATGCTCATTGCTGTGGGATTGGATTAAATCAACAATACCCTCTAGAGATAATAGATGCTCCACTACCGAAGATTGCTGCCGAATTTATAAGAAGGTTAAAAGGATACATAGGTCATGTTCATCTAATTGATAGTGATAACACATTAAATCCTCACAATACTTCAACACATACACCCTTTCAGCTAGGAGTAATAGATTTCGACGAAGTCATGAAAGCACTAGATGAAGTAGGATATTCTGGTTGGTTGTCTCTAGATCTATGCTTCTGGCATAACGCATGGGAAGCTACAAAAGATTGTAAGAATTTTCTTGACAAATTAATTGAGAAATATGGTGTATGAAGATGAGAGCGGCTGTACTAGAAGGTCCTAGGAAAATAATGCTTAGAGAAGTCCCTGATCCTGTATTAGGGCCTAATGACGTTCTAGTAAAAGTAGAGGTTTGCGGAGTTTGTGGGTCAGATATTGCATACTATCAGCGAGGTAGAGCGGACGTTCCACCTCCAATTATATTAGGACACGAATTTTCGGGAACTGTTGTTGAGCTAGGAGAAACGGCAAGTAGTCTAGAGATATTCAAGAAGGGGGATCGTGTAGTGGCTGAGCCAGTAATGTCATGTGGATCATGTAATCCATGTAAGCAAGGAGCTCCAAACCTCTGCATTAGACCAACGGTTCTTGGAGTAAACGTGAATGGAGGAATGGCAGAGTTCTGTGCTGTGAGGTACGATTATCTTCATAAAATTCCCGAAGGAGTAAGTTTTGAGGAGGCTGCTTTTACGGAACCACTAGCCTGCGCTCTTCATGGAATCAAGAAATTAAGAATATCTCCTGGAAAATCATCAGCAGTCATAGGTCCTGGACCGATTGGATTAATGGTTGTTCAGTATTTGAAGAAAGCAGGTTCATCACCAATAATACTGATAGGCACTAGAGATTATAGACTTGAAGTAGGTCTTAAGCTAGGAGCAGATAATGCTATTAATATTAAAGATAAGCAGTCTAAATATTATGCTGAGTCAGTCGTAGATAGAGTTAAAGGAATAACTGGTGGGGAGGGAGTAGATAGGGTGTTCGTAGCTACTGGAGATACGTATGGAAATCAGCTTGCTGTAAAGATAGCTGGAGCAAAATCCGTAGTTGTATTCTTCGGTGGAGCAAGCTATGATCCAACCTCAACTATCTCATTACCATTATGGGATGCAACATTAGGAGAGAAAGAGTTTGTGTTTTCATGGCTTTCTCCTTATACTTTTCCAGAAGCATTAATGGCTATCCAGAAAAAGCTCGTTGATGTTACGTCGTTGATAACTCACTCATTCATGTTGGAGGATGCAGGGAAAGCTATTGAAACAGCAGAAGGAAGGATAGGGAATGCATTGAAAATTCAAGTTAGGTCTACGTAGGGCGTACACTTATTTTTTCCAATCCTACTCCCTTTATAATTATTCTTTTTAGAAATCTTACAGTCTCAAATTCAACTTCTTCCAATTCACTTGTACTTGATTCACATAATATCGTTTCCAACTTTCTTATGTCTGTAATCTTATATCCATACCAGATAATTTTTTCAGCAACTTCTCTAATCTTCCCCATAAGCACAGGTGAGATTATTCGTAAGAAAATTATCGCCCTTAAACCAGTAATTGTAATCCTTAATAAGCCTCCTACCTCTATGGCTTCCTGGAAGTCTCCGACTAGTCGAATAAAAGTATTAATAACATCATCATTTCCATAAACGCTGACGAATGGAACAAAAATTTTGATACTATTAACCTTACATTCGAGGTATCCTAGTTCTCCCATCGCTTGAAAGAATCCTCCTAGAAAACCAACAATCATTGGATGCTCAATTGACTTATTCGGGGGTTTAGAAGTAACAGCTTTCTTAACGTCTTCCAGGTCATCGGTCTCCCAAGCTTGTAGAGGGTAAGTATAAGCCTCCCACCAACGTAGATACTTACTATCCTCTGACATGAAAGCTCCCTATTACTAGGAGTCTTTCAACATAAAATATTTATTCATGAATATTAGAGCACAGTCACGTCCAGGATTTCAAACGTGGTTAAGATTGTTAATGCGTACTCAACCATCTGAGTATACTATGGTTGCAAAACCCGTTGCTGTAAAGCATGTAGAACTGGAATTCTCATAAAAAGAGTAAAGTTGGATACTAAGTCAATTTTTCATCTTCTAGTATAAAGCATAAGAACAATCAACTATACAAAGATTTTATGGGAGTACTGCTATCATCTCAAAGACAGGCTTCATAATTGAATAAAGGTTCTTGTACACTTGGTAGTATTTATCGTATTTTATTCTATTTTGCTCATTTGGTTCTTCTTCATAAACTACTTTCAACTTCTTTACAACTTCCATAAAGCTACTCCAGAATTTGACGCCTACGCCAGCTAAGATTGCAGCACCTAGAGAACCACCTTTTTCACTATACTGTAATACTTTTACTTTAGTCCCGAAGATGTCAGAGAAGATTCTTCTCCAGATTTTACTTGCTGCTCCACCTCCAGAAAGGTATACTTCTTTAATTCTAGTCTTCGTATTCTGTCTAAGTATCTCTTCAATAACTCTCAAATTAAATGTGACTCCTTCATAGATACTTCTGACTATCTCATTCTTTCTGGTTTTATAGCTCAGACCTATGAAAACACCCCGTGCATTAGGGTCGGGATAGGGAGCTCTTTCCCCAGTTAGAAAAGGTAGAAAGAAGACGCCTCCTGAACCAGGCGTGGAAGCCTCACATTCTCCATCTAATATGTTGAAGATAGATGTATTAAGCCATCTCGCCACAGCTTCTTCAGAATCGGAAAGATTATTCTTAACCCATTCAAGACTACCCCCAGCTGAAAGCATACATCCAAAGACGCTCCATGTAGCAGGTATAACGTTACAATAAACTTGAAGTAACCCATCCATATTCTTGAAATATTCTTTTTCAGTAATTGTTAATCCCACGACTCCTGATGTACCTATGAGTATGCATAGTTTTGCTGGATCTATAGAGCCTGATGAAGCTAACTGAAGAACAGCATCTCCACCACCTCCAACAACAGATACGTTTCCTCTTAGCTTCAATTCTT
>Ga0185307_1000997_pt1 | contig 16586 bp, 17 predicted proteins | sample LHCtaG_FD_128010 | JGI IMG/M metagenome (GOLD analysis project Ga0185307, IMG submission 128010) | Hot spring microbial communities from Little Hot Creek, USA to study Microbial Dark Matter (Phase II) - LHC4sed_matched (SPADES... | ecosystem: Environmental > Aquatic > Thermal springs > Hot... | reverse complement strand
CGATTAAACGATTAGTTGTTGTCGATCACTGGCTCAAGACCTCTCACGCTAACGTTCCCACAAGCTTCGAGCCCCTTCGTCTTAAACCCTACAAAAGTTGCATGGGGTAGAGGGCTGATATCAGCGTCAAGGGGGCTTGAAAATGCACGATAAGCTACCGATGAAAGCTGTCAACTAAACGTCCAAAAAACGCTTAATCATAGGCGCTACGACGTCAATGGTCACACGCGTTACTGCCCTTCTCTTCAACGTCCAAGCTCGTTATAACACATCAGAGCGCTAGAGGCGCTGGCCACGAGCCATATAATAAAATCCGCTTTAACTCTAAGAGAACACCTATCTTTCTAGGCAAAGACTAGATCACGTGTAGGGCCGACCGCGCTAAAGACGATCAGCGCGCTCCCTTCCGCTTCTTGTCAGCTCCTATAAGAGCTGAGAGTGTGAAAGGGCGGGCAGAATCGTGAACTTCACGTCGAGCTAAGCTTAGAGGAAAGCGTAAAGCTAATGCAAGTGACTTCAAGAACCCTCTAAGCTTCTTCATCCCTTTATACGGCTTGTTCTTCCCCGCTTTCGGATAATAAGCATATATTACGATGTCTATCTTATCGTTCGTTATTTCATGAATTAAATCCGTTAACATACAACATAACCTCTTGACCCCCTCCTCCGCGCAAAGCCCTGTCCTTTCTTGGAGGCGCGCTAACGCCGATTTGATGCTTGTCCAACGCGAGCGCTTTTCGGCCTTCCTCAATTCTCTCTCGAACCACATCGCGTCCCTCTCTATCAGGTCCGCTATGCTCATCGGTGACTTGGAAGCGACCTTCAATACCTTCATCACCCTATCTTCCTCCTCCCTCCTCACCTCCATGTTGAAGGACGTCGTGGCGATCTTAGTAACAGGCTCTGGCTGTAGACTAGATGAGCTGAAGCCTGGATCAGCCTTGAAGCTAAGGCTTAAAGAACTTGGCGTCCTTACGGAGGCTAAGAACTTGTGCCTAGTATACATATAGTAAGCTGAGAGAGCGAAAGGTGCTATTGCTGGTATTAGCGAAGGTAATAAAAGGAGAAAGGCCTTGAGCTCGACCCCCGCCCTTTCCTTGATCTTAATGGGCTCTCCCTGCCAGTCAATGAGCTCTCTGAGCTCTTGAGAACCCTTTACGTAGACCTCTACGTGACCGTAAGGTAAGAGGCCGCAGTTTACCAACCCGCCTTCGCTTATCCCCTCGAAGACCAAGCCCGTCGAGAGGTGAGTCACTTTGTAATAAAGGCCCTTCGGGACTTCGAGAATTAGGTGACCGAGTGCCACCTTGGCCTCATATGTGGTGTTATCCTTAATGTTGTTGAGGCTATAGAGTTCCACCCCCTTGTATGTTATAGTCAAAAAGGACCGGTCCTCAATTATCGCGTGAGTCTCGTTGTAGAGCCTAGCGCCCACGAACTCGACCTTGCTCGTGACGACGTTGTCCTCTTGGTCGTAGACTACTATGAAGCTCTCCGCGTTAGCAGTCGAGGGCATGAGGAGCGGTACCACCAGCGCTGTCAGTAAGAGCGCTGTCAGTAACGCTCTCGTGACTTTTGTGATTAGCCACTTGGCCGTCATCCGTGGAACCCCTTAAAGCTGTTAGCCCTCCTTAAAGACGCCTAAAAAGATGCACGGTTCCTCTCATCCCCCGACGTCTAAGTGCCGATTGGTTGAGTGGTTACTGGTAGCTCAAGACCTCTATCGCTATGTTATTCATATCCACGCACTCGACGCTCAAGGCATAGGTCTGGCCCCCAGGTAGATCCAAGTCGCTCAGCCACACCTTGTACCTTATTGAGCGCTCATCCGCGCTCAAGACTATCTCGACGGCCCTGTCCACCGCCATCACATAGCCGACGGGTATCGAGGAGCCGTTTACCGCGAGCACGGGCCCCCTGATCGCTATTGAGGCAGTCTTCGGGACGTAGACGTTCACGATCACCTTCGAGCCCGGCCTCATGGCCACGGAGCTTATCGCCGTGTGGAGCGCCATGACGTCGGCGCTCGGCGCTACGGTTTGGCCTGAACTTGCCAGTAGCCCGAGGGCCACCGCGACGCAGGCCGTCGTGATTGAGAAGAGCACGAGTTTGTCCGCCACCTCCAAGCCCCTTCACCTCATCAAGGCCTCAAGCGGATCCTCAGCCCCCTCTCGTCCATTACCTCTAGCGAGCTCGGTCTCTGGAGGTAATAGAGCTTCAGGGAGTCGCCAGAGGCCTCCACCTTGACGGGCTTGGGGTCAAAGGTCAGGCTCTGGCCGGTGATCTCGCCGTTCTCGTCGTAGAAGCTGATTGCCACGACGAAGTAGATGCCCTCGGGGGCGGCTGAGGCGACCGAGGCGCCGAACCTCACGCTACAGGTGTAGTCCACGCCCCTCCCGCCCACGCTCAGCGTGTACTTCACGGAGAGCGAGGCCTCCGACCAGTAGCCCACGGCCAAGGCGGGGTTGTTGGAGAGGATCATGTAGGAGCTCAGGGGGACGAACCGCCCGTCGAGAGCGTTCAAGTTCTGAGAGAGGGCCACGCCGACGGTCGGGGCCTTCCCGTTCACGTACGCCGCGAGCGCGTTGAGGGTCGCGTGCCTCAAGGAGGCCTCCGCCGTGCTCAGGTCCACCTTAGCTATCGGGACGTAGGTGGGCGCGTTCGTCGCTAGGGCGCCAGCCACCATCAGCATGACAAATCCCACGAGCAAGGCCACCACCGTGTAGTTCACGGGGGCCACCTTCGTTCTCGCACGCCTTCGCTCGAGGAGTCTTAAAAGGGCGCTCAAGCTTGACCGGGTTCTCTAGGAGCTCCGAGAGACGAGGCCTCAGCTCTTCACGACGAGGCCCACGTACCTGCGGTTCACGTCGCCGTTGTAGCCGGACAGCACCACGACGGCGGCGACCCCCTCTACATCCTCCCCGACCTTCAGGAGGAGGTCGCCGTTAGAGCTACACACGGTCAGCTTGAAGGGCCTCGAGCCCACGAACGCCCTCACGTGTTGCGCTAGGAAGACAGAGTCGTTCTTGTAGACGGCTCTAACGAAGCTCGGGTCCCGTGCCAAGGCTGCTAGGGCGTCGCCTGGAGGTTCGGGGGGTGGGGCTTGGGAGGGCTTGGAGAGCACGCTCATGCACGCCACCGCGAAGAAAAGCAGGACGAAGGAGGCTATGAAAGCATCTAGGAGGTGGGCCTGAGCTCTTCTCCCCGCTCTTCTCTCAGCCCTCGCGAGCGCCGCTGCCCTCACGAGGAGTACTCCTCCCTCAGCATCACGAGCCCCGCGTAGCCCTTGAGGCGGGGGTCGCTCGGGCCGACCAATTTCGAGCCCACCATCCTCAGCTTGGACAGGTAGCCGTCGTCGATCGCCCTCGTTTGAGGGCCCGCGCTCGTCCTCACTACCATGAACTCCGAGGGCTCCACCTCATAGCCGGTGGTCACCTTCAGTTGGGGGTACAGGCCCGGGGCGCTCGCCAGGGGATAGACCCCCGCGGTCGTCACCACGAGCCCTCTAGGGTAGGCGGCCCCGTGCTTCACCCCGTAGCCGCTAGAGGTTATCGCGACTACCCACTCGTCTGAGTCGGCGCTCACCTTCGTCGGCAGGACCCGCTCCTCGAAGAGCCTCACCTGATGCGCCGCCCCGCTTGTCTTGATCACGGCTACCACGGCCCTGACCCCCTCCAGCCCGACCCCTATCGTCGCAACCTTTGACGAGGGGTCGTAATTTATCGGTATCTTGAGGAGGTAACGGTAGGCCACCGCGGCCACGTCCGGGGGCAACATGCTGGAGGCGTAGGCTAGGGCCGAGTAGTAGCCGAGGCCCACGCAGAGCGCCAAGAAGAACAGGAAGACGCCGGTCGCTATCGCGAGGTCGATGTGCTCCTCCACTCCCTCCACCTGCTAGGAAGGGGTTAAAAAGGCGACGGCACTCGGGGCACCCGGAGCTCCGGTGCCATCGGCGTCGTACTGCCCCCTTAGACCCAGCCCATCGCCGCTCCCGTGAACAGCTCAAGCACGACGATCAGGCAACACATGGCGGCGTCCCTGAAGCCCTCCCCGAGCTTGAAGGAGGATATCTTCCCGGCTATCAGGCCGCATATGACCGCGGAGGTCGCTACCCCCAACATCACTTGGCTCGCTATGTAGGGCATGTCCTCCGGGGTTATCATTATCGCGAAGGGCATCGAGGCGACCGCTTGCTGCGTCATCGTCATCGCGCCCAGCCTCGCGAGCATGGGCATGACGAAGCCCATGAGCGCTATCGCTATCCCGCCCGCCAGCGCGACCCCGAACATGATCATCCACCGGTTGAGGGCGATGTTGCTCCTGTACTCGCTCACGGAGTCCACGTGCTCCCTGAAGGCCTCAGCGAGGCCGTCGAACGCCTCAGCCCTCGCTCCCAGCTCCTCCAGGTCCCTCATGAGGTCTAAGGCGAGGAGGGCCGGCTTCGGGAGCAGGTGGGCTGTGTCCTTCAGCGCCCTGTCGAAGCCGCTCAGCCTGGCCTTGTTCACCAAGAGCTTCAGGAACCTATCGAAGAGCCTCCCGTAAACCCTCGTGGACAGGTACTCCAAGGCCTTGAAGGGGCTGGAGCCCCTTCTCACCTCGTCCGCCAGATCCCTTAGGAAGGCCGGTAGTTTCTCTATCACTTCCGTCAGGGCCCTGTCGTGCCTCTTCCACTCCATGTAGGCCGGCACGGCAAAGCCCGCGCACGCCGCGACGACTGCGAGGGCCGAGGCGAACCTTATCATCAGAGGTAGCCTGAGGAGGCCCAAACTCACGCACGCTCCCAAGGTCACCCCCAAGGGGAGCCACTTCATCAAGGGCCTGGTGTACACGGGCGAGTACTGCTGAGGGGCCACGTCGGGGCACATCGCGTCGGCGATCACTATGAGCATCCCACCCATCGTTAGGAAGACGACCGAGAAGAAGAGGATCATCATCCCGATCTGTTGCGAGGCTAGGAGCATGAGCATGGTGTAGACGCTCACGGGCAGGATGCAGAAGATGGAGGTCACGGCGGTTGCCAGAGTGCTCATCCTGTTGCTCATCGCCTTGAAGGAGGCCTTTAGGGCGTTTAGGGCCTGCACGTGGAGGTCCCTAAACGCCTGGACTGGGGAGCCACCCGTCCTCTCCAAAAAGGCCATCGTCGTGAGTAGTTGCCTCCACACCCCGCCTATCGGCCTGTCGGCCTCCTTGGAGAAGACGGTGGGGAGGGGCTCGAGCGTTATGGAGGCGTCCCTGAACAGGCGCTTGAGCTCGAAGCTCGCATGGGGGAGGGTGAGCTCCTTCTCCCTCAGGCGATTGGCTATCTGGATCGTCGGGAGGCCGGCCTGCGCGTAGGCGTCCGCCATCAGGACGGCCCGGTAACTCTCCTCCGCCAGCCTCTTCAGGTGCGACTTGTAGTCCCTGTACGGCTTCGTGTAGAGGAAGAAGACGAGAGTCGAGAGCGCGAGGATAATCAGGATGGCCTGGAGCGGAGGGTCGGGTGGAGATAGCTGGGGCGCCGAGCGCTTCACGAGGAGGAGCATCGCGAGGGGAAGGGCCGGGACGAAGGAGTAGGCGAGGGCCTTCTTGAACCTCCTGTAGAGGGCCTCCGGGTTCTGGAAGAGGTAGTAGCGGCAGGCCTCCTCGAAGAGCCTCCTCACGTGAGGCAAGGCCTTAAAAAGAGGGGCGGGCCTCCTGGCAACGCGCTCCTCGGGCCGGCTGCGCGGGCGGCGGGGCCAGCAGGCGCTCCGTCTTCGTGAACTCCTCTAGCCTCTCTATGAGGTCCTTCGGGTCGCGGTAAAACTCCGTGAGGGCCCTGAGCCACTCGCCCGGCTCCGCCAGCTTCTCCCGGAGCCCCTTGACCGCGACCAGGCTCAAGAACCTTGCCCGCAATCTCCAGGAGGCCTCGACCTCGGCCTCACCCTTCAGGCCCCTCTCTGCCACGGCCCTGAGCACGGGCCTTGGGTCCTCCATCACCACCCTGTCCTCCTCCGGCTTGTACCTCGCCACGGCCACGCACTTGGGCCTGAAGTCCTCGTCCAGCCCCTCCACGAAGTATATCGCCTTGACCCTCCTCAGCCTCTGGGTCTTTGTCTGGAAGAGGCCCATGTGCGCTAGGAGCCTCAGCTCCGCCGCGAGGGCCCTCTCCATGCCCAAGTCCTTGAGCCTGCCGAAGAGCGCCTCGGGAGACTCGGCGTGTATCGAGGCGAGGCCCCCCTGCCCTATCCCGAGGGCCTGCCCGAAGACCCTCGCCTCCTCCCCCCTTATCTCATTTATAGTTATGTAGTCGCAGTCGTACCTCAGCAGGTGCTTCACGAGGTCCATCATGGTTATCGCGCCCTCGCCGGCTATCCCGAACCCGGTTCTCTCGTACATGAGCACCTTGCCCGGGTGTGGGACGTCCATCTCGGGTATGTCGCATGCTATCCCTATCCTAGCCTCAGGGGGGAGGAGCATCGCGACTGCGTTTATCAGGGTCGTCTTCCCGCTACCAAGCCCGCCGAAGCTCACCAAAGCCAGCTTGTGCTCCGAGGCTATCCAGAGGAGGGCCATGGCCTCGGGGCTTATCACGCCGGTCGCCAGGTAGAGCGGGGGCGTCCAAGGCCTCTTCGGGAACTTCCTTATGACGAAGCTGGAGCTCCTCGCGACCTCCCCCTCCCCCAAGGTCAGGGCCGCCCTATCCCCCGTCGGCAACACCACGCTCACCTGGGGCCTGAAGCGCGATATCGACCTCCCTCCCCTGTAGGCCAGCAGCCTGACCATCTCGTCCAGTTGCTCCTTCGTGAGGTGGACGTTGGTGGGCATCCTCCCGAACCTCCTGTGGGTAACGACGACCGGCCTGTCGGGCGAGTCACAGGCTATCCCCTCCAGCTCGTCGTCCATGACCAAGGGGTGTATCGCCTTATAGCCCACGACCTCCCTCTGGATCAAGTAGCGGAGGGCCCTAGTCTCGTAGTCCTCCTCTCCCAGCCCGAGGGCCTCGAAGACCCTCGCCAGCCCGCCCTCCACGTCCTCCGGCCTCACTATGTACAGCAGGACCTCGTCTATCAGCCTCTGGGCCTTGTAGAGGGTCTCGTCGTCCACCTTTGGGTCCTCGACTACGTACTTGTAGCCCTCCCTCCCCTCTACTATCGCGACCTTGGCGAAGCCGTCCGGGGAGTAGAGGGCGCGCTCCACGCCCTCGTAGTCCTGCTGCCTCGGCCTCGTGAGGACTATTCTCGGCCTGAAGCCGGGCGGTAGCTTCGGGGGGGCCTTCTCGGCCCCTGAGGATCCCGAGGGCCTGCGCCCGAAGGGGTTCAGCCTCATGTAACTGACCCCCTTAAAAAGGCCCGCGGCTAGGAGGTAAAGAAGAGGAAGGGGGTTTGGGGCTCGCCCGCGCTACGCAACGCTAGCCGGAGAGGCACACGACCATTACTGGGTAGGACTTCGTGGCGCCCCCGCTAAAGGTCACCGTCACGATAGTGAGGTACTGCTGGCCGGCCACAAGGCTGGGAGCGCCAGAGCCACCCGAGGAGAGGAACCCCGAGAGGCTCCTCTCGCCACCCGGAGGTATTGAGGTACCCGTACTGAACGTGCCGACAGGTTGTGTCTGGGAGCCGGCCCCCCTCGGGTAGACCGTCACGGACACGGCCGTTATATCGACGGAGCCCACGTTCCTCACGTTCAAGATTACCCTGCCGGTGCTGAAGATGCTTACCCCGCTGATCATGGCGTCGGTAGTTTGGGCCTGTTGCGCTATCATCGGTATTATCTGGGCGGCCACGAACCCCGCCACGGCTATCGTCGCCACGAAGAGCACCAAGAACTCGGCCGAGAGCTTCACCCCTCTGCCACCGGTTAAAGGGATTTTAAAAGAGGGAGGGGTTTTGAGGGCCCTCTCGGCTCGCGCTGTTCAGATGCTCCTGACTATGGCGGCCACGTCCTTGGCGACGACCTTGCCGTCGGCGAAGGTGCATTCTATCCTGAACGTTATCCTGTCCCCAACGTTGGCCGTGTAGCCCCTGACCTCCAGCTGGACCATGTCGCCAGGCTTGATCGGCTTGGCGACGTCCACGAGACTACCGTCAACGTAGGTGACGTCACATTCTTGCTGGGTCTCTCTGACCGTCGCTTTTACGGCCACTCGCACCATGTCTACCGTCGCCAAGTTCTTTATCTTGATGTAGGTCCTCTCCCTGAGGCACTGGTCCACCTGCGGCGTGAAGTCCGGCGTCCCGGCCATCGAGGCGCCTATGTAGCCCATGCCCCAGGCGGCGACGGCGCCGACGACTGCTATTGTCACCACCAGCAGTATCACGGTCTCTATGCTCAGCTTCACTTCCCGAGCACCTCGTCATAGGGCCCCTTTAAAAAGGGGTGAGGCCCCTGGGAGCCCCGAGGGCTGGAGGCCGGCGCCCACCCCTAAGGGCCCTCCGCAGGAGCTCCGCAGGGAGGGGAGCGAAGCGACCTCCGAGAGCGACGAAGCCCTCAGGCCGGCCCTCCCCTCCAGCGACCTCAGCGCCATCCTCTCCTCGTACTTCGAGGAGACCTCCTTGAAGTTCCTCCTTAAGAACATCACGACGAGCTCCGGCTTGGTCAGGAGGCTCGGGTAGCCCCTTCACGAAGTTGACGAGGATCTCGTAGAAGGCCTCCCCGAGGCGGCTCCCCAGCTCTCCTCCAGCCCCTCTCTGATGGCCTCCTCGATGGCCCTCTCCACGTCGCCCTTGGGCGCCAAGGTTCTGCCACTCCTCACCCCCCGATCCAGGCGTAAGCGCCGTCCGAGTTTATGACGACGAGCGTCCCCCCGGCGGACTGGTACCCGGTCTTGGGGATGGGCTCCTCCTCGCTCGCGCCGGAGGAGCTGACGACGACCTTGTCCGCTTGGATCTCCACGACAGCGCCTCCCACGTAGACGGCCTCGGAGCCCCTGAGGCCGCTCAGGCCGCTCGCCAGCCGCTTCGCCACGTTGTCCGCCTGAACCCTGAAGACGACGTACAGCTGGGGCTGCATCAATGTCACGAAGCTTGTCACCATAAACACCGCCAGCATTGAGCCGATGAGCGCCGAGATGGTCCTCATGTAGGCCTCCGCTTAAAAAGAGGGAGGGGCCCCTGGGAGCGACGGCCTTGGACTGGCCGGAGCCCGCCCTCGGCTCTCCCTCTTCGGCCTAGGGGCTCAGGCCTCGAAGAAAAGGGAGGCGAGGTCGACGCTGGACAGCAGTATGGCCAGGTTGTTGATCGGTGCGAGGACCACGGGAAGCAGGAAGGCGTACTCCGCTCCCTCGCCGCCCCCAGGCCTCTCCCCGAGCCTCTTCAATAGGCAGAGGGCGAGGTATATTGTGAGGGCCTCGACGGGCGCGTAGAGCGGCAGGACGACCAAGCCGCGCTCGAGACCCGTCCCCTAGCGAAAGCACGGCGTGGGTCGTGATCCGCTCAAACACGCTGGACTTTTGCCTCTTTTTAAGCCCACAGACCACATGCTGAGGACGACCGAGAAGGCCGTCTTAATCGCGTGTTGCGTCGCGGGCATAGCGATAGCCCTCCCGCTCTGGAACCCCTACGCCAAGGTCTCCACCTTGAGCTTGGAGTACGTGAGGGGACAGGCCGTCAAGTGGGCCCGTTGCCTAGAAGAGGGGACGCCCTTCGCGTTCGACGTCCCGGTCCTCGTCGAAAGCGAGAGTGTTGCGATAAGGGTCGACCTCCCCAACGAGCAACCGCTGGTGGTCAGGGCCGTCAAGTCCAAGCTGAAGATACCCTGCCCCGAGGCCTCGAGAGGGATCCTGCTCTACGGCCCCCCAGCCTCCTGGTCGAGCGAGAGGAGGGCGAAGGTGTATCAGGAGCAGGGCTTCGTGGTGGTGGAGCTGATCCCGAGGGTCCAGATCACCGCGACCTCCGAGTCGGGCGCTAGGGTCTACGTGGTGAGGGTGGAGCTGTTCAGGGCGGACCTCTCCCAAATAGAGGCGGGCAAGGCCATCGGGCCCAAGGGGATTCAGGGGCTCGCCTACACGAGGGGCTACGACTACTCCGGGTCGAGCAGGGTCTACCTCGACAACGTCGAGGTGACCCGGAGCCCGCTCTCCGTCGTCAAGGGCGACGCCGCGAGGGTGATAATCGCCTACGAGGCGTGGGGCTGAGCCCCGGAGTTCGGGGGACGGCCGTGCGCGGGATGGGGTCACCCATCAGGTGCGTATGTCATCAAAGTGACGCGCTCCCATCGCTTTTCATCAGCTTGAGGTCGCCCGAAAGTGGCCCATAGCGATCATGGTCTCACCGCTAGGAGTAACACCATTCCGAAAAAGTACATGCGCATTTCGAGGCTACAAGTGGCTAGGGCCTGCGAGCTGAAGGCTACATGTCCAGCCCACCTTTGATGGAGAAAAGGAGCTTATGTGCAGGGGCTCAAGCACGTGACGCTTCTCTATATAAAAAAGGAGCTAGGAAGGGATGCTGTGAATGCTCTGCTAAAAACGCCTCTCCATATTGCTCCTCTGTTAGGCTCCGGCGCGGAGGCGGCTAAGGCCTTCCAGTACTTCAAGGAGCCTTCACAATGGCTATGACGGCGCCGACTATCGTAGCGACGATGGCAACGTACCAGAGCACCTCCGTCATTGGGAGCCGGACGCCGAAGGGCGGCGCCCTTGCCTCGACGACCACCTCAGCGGTCGAAGGCTCGTAGAGGTCACTGCCAGCGTAGGAGGCCGTGACCGCGTAGCGGCCGGCCTTCTCGAGCTCAACGGGGACGGAGAAGGAGCCGTCCCCGCCCGCCGTCACCTCAATCGTCTTCGCGGACCCGTCGGGCCTCCTGATAGTTATCGTTATCGGGACCGCCATCGCTGGCTCCACCCTCCCCCTGACCACGACCTCCCCTCCCACGTTCACGACAGAGGGCTCTGCCGACAAGGCGATGGCGGTCGCGAAAGTGACCTTGAGGGCGCCAACGTCCTTAAAGGCGACCTCCCTCACCTCCGCGTCCCCGAGCCTCACTTTAACGCCCTCCTTGGGGAGGACGGAGAGGGTGGCGTCGTCGAGGGCGAGGGCCTTCAGGGGGAATGGAGGGAGGGCGGCACAGAGCGCGACCGACGCGTTGGAGAGGGCCTTGAGTGTGTCGGCGGGTGCCGAGGCGCCCTTCTTCACGACCCTAGGCGTGACGAGGGTCATCGTCAAGAGGGTCGCGGGAGAGGTAGCGCTCCCGGCCTCCTCGAGCGAGAGGCACAACCTCCCTCCCTCCACCACCGAGAAGTCCCTGGCGAGGGCTGTCAGGGCGTGGAACAGGAATTGGACGTCCACCGCGTAGAAGGGCGGGGGGAAGTAGTGCCGCCCGAAGACGTCGTCAACGATGCAGGCGAAGAGGGCGGCCCTGAAGAAGTCCTCATGCAAGGCCCTCAGAGAGGCCCTCGCGCGACAGGCCGTCGAGTTCTGAAAGGTGCCCACGTAGAAGGTGATGGGGAGGGGCGCCGAGGGAGGACTGAACACCTCGTCGAAGAGGGTGAAGACGGCCTCGACGCCGAGGAGCTCCCTGAGCTCCTCGACCACCTCCTCCTTGTCGATGAGCGCGCGGAAGCCTACTGCCAGCTCCCCGCCACCTTCGCGCTCGGTCTTGGTGGCGTTTAAGACGTCGACGGCCTTGATGGCGTCGCCCCAGCCGGTGAGGCGGGACCGGAAGAGGGAGGCCACGAGGCTCTTCAGGAGCTCCTCGTCGGTGACGTCGATCACCTCCAAGAAGGCGGTGAAGTTGCCGGTGGCCCTCACCCATAGAAGGCCCCTCCAGGCAGCCCTCGGCCCGGTGGCCCGCTCATCGACGACGGAGAGGGAGAGCGACGCTTCTGACGTCCCGACCTGCGCCCTACTCTTGAGGCTTATCGCCGTGGCGTCGCCCAGCTCCGCCCGCACCTCCGTCCCGCTCGCCTCGAAGGAGTAGGTAGGCGTTTCTCCAGGGCTGAGGGTCAGTAGCGTGCAGACCTCGAGGGAGGCGTTCAGGGAGCCCGTCGGTTCATCGACTTCGAGAGGGGCATTCAGGGACAGCTTGAGGGGCATTGGCTCAAGCCTTCCGACGACGCGGAGGGCGAGCGCAACGCTCCCGTCCCTGTACACGTAGAGGGTCCCGCTGACCTCCGTCCTCGCGGCCGCCTCCTCGGGGAGGGCCTCCGCGAGGGCTGGAGGCGCCGGAGAAGTCAGGAGGGCTAAGAGGGCTAAGACTAGCGCCAGCGCCACAGACGCGGGCCTCGAGCTACCCGGCACTCATCTCACCCCGTGGGCTCGGCTAGTTGAAGGGGCCTTAAAAGAGGGGCGGCAGAGGGCCTGGCGACAAGCCGAAGTAGCCCTCACGCCTTTTCGAGCAGTATGCAACCGAACGGCCCTCTGGCGTAGAGCACGCCGGTGGCCTCGCTACACCAGGCGATTGCCCAGACCTCGTAGCCGCTCACCGGCAACGAGAGCTCGCCACGGGCGAAGTAGACGGTGCCGTCCGAGTAGGCGGTCTTGGTGACCTCCCAGATCCGCTCCGCGCCCAGATCCTTGACCACGAGCGTGACCCTAGCGCGGGGGACGGGCGCGTAGTCCGGTGCCCTGTGTTCGTAGACCCTCAGCTTGAACCCGCTCGAGTCCCTTTGAAGGACGGAGAGGGCAAGCTCCCTGTACTCGGCGGAGTTGCTCTCTAGGGCGAACTCGTCTGTGGCGGGGGTCATGGGTATCGAGGACAGCCCATTGACCCTGTGGCCGGTCGGCCTCAAGATTTGAGGGTCGATTGAGTCGCTCTCCGCGTAGCTGTGGTTGCTCGAGTCGATGCCGGTCTTCAAGCAGACCCTCCTCGTCTCCAAGTCCAAGCCGTAGTAGAGGTAGGGCCTGTTCTTGACGGGGGAGTTGTCGTCGCACCAGAGGCCGTAGACCCTTATCACGCAGGAGGAGGGCGAGAGCCAGATCTGGTGCACTTCAGGCCTTATGGAGGCGAGCCTGACGTAGATGGTGAAGTCCTTCGAGCCCCCGCCGTAGGACACGGTTATCACGACGGGGACGTCAACGTAGTCCACCCCCTGGAGGAGCTTGGCCCTGAACACCTTATCTGATTGGAAGCGGACCCACCCGCTCCTCAGGTCGTCCTCCGTTATCTCCTTGGTGGCCTCGAAGCTACCGCCGTCGGCGTACAACGCCCTGTTGAACGGGTCGCTAGGGTCGATGGTCCAGAAGTACTCCTTCGGGAAGGAGGCGCTGACGGTCATCTTCACGCCCGGGCTACCTTGGACCTGCACGTAGACGTTGGGCCTGAAGAAGTCCCCGAAGGCGAGCTTGGTGGGGCCGCTGGGGTCGCTCGGCTCGGCCCAGCCCCGGGGAAGCAACTCCACGGCCGAGTCCTCGTCCTCCAGTCTCCAGTCCTCGGGGCTGGTGAAGGGGAGGATCACCCTCGGGTCCGCCGTCAGGTTTACGGCCAGGTCTGGAGTGAAGGTTATCTCGACGCTCTCGAACTGGAAGGCGCAGTCGTTGCGCTGATCCCACGGCACGTACTGGTAGAACTTCTCGTCGTAAATACTGAGCTCGGCGTCCGTGTGGGCGAGGAGGCCGAAGTAGATGTAGTACTCGCCCGGCTCGATCCCCTCCTCCGAGGTGTTGATCGCTATCTCCGGAGTCCAAGTGGTCCCGGTACTGATCTTCTCACCCACCCTGAGGGTGAACAGGTGCTGCAAGTAGCCGACGCTCGCGTTTTCCCAGCTCGTGCCACTCGGATAGCCCTCCCACTCTACCTCCGTCACCCAGCCGAGCCCCGGCTCGTACCGCACTTCTCTTATTATCCTGATGAGGCACACTTGGAAGTAGACGTCTGCGCGAGCCCGGTAGGGATAGCGGCTAGGAAGAAGCTGAGGGTCATAGGTGGGCTTCGCGACGAAGTCCTGCACCGCCTTGATGCTCGCCCTCACCCTTATGGAAAAGTTGCCCTCGGGGATCTTGATCGACTCCTTCGTGTAAAAGCCCGCGTAGGTCCACATGTCCTTCTCGTGGCCGCGTACCCTGACCGTCACGCCCCCTTTGATGCCCTTTAGCGCGGGGCCCCAATCCGTAATCCACCTCAGCTCGCCGTCGTAGTAGAAGCAGTAGCCCCACGAGCGCCCGACCACGTGGTAGGTCCCGTAGGGCCCTTCGAGCCTCTCCGCATAGCCCATCTCCCACCGCCAGAAGTTCTCGTCGAAGGGAGGGGCCGTGAGGACGTCGGCCCCAGCTGAGCTGAACGGGGTGAGGGGTTCGAGCAGGAGCGAGAGGGCTAGTGCTAGTAATGCGAAGGTTTCGAAGGCGTTGGCCCTCCTATTTTCAAAGGTATTGCGTGTGAGAGGCTCCCCGAGGCTCACGTGGGGCTGTGCTTAAAAGGGGGCTGAATGTCAAGGGGAAGACTTAGAGCGAGGTCGCGGCCTGCGCTTGATGGTTATGAAGTGATGTTCGTCGCCCGACCTTCGACGGGAGGACGTGGAGAAAGCCCCACTGATTATGGTCGGCATCGTCACCATAAGCTCGGCGCTAGCTTAGCGCTAGCTAAAAATGGCGACTCCCGTAGGAAGTTGCATGGCGATTGCCTTCGCCGAGCAACTAGCCAATTGAAGAGGCCGTCCCTTTAGCTATTAGATAAGAACGTGGAGTCACGCTATAGAGTAGTAGGCTTGTCAGAGATCGAAGAGGCTTGAAGGCGGAGGCCTTGAAATAGGGGTCTCAGAGAGTGATCACCGTGTCGGTTGCGCAACACACAACCGAGATGGCTCTATCGAGCGATCCTTAACGCAGTTCAGAGCTTAAGGCCCTTGATGCTACAAGGGCCCGAGAAAGTTGACGGCCACACGTCCTTCGTCATGATCTCTGGCTCTCATGTTGTGCGCTTGAATTAGGTCTTGCCACTCAAGGTTGAGAGGAGACATTGTTGAAGTAGCATTTAAGCACGTTTATACTTTTGGACCGCCTATCGTGGTGGACTTAGCCCTGACGAGACACAACCATCAAGTCTCAGTAAAAATGTGATGCGAGGTGAAACGGATATGCAAAGCCCCGGGCGGGATTCGAACCCGCGACTTGCGGCTTACAAGGCCGCCGCCATAACCGCTAGGCAACCGGGGCTTAAAGTACCAATTTCGGGAGACCATAAAAGCGTTAATGTCCTCAGCGATCTCAGCCTCTCGAAGCAAGCTTTTATTTCGGGCTTTGCTCTTTTTCTAATCGCTTAATCAGAGCCGGGTTCGCCTAGTCTGGTAGGGCGCGGGCTTGCTAAGCCCGTTCCCCTTTGGGGAGCGGGGGTTCGAGTCCCCCACCCGGCGCCATTTCTTGTTAAGATGCTTTTGGCTGGGCGACAGCGGGGCTCTGCAAGGGCTTTCTGCGTGGACTTGCAGGGCTTAGTTGGCTCGGCTTTCTTAAGCAACACAAGTCCTCATATTTCGTCGATGATTTGAAGACGTTCGAGACAGAGCCCCTCATAGCCTTGCAAGAGCGATGATATGGTCGAGGTCGAGGCAGGAATGGCACGAAAGCGTGCAGAGCAATGCTTAATAGCGATGCAAGCAGATGGGAGTACGGTGGGCATTTACGTCATAGTACAATAGTCCTTGAGAAAGGGACGGTATAGCCAAGCTGGTCCTCAACAGGCCCGAGGTTCTTAACGCCATAAACGTGCAGATGATCTTGGAACTGGCCGATGCTGTTGAGAACTTAAAGAAAGACCCGGAGGTCAGGGCGTCGTATTGACTGACACCGGGAAAGCCTTTTCGTCGGGTAGCGACCTCCGCTTTCTGTTAGAAAGTTGTGGGCATTCTTCGACGGATATATACAACGCGATAGTTACCAAGGTCGATGAGATTATGTACACTCTCCACACTAAGGACAAGATAACCATAGTTGCCATCAAGGGGTCGCCATAGGTGCTGGCCTTGCCTTGACCCTCGCGTGCGACTTGCGCATCGCCGCAGAGGACGCCAAGCTCAAGGTGGGCTTTGCGAGAATGGGCCTGCACACGGAGTTCGGCATATCTTACTTCTTGACTAAGTTGACCAATCCCTCCAAAGCGCTGAAGCTTATATTAACGTCAGAGTTCGTGGACGCCAGAGAGGTTGAGAGGCTGGGGCTCGTCAACAAGGTAGTCCCCTCGGAGAGGGTCGAGAGCGAGGCCATGGGGCTGGCGAAGAGGATAGCCCGAGGACCGTGGTTCGCAATGAGGTTGATAAAGAAGGACGTATACGAGAGCATTAAGGCAGATCTCAAGAGACTATATCTTGAGAGAGGCCTTGGGTCAAGCCCTCTGCTTAAGGACGGAGGACGTTAAGGAGGGCATAAAAGCGCTGATAGAGAGGAGGGGGCCTCAATTCAAAGGCAGGTGACCCTCGTTCTTGCGGCCAAGGTCCAAACGACCTTGCCGCTTTTTCCCTGTTGCCAGAATGTCCGTACCGCGCGAGGTAAGGCTTGTCTCCGAGTCGAGCTCCGATCAAGCGAGGGTCACGGAGCCTTTATCAATCTGCGAGCGGACTCGTACTCAGTGGGGGCCATCTGCTCCTGTACGACGTCGGTTATGGGAGCTTCAAACGCCTCGAGGAACTGCTCAAGGTGCTAAAGGCTAAGGGGGTTGAGGTGCTCGTAGACTTGAGAGCTTTTCCGAGGTCGAGGATTAAGGGG
>Ga0185307_1000996_pt1 | contig 16596 bp, 9 predicted proteins | sample LHCtaG_FD_128010 | JGI IMG/M metagenome (GOLD analysis project Ga0185307, IMG submission 128010) | Hot spring microbial communities from Little Hot Creek, USA to study Microbial Dark Matter (Phase II) - LHC4sed_matched (SPADES... | ecosystem: Environmental > Aquatic > Thermal springs > Hot... | reverse complement strand
TTCGCTCTTTTCCAAAAGTCCAAGCTCCAGAAGCTCTTCCGTCTGAGAGCCGTAAATTTCCCAGAAATCCCGCCCGAACCGCCGCCGAAATTCTTCAAAGTTTACCCCCTCTTTCACCAGCCTCAAGCCGAGGATTACCGTCTCAGCCATCTCTATAGGCGGTGTTATCGGCTCTACTTCGCAAACTACCGGGGAGGGGAAGCCTTCAATCTCCGAGGAAGAAAGGAGGCGGATGTATTCCCTTGGCTCTAAGACATTGTGCCAGCGCATTCCCCAGTGGAAGGAGTGGGCACCGGCGCCAAAACCAAGGTATGGCAAGTTGAGCCAGTAGCGGAGGTTGTGCCGGCAGGCAAAGCCAGGTTTAGCCCAGTTGGATATTTCGTAGTGTTCGTAACCAGCTTCCTCAAGCATTTCCTCTGCCAAGCAATACATATCGGCGGCGAGGTCTTCATCGGGGCGGGGGATTTCTCCCGAGGCCACCCATTGGGCCAAAGGAGTGCCTTCCTCAAGAGTCAGGGCATAAAGGGATAAGTGTTCAGGGGCGAGTTCCAGGGCCTTTTCCAAAGTTATACGCCACTTCTCCAAGCTCTGGAAGGGGATGCCGTAGATGAAATCCAGGTTTATGTTCTTGAAGCCGGCCTCCCTCGCTTCCAGAAAGGCTTTCATTATCTCCTCAGGGTTGTGGATTCGCCCCAAAAGGGCTAGTTCATCCGCGTGGAAGCTTTGGGCGCCCAGGCTGAGGCGGTTTACTCCCAATCTAAGCAGCGCTTCTAAAGAGGATTTATCTACTGTCCCAGGATTGGCCTCAAGTGTGATTTCAGCGCTTGGCAAAAGGCCAAAGTTCTCCTTTATGCTTTCAATCACCTTCCCGATGAACTCTGGAGGCAAAAGCGAAGGAGTTCCTCCTCCAAAGTAGAGGGTTTCTCCTGCCTCAGGCTCTGGGAACTGCGCAAGGTAAGATATTTCCCTAGTCAATGCTTCTACGTAGGGCTGGAAAAGCCCTTCAAGGCCAGCGTAGGAATTGAAATCGCAATAGTAGCACTTTTTCCGGCAGAAGGGGATGTGGACGTAAAAGCTAATCGCCATACCGTTCAATTATCTCCTGAGCGATTTCCTTCATGGGGCGGCGAGAGTCACGGCTGAGCCGGTGGATAAGTAGGAAAGCCTCGGTCTCCTTCATCCCCCCTTTTTCCATGAGTAAGCGCTTGGCTTTCTCCACCATCTCCCTGGTCCTAAGCGCTTCTTCCAAATCCTCCTTCTCCCGGCGGAGCCTTTCCCATTCTTCAAAGCGTTTCACAGCGATTTCCAGCGTTGCCAATAGTTCAGCTTCCTTCACCGGCTTTACCAGGTAAGCCATGGCTTCGGCTTCCCTGGCTCTCTCCACTAACTCCCTATCACCGTAGGCGGTCAGGATTATTACCGGGATAGGATTTACCTTGCGGAGGATTTCAGCTACTTCCAGGCCATCAATTTCCGGCATCTTTATATCCAGTATAGCCAAATCCGGGGAAGTGGAGCGCGCCAGCTCCAAGGCCTCTTTCCCGTCGGCAGCGGAGGCTACTACTTTGTGGCCAGCTTCTTCCAGGATTTTTTTGAGACCAAGCCTTATTATTGCTTCATCATCGGCTATCAGGATACGTAGCATTTCCTCCCCCTTGTTTAATATAAACCCGTTGGACGCTGAAGGCAAGAACTTGCTAAAAGCCGATGGAGATGATATCATGGAACTGAAAGCGAGGCAATGGCGTCAATATTCTATGGAAACCCCAGGATGGAGGCTATAACATGCCCAAATTTTTGAAGTTTTTTTCCTTGATAGCTCTTTTGGCCATCGCTTTGAACGGAGCCTGTGCTCCGAAAGCTCCCACGGAACCACCAGTAGTCCTCTCCTTCTCCCCGGCGGAGGGCGAAGAAGTAAAAGTGGACACCCCTATCACCATTACCTTTAGCCAGCCGATGGATAAGGAATCAGTGGAGAAAGCTTTGACCATAACCCCTCAGGTTAAAGGTACCATAAGTTGGAGCAAAAACACTCTGGTATTCCGCCCCGAAGGCGGTTGGGCCAGGGATACTCTTTACAGGGTAAGGCTTGGGGTTGAAGCCAAAAGCTCAGCTGGCTTGTTCCTATCTCGGCCCTTAGAATTTTCCTTCTCCTCTGCAGGCTACCTTGAAGTTTCGGCTGTCCAGCCCGCTCCTGGCTCTACAAGCGTTGGAGTTGAGCGCTCTATCTCCGTTGTCTTCAACCGGCCTATAGTCCCGTTGACTGCTATCGAGGAGCAAAAGGATTTGCCTCAGCCTTTGGAGATTGAGCCTGCGGTGAAAGGCAAAGGCTACTGGCTCAATACCTCGGTCTTTATCTTCAAGCCTGACCCTGCCCTTGCCCCCGCAACTACTTACACTGTCACGGTGAAGGCAGGTCTGAAGGACACCTCAGGCAATGCCTTGGAAAAAGACTATTCCTGGAGCTTTACAACTGAACCTTTCTACGCCAAAGATTTTAGCCCAAAGGGCTACGGTGTTCCGTTAACTTCACCCATAACGGTGACTTTCAATGCCCCTGCCTCGCGCCAATCGGTGGAGAAGAACTTTTCGTTGGAAGAGGCAGATAAAAGGCAAAAGGTTCCTGGCTCCTTCCGCTGGGAGGACGATTACACCGTGGTCTTCACCCCCGCTCAGAAGCTTAAAGTGGGGACCAAATATCAGGTCCGGATAGAGAAAGAAGCCAGCTCAGCCTCAGGAGGAAACCTCATCTCGCCAATCCAATGGTCATTCCAAACCGTTCCATACCCTGCCATTTCCTACACTTACCCCCATGCTGGGGCGAAAGATGCTGACTTGTGGGGAATCAACATTCACTTCAATGCACCCATAGACCCCAAAACCTTGGCCGATAAATTCATCGTAACCCCAACTCTCACCAACGTTTATACTTGGTGGAACGAATTTGACCACGTTTTCTACTTAAGCGCTCAACTTGAGCCTTCCACTTTATACACCGTTACTGTGAAGCAGGGCATAGCTGACCCCTATGGCAATGTCATCAGGGAAGACTACGTTTTTACTTTCACCACCAAGGCCCTTGACCCGGCCGTATACTTAGCTACATTGGGAGACGTCCTTTATGATGCTCGCCAAGTGGAAGAGCTTTTTGCCAGGGTCTTTTACGTAAATGTCTCCCGTTTGGATTTCCGGCTTTACCGCTTGAGCGAGGAGGAATTTGTCAACCGCTCCTTCCTGCCCAAGCGCTCCTCGCTGATAAATTCCTGGTCTCAAGAGGTTTCACCTCCGCTTAACAAGACTGAAGTTTTAACCATCCCCTTGAGGATGAAGGATGGCTCCCCTCTCGCCCCCGGCCTTTACCTCTTAAGCGCGCGGGCCCCGGAATTGGAGAAGCTTGGTTACGAAGCCAAGCAATATTTTGCTGTAGTCAACACTGGGCTTGTCCTTAAGTATTATCCTTCCGGAGCTTTGGTTTGGGCTACAGATTTCAGAGCGGCCAAGCCATTGCCTGGGGTTAGGATAAAGCTCATGACCTCGGAAAAAGTCCTGGCCGAAGGGGTTACTGACCGAGAGGGAATTGCCCTCCTGGAATTTAGCGGGAAAGGGTTTGACCCGTGGTCTCAGCTCGTGGCTTTCGCTTATGGGGAAGGGGTCTTCGGGGTAGTTTCCAACTCCTGGAATGCCGGCCTGAGCCCGTGGGATTTTGGCCTCAGCGTTCTCATGGAGCCAAAGCGATATGCCGGCTTCATCTACACTGACCGCCCCATTTACAGGCCAGGCCAAGTAGTCCACTACAAAGGCATATTCAGGCTAGATAACGATGCTTCCTACCAGCTCCCACCGCTCGGGGAAAAGGTTCTTGTGAACATCTACGACGCCGAAGGCAAGCTAATCAGCAAAGAGGAAAAGGCCATTGGCCCCTATGGAACCATAAGCGGCGACCTCATCCTCGGGGACGAAGCTTCCTTGGGCTACTATCGGATTGAAGCGGCCATCGGTGAAGAGCGGACGGAGGGCTTCTTCCAAGTAGCTGAATACCGCAAGCCTGAATTTGAAGTCTCCCTCAAGACCGATAAAGATAGCTACATACAAGGCGAGAAAATAGCCGTAACTGTATCGGCCATTTACTACTTCGGCCAGCCGGTTAAAGAGGCCAAAGTCTACTGGTCGGTAATGAGCCGGGATTACTTCTTCCACCACCCCGATTACCCATACTATGAGTTCACCGATTACGAGTGGGGCGAGGAGTGGAAAGGCCCTTACGGTGAAAGCATAGCTTCCGGCGAAGGGAAAACGGATTCCCAAGGGCTGTTTTCCTTCACCATCCCCGCTGATATCTCCACCAAAAAGCTTTCCCAGTACTTCACCATTGACGTAAGGGTGGTGGATGTGGACGGCAGGGAAGTGGCCTCGCAAGCCTTTGCTACCGTCCACAAAGGCGAATTCTACATAGGCCTTGCACCAAGGTCCTGGGTTGGAAAAGTCGGAGAAAAGCAACAGGTTGACTTGGCAATGGTGAAAACCCCAGGGAGGGATGGCTTCCCTACATCAGTTACAGTGGTGGTTTCAAAGCATCGGTGGTATAGCGTTCAAGAAGAGCAAGAGGACGGAACTTTCCGATGGGTCACTAAAGTTGAGGATACCCCAATTTTGACCACTACCGTTAAGCTGGACGAGAAAGGCCGAGGGGTCGTAGAGTTCACGCCGGATGAAGGGGGCACTTACAAGGTCTCCGCTTCCGCCCGCGATCGCTTGGGGAACGAAATCCGCTCCGCTACTTACCTCTGGATAAGCTCCCACGAATACGTAAGCTGGCCTCGGGCGAAAGAGCTCAAGGTTGACCTCATCCCCGATAAGAAGGAGTATCGCCCTGGTGATATTGCCCGAATCTTAATCCCTTCCCCTTACCCTAAGCCCGTGAATGCCCTCCTAACCGTGGAACGGGGTCGGATAATGGAGCACAAAGTCCTCACTGTGGCGCCCGGTGGCTTCACGGTTGAGGTTCCTTTGACTGAAAGGCACGTCCCCAACGTTTACGTTTCGGTGATACTCCTGAGAGGGGAAGCGGGGGATGAAACCATTGAGCCATACCGAACCGGCTACATTAAGCTTCCGGTCTCGCCCGAAAGCAAACTCCTCCAAGTCCAGATAACGCCCGACCGGGAGAAAGCCGGGCCTGGGGAGGAGGTAAGCTTTGAGGTTAAGGTAACGGATTCGCAAGGCAAAGGGGTTAAGACTGAGCTTTCCCTAGCGCTTGTGGATAAGGCCCTCTTGGCTTTGGCGGAGAGGCCTTCTTCTCTGGTTCAAACCTTCTGGCAGGAGAGGCCTTTAAGCGTTAACACCAGCGCCAGCCTCGCTGTTTCGGCCGAGCGCTTCGCTTTAGCCAGAGGCAAAGGAGGAGGCGGAGGCCTTGAGGAGTTTGCACCCATACGTCGGGAATTCCTGGACACCGCTTACTGGGTTGCTTCCCTTGAAACTGACGCCCAAGGCTATGCGCGCATTACCGTCAAGCTACCCGATAACCTCACCACTTGGCGTATGGACGCCAAAGGCGTGTCCACAAGCGAGCTAATGGGAGAGGGCCAAAAGGACCTCGTGGTTTCCAAGGACCTCCTCATAAGGCCGACTCTCCCACGCTTCTTCACTGTAGGGGACGAGGCCGAAATCGGAGCTGTGGTCCACAATAACACCTCTCAGCCCTTGGAAGTGAAGGTCTCCTTGGAGGCCAAGGGATTGGAAATCCAGGGCGATCCCTCCTTAGCCCTTTCTATCCCCGCTTACGATAAAGCTCCAGTCCGATGGAAGGTAAAAGTCCCTGGCGTGGAAAAAGCCGTGGTAACCATGCGGGCCTCCGGAAGCCACTTCTCGGATGCTGTGGAAATCACCCTCCCCGTTCACCATTACTCTACTCCGGAGGTGGTGTCCACCGCTGGAGTCCTGGAGGAAGACGGGGAAAGGGTTGAGCTCATCCGCTTGCCTCAAGTTATGGACCCAGCCCTGAGCAAACTTGTAGTCAAGCTTGAGCCGTCTTTGGCTGCGGCCATGCAAGGCGGCCTCACTTATCTCGAGCATTACCCTTACGAGTGCATAGAGCAAATCGTCTCCAAATTCCTCCCCAATGTCTTCACCTACAGGGCTCTCCGGGAATTGGGAATTGAGGATGAAGACCTCAAGGCCAAAGTTGCCCAAATGGTAGGTGTAGGCCTTCAGAAGATTTACGCTCGCCAGAATTACGATGGTGGCTGGGGGTGGTGGGGGCCGGATAAAAGCAGCCTCAACCTCACTTCTTACGTCCTCCTCGGCCTTGTGGAAGCCAGAGATGCTGGCTTCGCTGTGGACCAAAAGGTGATGAAGAGGGCAGCCCTCTTCATAAAAGAGAACCTCTCCCTTGTTGAAGGGCCTGAAAGCCGCAAGGCTGACATCCAAGCCTTTGCCCTTTACGTATTAGCTCGCTACGGCGAAGGCGATGTAAGCCGGTGTATGGCCTTGTACCGAGAGAGGAAGAACTCAGGCCTTGGCCATTACGGCAAGGCCTTCCTGGCCATGGCTCTCCAAATCCTAGCCCCTTCTGAAACCCAGCCAATTGACACTTTGTTAGACGAAATCCTTGGAGAAGCAGTTTTGGACGCCACTGGCGCCCACTGGGAAGAGGCTCCGGACTATTGGGCAATGAACACCAATACCCGCTCCACCTCCATAATCCTTTCGGCCTTTGCCCGGATAAAGCCATCCCATCCGCTTTTGCCCAACGTAGTGCGGTGGCTGATGGCAGCCAGGGAGGAGGACCGCTGGTCATCTACATATGAGACAGCTTGGGCCATCATGGGCCTTACCGATTACATGAAAGCCACGGGGGAGCTCAAGGCCTCTTACCGCTACCTCTTGGCTTTGAACGAGCAAGAAATAGCATCAGGAACCATCACGCCTGAGATGGTGAGGGAAGCCATTGAGTCTGAAATACCCGCAGCCCAGCTCAAGACCGATAGGCTAAACCGCCTAACCATCGTAAGGAAGGCGCCGGAGGGGCAAGATAAGGGTACTGGCCGCCTCTATTACGCGGCCTACCTCCGCTACTTTGTCCCAGTGGAGAAAATAGAAGAACTGCAGCGTGGCGTTATAATTCAGCGCCGCTACACTGATCCGGCATGCAAGGAAGAAGTTTGCCCCTCAATAGATAAAGCCGAAGTGGGCCAGCTAATCAAAGTCAACCTGACGATAATTGCCCCCCGCTACTTGCTCTACTTAGTAGTGGAAGACCCGATACCAGCTGGGGCGGAGATAGTGGATACGAGCCTCAAGACCGTCTCGGTTACTTACGAGCAAGAGGGTGAGCTTAGGAAGAAATCTGAGCCAGTGTGGTGGTGGTATCCCACTCATGCTGACAAGCGTGATGAGAAACTCGTGCTCTTCGCTACCTACCTTTCTCCTGGCACTTACGAATACTCCTACCTCATAAAGGCTGGGCTTCCTGGCGAATTCAAAGTCCTTCCGGCCGTAGCCTACGAAATGTATTTCCCCCACATATTTGGCCGAACCGGAGGGATGAGCTTTAAGATTAAGTGAAAAAACCAGCGATGACAAATGAGGGGACGAAGCCCCCATGGCGGGGGGGTTGGAGGTGCCCACGCAAAACTAAAATTGGGGGCGAGTTGCCCACTCCTACAAACCGTCCCTGAGTGGGCCCCAGAACGCTGGCGAACCCTCAGCTCACGAGGGTGGGCAAAATTGGGTACTCGTAAAGGAGCTTTTTCCTTGATAAAGTTTCAAGTTGGTGTGGAGGGTCATCATGAACTTCCTCAGCAACATTAGTGCTGGCAAACTTTTGGCTTTATCTATCCTGCTCTTCCTCAACGTCCTGATTTTAGGCTGCCTTCTGCTGGTGGCAACCGGCAAAGTAGTGTTCTAACGCCTTTCTAACATTCCTCTATTGCCACTCTAATTCGCCACTATTAATACAAAAGCTGGGGTGAATCCCCAGTGAGGGATGTGCCCTTGGCTAAAACTTTTGGTTAGGAGGTAGGAGCATGCGGTTGGATAAGTTCACGGAAAAAGCCCAAGAGGCTATCCTTAATGCTCAGGACATAGCTGTGGAACACAACCATAGCCAGGTGGACCCAGAGCACCTTCTCTATGCCCTTCTCCGGCAGGAGAAAGGCATAGTTCCTGAAATTGTTAGGAAAATAGGCCAATCTCCGGAGGAGATGGCTTCAAGGCTGGAGGAGGACTTCAGGCGAAGGCCAAAAATCTACGGCCCTTCCGCTCAGATAGGCATTTCTCAGACCCTCCATCAGGTCTTGCTTCTGGCCCAGAAAGAAGCCCAAGCTATGCGCGACGAATACATCTCTACTGAACACCTCCTATTGGCCCTAACGGACAAAGTGGCCGGCCAAGTGGCTAACTTCTTAGCCCTCTACGGCCTCACTCGCGATTCCATCCTCAGGGCGCTGGCGGCTATAAGGGGAACCCAGCGAGTTACTACCCCAACCCCTGAGGAAACTTACCAAGCCCTGGAAAAATACGGGCGAGACTTGACCGCTCTGGCCCGACAAGGAAAACTGGACCCAGTTATCGGTAGGGATGAGGAAATACGGCGGGTAATCCACATCCTTTCCCGTCGCACCAAAAACAACCCCGTCCTTGTGGGTGACCCTGGGGTTGGAAAGACAGCCATAGTTGAAGGTTTAGCCCAGCGCATTGCCAGAGGAGACGTCCCCGAAAGCCTGAAAGATAAGAGGGTAGTCCAGCTGGACATGGGCGCTCTCCTGGCCGGGGCTAAATACCGTGGAGAATTTGAAGAGCGCTTGAAGGCCGTCCTCAAGGAAATAGCCGAATCCAACGGCCGCATAATCCTCTTCATTGACGAAATCCACACTGTAGTAGGGGCTGGCAGGGCCGAGGGTGCCCCTATGGACGCTGCCAACCTCCTTAAGCCTATGCTGGCCAGGGGAGAACTCCACTGCATCGGTGCTACCACCTTGGATGAATATCGCAAATACATAGAGAAGGATGCAGCCCTGGAGCGCCGCTTCCAGCCAGTATACGTGGACGAGCCATCCGTTGAGGAGACCATATCCATCCTCCGTGGTCTTAAAGAGCGCTATGAAATCCACCACGGAGTTCGCATCAAAGACAGCGCCTTAGTAGCGGCAGCTGTCCTCTCCCACCGCTACATAACCGATCGTTTCCTTCCCGATAAAGCGATTGACCTTATAGACGAGGCCGCAGCCAAGCTCCGGATGGAGATAGACAGCATGCCCGCTGAACTGGACGAGGTTGAGCGCCGGATAATGCAGCTGGAGATAGAGCAGCAGGCTCTCCTCAAAGAGACGGACGAAGCCTCACGCAAGCGGTTGGAGAAGCTTGAGGAAGAAATAGCCAATCTGAAGGAAAAGGCTGCCGCCCTCAGAGCCCAGTGGCAGCGGGAAAAGGAAGCAATCCAAGCCATAAGGGAGATAAAAGAGCGGATTGAAAAAGTAAAGCTTGAAATTGAGCAGGCCGAACGCCGTGCCGATCTGGAGACGGCTGCACGCCTCCGCTACGGTGAGCTTATAAATCTGGAAAGGGAACTTAAGGAGCGGGAGAAACGATTGGCCGAAATCCAGAAAGATCAGCGCCTACTGAAAGAAGAAGTAGACGAGGAGGACATCGCTGAGGTCGTCTCCCGCTGGACCGGAATCCCGGTAGCCAAGCTTATGGAAGGGGAGCTGGAGAAACTCTTGAAGATGGAGGAAAAGCTCCACCAGAGGGTTGTGGGGCAAGACGAAGCTATAAGGGCTGTAGCTAACGCCGTACGGCGTGCCCGTGCCGGACTAAAGGACCCACAAAGGCCCATCGGTAGCTTCCTATTCCTCGGCCCGACCGGGGTTGGGAAGACGGAGCTGGCTCGCGCCTTGGCTGAGTTCCTATTCGACGATGAAAACGCCATGGTTCGAATTGACATGACCGAATACCAAGAGAAGCACACTGTCGCCAGGCTTATAGGCGCACCGCCGGGCTATGTTGGCTACGAGGAAGGTGGGCAGCTGACTGAGGCTGTGCGGCGCAGGCCTTACAGCGTAATCCTATTCGATGAAATTGAAAAGGCCCACCCTGAAGTCTTCAACGTCCTCCTCCAAATCTTAGACGACGGTCGCCTTACCGATGGCCAAGGCCGCACGGTAGACTTCAAGAACACCGTAATCATCATGACCTCCAACATAGGGAGCCACTGGATAAAGGAACTTGGCCCAGAAGCGGCTCGGGAGAAGGTCCTTAAAGAACTGGACCTCCACTTCCGGCCGGAGTTCCTCAACCGGATTGACGAAATCATCATCTTCCATGCTCTCACTAAGGAGCACCTTCTGCAAATTGTGGACATCCAAATGCGCAGGATAAAGGAACTTCTGGCCCAGCGCAAGATGGACATAGAGCTTACGGATGGAGCACGCCGCTTCTTAGCGGAGAAAGGGTATGACCCGGTATTCGGAGCCAGGCCGCTTAAGAGGGCTATCCAGCGCTACTTGTTGGACCCCCTGGCTCAAGCCATCCTGGAAGGCCGCTTCCTGGAAGGCGACCGCATAATAGCCGATGTAGAGGGGGACAAGTTAACCTTCCGCAAAGCCTAATTTGAATATGTAACCGCAGGTCCAAGGGGCAAAGCCTTGCTCATAGCCCCTGTGCGAGGGGGTAAGGGTGGTTGAGGGGAATTCCCAACCCCTTTACCCCCTGCGATAGGGTTAAAAAGCGGGCGAGTTTCTATTTTTTTCAAAAGGCAGCAGTCCTCCTCCGATGGCAATACCTGAGAGCAGGGCTCTCTATGAGCGCAACATTAAAAAACTGAAAACCATCCTGCTAAAGCTTGCCATAATTGCTTTTCTGTGCTATACTGGGAATTGATGAAATTTAAAGCGGCTGAGCCAGATGCCGCAAGTGTCAACCTTAGGTAGGGATATACGGAATCCGCATATTCCCCCCTGAGGAAAGGCAAAAAACGGAGCTTATATAATACTGCAGGAGGAACAAAATGCGTTTAACCCAATCCTTTCTCGTCACTTTTATAGCCCTGCTCCTAATGGTGAATGCTTGCATACCTTCTCCATCCACCCCATCATCTACGAGCAATCCCACCCCGCAAGGTTCACAATTAACACCAGTTTCTTCCGTCTCCGGAGAGTGGCTCAGTGCCAAAGAGGCGGTGGCATTGGCCTATGCAGCCTTGACAGCCGAATGGAAATCTGCTGCCAAGTTGGCTTTCGTTGGCCGCTTTTCTCGCTTTTGTAATGTTAACTGTTCTCCCTTTCTGGTAGAGGAAGATGCTGGTATCGGGTCCGATGGCCGCCAGGCACATTGGATCGTCATTTTTGCTGATGGTGCGGCTTATACTTCAGCGGATGTTTTCTATATTGAAAACGGGAAGGCCAAACTGGTTGCCTCCGACATAGCTACGATTCGTCCAGCCCAGTTGTTTGATTTAGAGGGATGGGTTGATTCAACTGAGATACAGTTCCGCTCATCCCAGCGGGTTGGCCTGGAACTCAAGACGAACGAGGCTTTTGTTGGTATAGATGCTGACTTAGAACCCTACCCCTTGCTATGGATGGCCGAGACCTCTTTTGGCCGGTACGATATTTACGACGCCACGACCGGTAAGTTCATCAAATCGCGCTGAAGTCTTTGTATGTATCTGGCGCTCTTTGGGTTAGTGCGCCCAGCCAAGCCAGCCCAGCAATAGTTTCCGTGCTGCGGCTGATGGAGCCCGGCGTCGGCGAAGGCGCGCAGCGTTCGCGCCACCACCTCCCGCACCGTGCCAATTTGAGCAGTTATCTCTGCGTTTAAGTAGGACAACTGCTTGCAGTTGTCCTACAAAGCGGCCAGGCCCGACAAAGTTGCCGCTTGTGCAGTTGAAAAACCGCAAAGAATGCTTTTGGCCGTTCAACCAAATTTACCGCCGGACTGAGACTCGCGCTCTCCGTGCTTAAAGATTGCTTCCGGTGTATAGAATTCACAGCAGCGGCCCTTTTAGAGGCGGCGGTTCCTCTTTAAAACTTTAAGCAGCTCCTCTAGTGGCAGAGTGTTTACTACATCTTTGGGCTCAGCCCAGCCACGCCGTGCCATCGCCACACCAAATTCCAGGGAATCCAAGCCGTAGAGGTTGTGGGCATCACTATCTATGGCCAACTTGACCCCCATTTCCACTGCCCTGCGGATGTAAACATCGTCCAAATCCAGCCTATCTGGGGTGCCGTTGACTTCCAGAATGGTGCCCGTTTCTTTGGCCACCCTCAAAACCTCATCCATATCCACTGCGCTTTCTTCCCTCTGGCCCAATATTCGCCCCGAAGGGTGCCCGATTATATCAACATAAGGGTTGCGCATCGCATTTATTACCCTAGCAGTAATGCGCTCCCTATCTTGCCTTAGCCCAGTGTGGATAGATGCAATGACCAAATCCAGCGAAGCCAAGACTTCATCGGGATAATCCAGGGAGCCATCGGCCCTTATTTCCACCTCAGCGCCCTGGAGGAGCCTGAAATCGCTCCAGCGCCGGTTCAGCTCATCAATGATTGCCCTTTGCTCCCGCAATCTCTCAGGGGTAAGGCCCTTAGCTATCCCAAGGCCTTGGCTGTGGTCGGATATCACCAGGTATTGATAGCCGCGGCGGCGGGCAGCTTCGGCAATCTCTTCAATGGTAGAGGCCCCATCGCTCCAATTGGTGTGAACGTGCAAGTCGCCCTTTATGTCCTCAAGCTCCACCAAGCGTGGAAGCCTCCTCTCTTTGGCTGCTTCTATCTCGCCCCTGTTCTCCCTAAGCTCCGGTGGGATCCATTCCAAACCCAAAGTGTGGTAAACGTCTTCCTCCTCTGGGCAAAGGATTTCCTCTTCCCCCCGCTTGAAGCCATATTCGCTTAAGCTTAAGCCCATATCCAGGGCTAATCCTCTCAGGGCCACGTTGTGCTCTTTAGAGCCGGTGAAATACTGGAGCAAAGAGCCATACCTCTCTGGTGGGAGGACTCGGAGGTCTACTTGCAGGCCGCTGTGCAAGAAAACAGTAGATTTGGTAGGGCCTTTCATGGAGACTTCAGCTACTTGGGGCAAATGGGTGAAGGCTTCTATGACTTCCTCCGGCTGGTATGAAGAGGCCAAAAGGTCTATATCACCTATGGTGGCTTTCATCCGGCGTAGGCTTCCAGCAGCGGTGACTTTCAACGCGTGAGGAGTTGCTTCTTTCAAAGCCTTGATTATCTCCTTGGCGACTGGTAAAGCCGTGGCCAAAGGGATGCGTTCGGAACGGCGGTAGAAGGCTTCAATTCCGGCCAAAATCTTGGCTTCAGATTTAACCCCAAGGCCTGGCAATGTCCGGAGCTTGCCTTCCCTGGCAGCTCTTTCCAGCTCCTGGATGGAAGTTATCCCCAGCTTTTCCCAGACCAGTTTCGCGGTCTTTGGCCCCACCTCTGGCACTTGGAGGAGGCTTACAACTCCAGGGGGTATTTCCTCCTTTAGCTCTTCGTAGAAGCTCATCCTTCCGGTGCGCAGGAGCTCATCCAGCTTCTCGGCCAGGGACTTGCCTACCCCTGGTATCTCCAAAAGCTTGCCTTCGCGCCATACATCCTCAATATCTCGCCCCAAATATTCAATGTTATCAGCTGCCCTGCGGTAAGCCAGGGCTTTGTAGACAATCTCCCCTTTAATCTCCAACATATCGGCAATGCGCCTCAAGATTTCAGCCACTTCCTTATTGGTCATCTCCTAACCCCCACATTGTAATACCGCCCCTTCCAAGCCAAACCTTTCCCAATCAATGAGCACCTTACCGAGTTAATTATCATAAGCAAAGTCAAGCCAATGGTCAAAAAGCTTAAAAAGGGGACAAGCCTGGATAGCTTGAACCGCCGAGCCACCTTGTAGTGCATTAACCAGGCTAAGGCGATTTGAAATGACGGCACCCAGAAGGTTAGAAAGTGGAACTCCCTAAAGGCCACGCTTTGGAGGACCAAAAAATAGGGGTAAATGAAAAGGGACCATCCTACGGCGATGTACAAAGCGGCCGTGAAGAGCGAGTAATCCAGGGCCCCGAATATGCTCTTAGATAGGCCATCCCATATTTCCCGGAAATTGCGGTAGAAGCGCACCGAAACCAAATCCGTGCCATCCATTAAAGCTATGCGGCCTCCTGCCCTCTTCACTTCCCTGGCCAAGGCGATATCGTCCACTATGTTGTCATGGATGGCCTCGTAACCCCCAGCCTTAAGGTAAGCCTCTTTCTTCACCAGCATGAAGGGGCCAAGTGCCATAGCTACGCGTGGGTAAGGTAGAGAGTTCATGAGGCTGATGGGCCAGAACCCCAAAAGGCCGAAAGGTATTACAGGCAGAAGAACCTTCTCCCAAAAAGAGCCGGTTACTATGTGGGGAATGAGGCTGAGGAAGTCAGCTTCTTCCTGAATCGCACCCCTTAACGAAGCTGAGATGGAGCAAGGGGAATGGATAGTATCGGCATCGGTGAAGAGGAACCATTCCCCATGGGCCAGCTGGGCCAATTGATGGCAAGCATAGTTTTTGCCTATCCACCCCGGCGGCAAGGGCTTACCCTTGACTAAAGTTAAGCCCTGGTTTTCTGCCGCCATTGCCTCCACAATTGATGCAGTCCGGTCGGAGGAGTCGTCATCCAAAACTATAATCTCCTTTGAGGGGTAATCTTGGGCTAAGAGGGAAGAGACGCAATTTCCTATGTTGCGTTCCTCATTCCTGGCCGGAACCAGAACCGAAACCATCGGCAAGTCTGGAGGGAGAGGGCCTTCGGCTGGGGGTTTGCGGAGGAGGCGCAAATTGTTGAGAAGGTTGAGAAAAACAGCAAAGATAAGAAAGGTAACAACCGTTTGATATAAGGCCAACATGGCTGCTGCCCTTAGCGTTGGATAATCCCTTTGGGCTCAAACCAGCCACTCTTCTGCCGGATGGCCGTCTCATGGGGGCGGTCCAGGATTTTCTTGAAGGCCAGAACAAGCATCAAACCCAAGATTTTGAGCCATTCGCCGAAGGGAACCCAGATGAGGGCCAGTAGGACCATGGAGCCAAGGCCTACACCAGCGCTCACATTGAAGTTGCGAGTTATGCCCCAAGCAATGATTAGGAGAATTACCCCTATGAATATGGCCTGAGGTATGACGTTGAGGAGGAAGCCCAAAGCTACTGAAATCCCTTTCCCTCCTCGGCCTTTGAGGAAGATCGGGAAACCGTGGCCCAAGATTGCGGCTAAGCCAGCTAAGTAAATTATGGACTCGTTACTGGAAAAATGCAGGGCAAGCCTGTAGACCACAAAACCTTTAGAAACGTCCAAGACCCCTGCCAATAGGCCTGGGAGAGGCCCAGCAAGGTGCCAAACGTTCCTTGCACCCACATTCCCTTCCCCTTCGTAGCGGACGTCTTTATTGGCAAGGAAGCGGGCCACAAGGTAAGAGAAGGGAATAGAGCCTATAAGGTAGGATAAAGCCAGAAGCAAAAGAACCTGTCCCATCGTTGCTCCACCTCCTGTAGGGATATTCCCAGTAGCATAATACCACAGGAAAATTCGCTTGGCAAAATTGTTCCCAAAAATCCCAAAAATTCTGCCAAGTTAAAGGTCATAAACCAGCTTTTTGGGGATTAACGTTCGCACCCTATACCGTCTCCATCCGCATCAAAGTGGTGGGGGTCAGGGGGAAGGACTCTGAATCGCCTATATGGTATATCTTTGCAATCCAAATCCGGTGGCGGTGGGGGTATGCAGACATCAGGGTAAGAAGGGTCGCAACGAGTGGAGGGTGTTGGAGTGGGTTGCCCCCAGAGGCCAAGGTTCTCCTCTCTAGCTCTCCTCTCAGCTCCAAGGAACAAATCAGCGCAGGAAACATCCGGTGGGTAAGTGTAGGCTCTGGCGTATCCGTTCCTTACCAAAGCGTAATTGACGAAAACTCCATCGGCGAAAACGTAGCGGAGAAGCCGGCCGTAGCTGTCGGTTTCGGAAACATCTTTGAAGAGGAAAAGCTTTTTATCCAGAACTAAGGAAGCATTAGCCTGGGTTGCCTCTTGGAAGAACTGCTCGTCCCGTTCGGGGGCATCTATCCCTATGTAGCGGACCCTGTAAGTTTTGCCTTGGATGTTGACATCTATAGTGTCCCCATCCAAAACAACAATGGCCGAGGCCTCTTGGAAGTGCGTTCTGGGAACGCAATAAAATTCTGGCGGGAGGGTGGGAGAGGCAAGGGTAGGAATGGGGGTAGGGGTTAACGTGGGGGTAGGAGTTAACGTGGAGGTAGGGGTTAGAGTTGGGGAAGGCGGCCTGTTCAGTTGCACTACTATTATACTTGCCAAAATACCACATACCAAGCCTATTCCCAAGAGGCCTATAGCTATGGCGAGGTAAGGAAGGTAAGCTTTAAATTTGGGCATGGCCCTCCTCCCGGTAAAAGTATAGCATTGGGAATGGAAAATGCAAAATTTTAGAGGATTACTCGCTCTTGTGGGCTAAAAGTCTGCGGCATTTTGGGGCCCATTCGTGGCTGGGCTGCCATACGGATTATATGCCTCCAATGCGGTTTTGTAGGGGGCGCTCCCCACGTCACCTCGCCATGGGGACTTCGCCAC